>ERZ1027061.537-NODE-537-length-16665-cov-8.070741_pt1 | contig 16665 bp, 17 predicted proteins | sample MGYA00519283_ERZ1027061 | MGnify/ENA primary metagenome ERZ1027061 (study PRJEB26926, sample SAMN06164849) | human gut metagenome | biome: ENVO:00009003; feature: ENVO:2100002; material: ENVO:00002003 | host: Homo sapiens | place: USA | collected 2012 ... | reverse complement strand
CGACCGCCCCGCCACCCACCGACCGAAAGGGAAAAAATAAGGGTGGGGTTATATGGGTAAGCAGACGGCAGGGATAGCCACCGCAGAAAGGCAGACGGACGGTACGCCGCAGGGTATTTACGGAGAAAATACCGTAGCTTATTAGGGAATTTTCCGAGCCGCAATACTACGTATCGCTGAAAATTCCCCAATAAGGCAAGGGGCAAGCCCCTCTGCACACCCCATCGGGGACGGCATTTGCCGCCCCTGAAGATACAAAAAAATCATTGTTGCACAAGCCAAAAAAGAAAGGAAGAATATATGGGTTTCGTAGTTTTACACATGGAAAAGGCGCACGGTTCCGACAGCGGGACGACCGCCCACATAGAGCGTTTCATCATACCCAAGAACGCTGACCCCACACGCACGCATCTAAACCGAAAACTCATCGAATATCCCGAAGGAGTGAAAGACCGTTCGGCGGCTATCCAAAGGAGGCTGGAAGAAGCGGGACTGACACGCAAAATCGGAAGTAACCAAGTGCGGGCAATCCGCATCAACGTGTCGGCAACACCCGAAGACATGGAACGCATCGAACGGGAGGGACGGCTGGACGAGTGGTGCGCCGACAACCTCAAATATTTTGCCGACACGTTCGGGAAGGAGAACATCGTGGCGGCTCACCTGCACTTGGACGAGAAAACACCGCACATGCACGTCACACTTGTGCCGTGGAAAATCCAGTGTAAGCTGCCCCCTAAAACCAAGCGATTCTGCCCCCTTAAAACATTCAACAATGCCCCCTTAAAAAGTCTTGACCGATGGGGTTATTATTATTTTAGATTTTCATCGGTTAGACTTAACCGATTGAGGAATAAACTTTTAGCGAATTATTTGAAAAGTGGCGGTAACGAGTTAGCAACCGTGCGAATTTCAGCGTTTTGCGTTGCTATGCTGTCAAATAACTCTTTCATTTGCAAATATAGCATCTTTTTTCGAAAGTACGAACTATCGGCGGCAGTTTTATAAAATCGACTGGCGAAAAAACAAATAGAATTTTCCAAAATAGCTTGGGATAAGCCATTAACGAAATACTTTCTTTTAAGAGCACAGTGGTTTACCCAATAAAATTATATACCTTTGTAACAAGTTAAAGAAGATGTCGCAATGAATCGGATAAAAGAAGCATTGATTGAGGCGGGGATTAGTCAAACTGAATTGGCTAAACGACTTGGCAAAGGTTTTAATATGGTCAATCTATACGCCACGAACAAAGTGCAACCTCCTATACCCGTACTATACAGGATAGCGGAAATACTGAATGTGGATGTGCGTACACTTCTTGTACCTAACGAAATAAAAAAATAGACATATGGCAAATACTAATCTAAAAGAAGCTAAGGCGGCTAAGAATGATGAGTTCTATACGCAATTTCATGACATAGAGATTGAAATGAATGCCTATCTTGAATATGACCCGGACGTGTTTAGGGGAAAGACTGTATTGCTTCCTTGTGATGACCCCGAATGGAGTAACTTTACCCGATACTTTGCTGCCAAGTTCGATGAGTTAGGCTTGAAAAAACTGATTTCTACGAGTTATGCTCCGGATAGCAAAAAATATAAAACACCTTATCAGCCCTCTTTGTTTGAGCAAGAAGCGCCTCAATTCGACCCGTCCAAGGCACAGGTAAAAGGTAAGATATTCATCTTGGAACGAGACAAAAGCGGGGACGGGCGTATCAATATTGATGACCTCGAATGGAAGTATATGGATGGTGACGGGGATTTCCGAAGCAAAGAAGTTACCGAACTTCGTAATGAAGCGGATTTTATTATCACCAATCCGCCGTTCTCCCTCTTTCGTGAGTTCTTGGCTTGGATTGTGGAAGCTGGGAAGAAGTTTGCTGTAATAGGTAACATGAACGCAATCACTTATAAAGAGGTCTTTCCCTTGATAAAAGATAACAAAGTTTGGTTAGGTGCTACAGGAAATGGAAATGATATGGTTTTTGGCGTTCCTGACGGAGCTAAAGTAGATGAGAAAGACAAGGCTAAAGCTGCAAGATTGGGATATGTCGGTAATTATACCCGATTAGGTAATTCATGTTGGTTTACCAGCATAGAGCATGGCCGTCGTCATGAACCATTGCCACTGATGAGCATGGCAGACAACCTCCGCTTTTCCAAACATAAGGAACTGAAAGGCAAAGCTGCCTATGACCGCTACGATAATTATGATGCCATTGAAGTACCTTTTACGGATGCCATTCCTTCAGATTATGATGGAGTGATGGGAGTTCCTATATCCTTTTTGATTAAGTATTGTCCGGAGCAATTTGAAATCTTAGGGATAACCGATAGGGGCAATCAATGGGGATTAAAAACCAAGGAATACACCATTTCCGACACACCTAACTTTGCGGATTTGAACCGTAGGGGAGCTATTGGGAGCAATGGCTCTTTGGTTTCAACATATGCCCGATTACTCATACGCAAATTATGATCTGATATGTTTAATAAGAACTCTTGCATAAACTTGGGTATAATATTTCCCGTCAACCATATAATATGTTTCATTCTGAGGAACTTCGGAATGAAGCAAGACTGCCCCGTCATTGAGTTTCGTCACTTTCGTCTCTTTGCCATGACGGTCTACTTGAATCTGTTCTGGATAGACCTTGGAAGCACTACCATACCAAGTTTTAGTTATCCCTAAGATTTCAAAGTACTTCATCACTCGCAATTTTTCTAATTAGTACTCGTGCATATGGTTTTTGAGGTATTCCGTTCTCTAAATAGTAAAGCTGACCATCTCGTAAACTGGGATTTAGTTTCTTTAATTCACGGGGGTATGGACGCAAACCAAGTTCTTTTCCTGAATCACCTTGTGTCTGACCTAAGATTTCAACTTAAAAACAAAAACAATAAATTATGACACAACATAATACCATCAAGCTTTTTGAAGCTAAAAAAGTCCGTACTATTTGGGACGACAAAGATGAAAAATGGTACTTTTCCATAGTGGATGTGGTGGCTGTCCTAACCGATAGCCCTAATCCTCGTAAGTATTGGAGTGTCTTGAAAACACGTTTAAAAAAAGAAGGGAGTGAGTTGACTACAAATTGTAGTCAACTGAAAATGAAATCGGCTGATGGAAAGATGTATTTAACCGATGTGGCAGATACTCAGCAGCTTCTCCGTTTGATTCAGTCTATTCCATCGCCCAAAGCAGAACCGTTCAAGCAATGGATGGCACAAGTGGCGACTGAACGTCTTAACCAAATGCAAGACCCCGAACTCTCTATCAATCAAGCACTGGTGGACTATAAGCGGTTGGGGTATTCGGATAATTGGATTAATCAGCGTCTCAAATCCATAGAGATTCGTAAAGACCTCACGGATGAATGGAAGCGGCACGGATTGCAAGAGGGAGTGCAGTTTGCTACGCTGACCGATATTATTTATCAGACTTGGAGTGACATGACCGCCAAGGAATATAAGCAGTTCAAAGGTCTGAAAAAAGAGAACTTACGTGACAATATGACCAATAAGGAATTGGTGCTAAATATGTTGGCGGAACTTTCCACCAAAGAAATATCTGAAAGTAAAAATCCGGAAACATTTCGGGAACACATGGATGTGGCGGAAGCCGGTGGTGAGATTGCCCGCAATGCCCGTATGGAGTTGGAAGCCAAGACGGGTAAGGCAGTCATCAGTCCGCTGAACGCCAAGACAGGCATTGCGCTCAATTCATCTCCGGAAGAAGAAGACACAAAAGAATAATCCTAAAAAGTGAATCAATATCATGAAGACAACATTGCATACAGAATGGACTGTCGAAGACATCTGTAAAGGATTTACCTACAACGAATTGGAAGGTAAAGGTCTGTTTGGATTGGACGGGCGGCTCACTATCCAACCCGAGTATCAACGCCATTACATCTACAACGATGGGAAACGTGATGTAGCGGTGATAGAATCCCTGCTGAAAGGTTATCCCATCGGACTAATCTATTTCAACCGGACTGTGGACGGACGATTTGAAGTACTTGACGGGCAGCAACGCATCACTTCTATCGGTCGGTTCGTTACAGGAAAATTCGCCATCAAGGATGAAGCGGATAACGTACAGTATTTCTCGGGATTGCCCGAAGAGCAGCAACAAAAGATTATGCAATCCTCTCTGCTGGTATATGAATGCGAGGGTGAAGAAAAGGAAATAAAGGAGTGGTTCAAGACCATCAATATTGTAGGCATTCCGCTCAAGGAGCAGGAATTGCTCAATGCCATCTATTCGGGCGAGTTCGTAAATGCAGCCAAGCGGGTGTTCAGTAATTCCCAAAATGCGGAAATACAGAAATGGAGTCATTATATCAAGGGAGATGTGAAACGGCAGGATTATCTGGCGGAAGCCCTCCGGTGGATTTGCGACAGTAAGGGGATGAGCATTGATGCCTATATGAGCATACACCGTCACGAGCCTTCCACGGGAGAATTGGAAAGTTATTTCCGTTCTGTGATTGACTGGGTATCGGCTACCTTTACTATGGTAGAGCGTGACATGTGCGGCTTGGAATGGGGACGGCTGTATGAAACGTACCATGCCACCCCTTATAGCACCGTCCATGTCGCGGAACGGGTAAAAGCCTTGCAAGCGGATGAAAGTGTGCGGTGTCCCCGAAATATTTACGAATATGTACTGGGTGGAGAAGAGGATAAGAAACTGCTTGACATCCGTATCTTTGAAGAATCAACCAAGCGGGCTGCTTACAAGCGTCAGACCGAAGCGGCTGAGAAACAAGGAATTTCCAATTGTCCGCTCTGTGCGTTGGGGAATAATGCCAACAAGACCCGCATTTACAAACTTTCGGAAATGGATGCCGACCATGTGACTGCATGGAGCAAGGGAGGGGCAACCAGCATGGAAAATTGCGAGATGCTTTGTAAAACCCATAATCGTTCAAAGGGAAATCGGTGAAAGTGTGTTATTTTGAGAGAGTTAAATCAATTAATTCTCTCAAAATATGAACAATAAAAAAACATTTCACGAAGTTTCCGAGATTTGGTGTGATGCAAAGCGTCCGATAGTGAAGCATTCCACCCTATGTGCTTATCAGCTTACGTTACAAACACACCTATTGCCACGATTTGGCGCTGCGGAAAATATAACAGAGAAGGATGTCCAGCAGTTTGTGATAGACAAATGTACTTCCGGATTAGCAAGAAAAACAGTCCGGGATATAGTGGCAGTGCTCAAATCTGTTATCAAATACGGGAATAAGCACGGGATTTTCCATTTTGAAGAATGGGAAATCGAATATCCTACCCAAACAGAAAACAAACTGCCGCCCACATTGTCATTAAATCATCAGCGTATATTGATGCGTCACTTGCTGGAACAGCCCACTCCACAAAATATAGGTGTACTGTTGGCTCTCTGTACCGGAATGAGAATCGGTGAGGTTTGTGCTTTGAAATGGGAAGATGTGGATTTTGCACAAAAGACAGTCATCGTGAAGCATACTGTAGGCAGAATATATAACTGTGAGTTGAAATCTACAGAAAGGGTTCACTCTTCCCCAAAAACCAAGAATTCCTATCGTGAGATTCCTATATCCAAACAGCTTCTCCAAGCGTTGAAAATGGTAAGGAAACAATCTCAATCCCCATACGTGGTAGGCACTTCCACACAATCTAAAGAGCCCCGTTCTTATCGTGATTATTTTGGCAGGTTGCTAAAACGATTGGATATTCCCCACTTGGTCTTTCATGGACTTAGGCATACATTTGCGACCCGATGTATTGAAAGCCAGTGTGATTATAAAACTGTCAGTGTCATACTCGGTCACTCAAATGTGGCAACGACACTTAATCTGTACGTTCATCCTAATCTCAATCAAAAGAAACGGTGTATTGACCGTATGAGTAATTTCTTGGGAATAACATGAGTTAGTCTTGGACTCTATATATACATGGGGGACAAAAAATGTCCTCCATGTATGTGATGCGCATGATTGACTATAGCTTGAAGCCTTTATTCTTTTTCTGAATAGGCTTCAAGCCGACATTCTGTTGTAATCGTTCAAATTGTTTCTTGAACCATTCCCCGATATGCAGTCCGTCAATGGCAAGTATCAGCTTTCCATTGTTTGTACCAACTTTGGCAGTAACATCATTCGTCTTGAACTTACGCCTATGCTCATCGGAATAGAGTTCGCCGTTGTACGGCAATGGCTTGCCTGTCATTAAATGGGCGGTCTGTTCATGGGTAAAACCGACAGCAAGGCACAATTTCTCAATACGGAGCATAGCACGAAACCAAGGAAACCATTCTGTGGCTTTTATCAACAAGGCGTTAAGCCTTGATACTTCCGTTTGATGTTTTGTTACCGTCTCGTTCTTTTCCAGCAAGTGCCGTTGCTGCATTTCCAGCACTTGGCGGCTGTGGTCTGCCCGTATGGTCTGTATCTCGGCTTGCAGGGCTTCGATGGTCTCCTCGTGTGTGGCTACCTTCCTATGCAGGGCGGTGTTCTCCCTCTCCAGTGTCTTGACCTTGTTGCTCCCGAAAAGAGAACCGACACTCTCGGCGATGTTGGCGGCTGCGGTCGTGGCTGCCCCTTTCAGCCGTTCGGTCTGTATCTCTTTTTTCGCCCGTTCAAGCTCTTCCCGTGCCGTTTCTTTCCGTTCCTGCAATTCCACCACTTCCGTTTTCAGTTCCTCTGTTTGTCGCTTTATGTCACGGTAATATTGCTGCGTGGAAACGTGCCTCGCTTCCGAACCGTCCACGCCCCGTTGTAAACCGTATTTTTTCATCGCAACAGCGTAGCTGTCTTGATAGGCTTTCAGTTTCAAGCGGCTCATGATGTCATCGGCGCACAGCCTCACGGTGTCGGTCGGCTTCTTGCGGTAGCGTTTCTTCGCCTGCTCCTCCCTTTTCTTCCGCTTGCGTTCCCCCTTGACTATCGGCATGGAAAATCCAGTGTAAGCTGCCCCCTAAAACCAAGCGATTCTGCCCCCTTGTGCTAAAATAATCCTACCCCCTTGATTCCAATATAAAAATACCCCTGCTTGGCAATGCCCGGCAGGGGATTTTTCGTAGATTTGATTCCCGTCTTGACCGGTGGGATAAAATCATTTCTACTATGACAACAAAGATAGCAAACATCCTCCAATGTTACGCATTGGGGATGGGGATAAAGCAGATAAGCAGGAGCTTTGAGCTTTCCCGCAACACGGTGCGCAGATATGTGCGCCTGTTTCAAGAGTGTGGTATACCGATAAAGGAGTTGGCCGCCATGCCTTCCGCTCGCATCCAGGAAATGTTCTCTGAAGGTGTTGGCCGTAACAGGGAACCGTCACAACGCCAGCTTGAGCTTGAGGCACTCCTTCCTGAGTATGCTGCCCGGCTTAGCCGCCGAGGCGTAACAGTGAAAACCCTGTACGAAGAGTACCGCGAGACCCATCCTGACGGATACAGACATGCCAGTTTCGGCAACTATCTCATGCGTTACCGTATGGTGACACATGTCGTAGGCCATGTCGAGCATTATGCCGGAGACCAGATGTATATCGACTTCGCCGGTGACAAACTGGAAGTCGTTGACAGTGAAAGCGGTGAATGTCGCAGCGTTGAAGTGTTCGTGGCCATACTTCCGTGCAGCCACTATACCTATTGTGAGGCGGTCTGGTCCCAGTCAAGGCAGGACTTGATTAAGGCGTGTGAGAACGCGCTTCATTTTTACGGCGGGGTTCCGATGGCGATCGTACCAGACAACCTCAAATCGGCGGTAACCCGCAGCGACCGTAACGAGCCGGTAATCAACGAGGAGTTTGCGGCATTTGCCGAACACTACGGATGTACCGTATACCCCACACGGGTACGTCATCCAAAGGACAAGGCCTTGGTGGAGAATGCCGTGAAGCTACTTTACCGATCCGTCTACGCTGACATCGAGGGTCTTGTATTCCACTCGCTGGAGTCTCTGAATGCGGCCATATCCGAATCGCTCTCGGCCTTCAACGGACGCAGGATGAGCGGGCGTCCCCAGTCCAGACGGGAACAGTTCGAGCAGATTGAGTCCGACTGCCTCCGCCCGCTTCCCGCCATACGCCATCAGATGAAAGAGCGACGCTCCGCAACAGTAATGCGTAACGGCTATGTCACCTTCAGGCTTCACCATTACAGCGTACCGAAAGAGTATATAGGCAAACGTGTCGAGATTGTCTATGATGCGGACACGCTGGAAATATATCATGGCCTGCGTCTGGTGACCACACACCAGCGCGATGACACGCCATACTCCTATACGACCAAGGATGCCCACGGACTGCCCGGACGTCATGGAAGTTATGAAAAGGATCTGGAACAGATTTACGAACGGGCCGGCCAGACAGATAACGTCCTGCTGCTGTATCTGCGCAAGGTGGCGGAACTCAAGAAGTATCCTCCCGCGGCGTTCCGTTCATGCAGAGGCATCATGGCGTTGGAGAAGACCTTCGGGCTGGAACGGTTGGTGGCGGCAAGCGCATGCGCCACGCAACTGCGCCTATACGGATATCAGGAGATAAGGCGGATCCTTGAACGCGGGGATGATGCAGACTTCCTGTCAAAAGACGACATTGACGATGAGGTCCCCGTAACATCTATCCACAAAAACATCCGCGGAGCAGCCTACTTCGCACAATTAAAACATTTAAATAGAGACAACAATGGAAACAAATAATCTTACCGCACCGATAGCTGTCGAAAAAGACCGCAACACGTTGACAATCGAACTGATGAACCGTATGAAGCTGCACGGCATGGCCGCCGCCTTCACTGAAAGCCTAACCTCCACTATGGCAGAAACAATGACAATCGACTCTTTCCTGCACATGTTACTTGCCAGGGAATGGGACTACCGTGCCAATGCAGCCATCCAACGCCTTATACGCGGGGCGGCGTTCCGCTACAAGGCCTGCCTCGAGCAGATAGACTATGCAATCCCGCGTGGCCTTGACCGCAATCAGATGGAGCGGCTTGCATCGCTGGAGTTCATCCGCAAGGGACAGAACCTCTTCATCACAGGGTCATCCGGTACCGGGAAGAGCTTCCTTGCCACAGCAATGGGGTATGAAGCCTGCAAGAAGGGCATACGGACATATTATGCGAATGCTCCGAAACTTATGGGTACGCTTAAGGTGGCAAAAGTAAAAGGCACACTGGAATCGGAACTCAAGAGAATCGAACGGAGCACGCTGCTCATATTGGATGACCTCTTCCTTGTGAACCTTGATGCCAAGGAACGACCCATCCTGCTCGATATAATAGAGGACCGACATGGGCGCAAGTCCATCATCATCACCTCGCAACTGCCAACGGACAATTGGTATGATGCAATCGGAGACCCTACAGTAGCAGATGCCATTATGGATCGTATTATACATACGGCGCACCGGATTGAGCTGACAGGAGAAAGTGTCCGTAAAATGGCTGCATACAGAGGGAAATAAACTAAAATAATAATTTTGTGATTCTCCATCTGTAATCAAGTACAATCCATTGTCTGTAAACTTGATGACTTTGGGTTTGAATGTGAGTTTCTTCAATGCCTCTGCCAAATTGGATGGAATGTTTTTGTAATATACTCCGTTTTTGCAGCAAGCTATCATCCCGTAATTGGTAATATAGGCATAGTAAACCTCTTCGTATAGTTCTTCGGCTTTCAGTATGAAATTTTTGATGGTTTCATTTGAATAGCTGTAATGCTTGTCCGTGATAACTACCCATTCTCCTCTATCATTGAAGCAGGCCGAAAGAATATTGTCGTCTCTTAAATCTCCTGTACGATATTGTTCCAGTTTTTTGAGGAATGCATCCGGATAACCAAGAGTCCAATACCCTGAACCGCCTAAGATAATTACATAGTTGCCATTTTCAGTGATGTTGATGTCTGTTATTTCAGCATTGCTGCTGTTGGCTTCTTCTATACGTTTCTTAAGCTTGCTGGGAGTACTGCCGGTGTAGGCATATCCACTATTCCCATACACTCCTACTCCTGCTCCATACATAGTGATTGCTCCGGTACGGCATTTCCCCCATTTGTTGATGGCTTCTGTGATGTATGACATGTATGAGCTGGTCGGTAAATTTATATAGCGAACAGTACCGCTATAGGAAAATGGTTTTGAAACGGTTCTGGTTCTGGCTGGAAGAACCGGTTCCGCTTTTTCTTTACAGATATAAGAAGTACCGGCTATCAATTCATTTCCAATCCATTTTCCTGACTGAATGGTGTGTGCCGTAATATCAAAGTAAGCGCCGTATCCATTTCTTTCACCATCCTTCCAAGGGCCGAACCACATATTCCCATTTTCCCAGATATGAATGCCGTATCCGTGGCGTTGTCCATTATAGGTTTCTCCCCAATATTTATTCCCGTTTGTGTAGTTTGTCCGTTCAAATATTTGTCCGGGATATTCTTTGGCTTCTATTTCATAACTGTAGGGGCGGAGCAGCATATACGGTTTTCCGGTGTTTCGGTTGTATTCTACACCATTTTCAGAGCCATTTTTAACTATTATGTCATCTTCTTGAATATGGATGAATAAAGTGAATTCTGAGTTTTTAGTAAAGCCAATTTTAATATTATCTTCTTTGAATTCTACCCTGAATCCATTTATTTCATCATTTTGGGTTTGTCCTAGAGAAGCCTCTCCTTCTATTGTTTTTCCCCACTCTACCGTGCTATTGCGAACAGATTCATGCATGCTTTTCTGTTCACTTTCCGAAGGTGCAGTGTAGAATGGTTTATAGTCCGGTATCATTTTGAGGAGAGTATTCTGTCCGTTGAATCCCGCTTCTTCCAATCTTTCTATGGCAGCTTCTGCTATAGACTTCTGGAGTTCTCCAATGTCTTTGTTGAGAGCAGCCTTTTTGTACCAATATAACGCTGAATTCCCATCTTTTCTCAAGATGTTGTCTATGCCGTATTCATAAGAGATTGCAAGCGAAATCTGTCCGCTTGCATTCCCGTTTTTAGCTGCTCGTTTTGTCCATGCCATTCCGGCGGGGTAATTCTTTGTGACTCCTAACCCGTTTTTCAGTAAATAGGCTAAGCGGCTTTGTGCATAATAAGATTCCGGGCTATTATTGTGTTCGGCGGCTTTTTTATACCAGATAAAAGCCTCTTCATAGTTTTCTTTGTCTTCATATATGCGTCCAAGGTTCTTTTGTGGAAAAGCCCCATTTTTTTCAGCTGCTTTTTTATACCAATAGATGGCCGTTTCTTTATTTTGAGTTAAATTCCCCCAGCCATTACTATAGGCTGCACCCATATTGTTTTGTGCAGCAGGATTTCCTTGCTCAGCCGACTTTCGCCACCAATAAACGGCTTGTATGGTATCAGGTTTTATACCCCATCCCCTAAAGTAGCTCTGTCCGAGATAGAATTGTGCAATCGCGTTTCCATTTATTGCATCTGTCCTATAGTCCGCAGCATTCTTGTGGTTTTGCCCATAAATACTGATGGTAAATACTGCAAGGAATATGCACAATAAGTAATTTTTCATGTTTTTCATAAATTAAGAGTTAATCAATTGCATCCAATAAAATGAATGCAGCCCAGTAAAAGGGATCCTTATATTTTTTTATTTTCTTGAACTCTTTGGGCATAGGCTTTTTGCTCTGTTTTTCTTTTTGCCTGGCTTCTGACTGCCAGCGCTTGTCGGGAGTTGTTTCAATTTCAACTTCGTAGTCACGTACATACTTCTGGGCCTCGCGCAAAGATTCAAATTTGCTCTTTCCTGCGAGCAGATTCTTGTAAAACTGTGTCATCAAGAGTTGAGTAGCATTATCGTCCACTTTCCAGAGACTCATTAATAATGTGTTGGCTCCCGCTTTTTTGAAACCGCGTTGCAAGCCGAATACTCCGTCACCGGTTATTTCTCCCAGTCCGGTTTGGCAGGCAGAAAGTACTACCAGGTCTAACCCTCGTAAATCTAAACCGGCAAGCTCTTTGGCGGTGAGTATGCCGTCTTCTAATCCTTCCGGCAAAGGATTTCCTTTCAGTGCAATATTTGCTCCTGACAATAGCAGTCCTGATCGAGTCAATGCTTTGTCTTCTACGTAGCGTGATTGGTTATTGTCTCCCATCATCAAGAAATCAAGATCCTTTGTCTGTCTGGCTTCTGTTTCTGTCCAATAGAAACCATGAGTGGCGATATGTAGCATACTGATATTCTTACCTGATAAAGCTTTAAAAGATTCTTCTGTACCTCGTAAATCCATATATAAGGCTGGCTGAAGTCTCGTATTCTCTAGTGCTTGTTTAATTTGTTCAGCTTCTATCTTAGTGGCGGGAAGGTATTTGGCTCCGTCACGCAGGTTTAGGGAATCCGGATAGAAGGTATGTTGAATATTCAAGTCTCGAGGAATATCAGTATATTTTTTGTTTTCGACTACTAAAGCTGTTGTATCAGCATCATATTTAAGACCTCCATAGAGAACAGCTTCTTTAATATGGCTTTTGTCTTTTATCATAACCAATTGTCGCGTAGACGACAACCGATAGAAATTTATTTGTTCCGCTATAAAAGTAGAGTCGCTGCTTGGAAGGTGTTCTATGGCGATGTTATGGAGTTGCCCAGCAGGAGCAAAATAAATATTCTTTCTTTGTTTGGAACGGCAACTTTTTATTCTCAACTTTGCTCATTTAAGAGTCTGTTTAAAAACCAACTGAATAAAAGCTTTTATTACGCCAATGAACCTATTATTAGAGCGATTTTTCCCCTTTTTTAATCCCTACTTCCCTTTTTATTAATACCTTTGGGCGTTGTTTTTAATTCGTTAGACAGATGTCTTCTTTCCGTTAGACAATTGTTGTTCTTTCGTAAGATGGACGTTTAACGAAACAGCAACAACTGTCTAACGAATTAAACTCGGTGCATCAGGACTTGTTCTTGCAGCATTGAATGAATAATATTGCCCAACTGATATTCTAAATTATATGAGTGCTTATTACGATTTATACCAGACCCCCAATCCTTCTCCGGAGGACGGTGAAGAAAAGCTGCTTCACGCCCGTATTCTTCCCAAAGGAACCATTCCTGCCGATAAATTCCGCGAACTGGTTCACAAGGCTACCGGTTTCAGCCCTGCCATTCTCGATGGCACGTTGCAGGCTATAACGGATGAGTTGCACAGTTGGCTGGCAGACGGATGGATAGTTGAAGTGGGCGAATTGGGATTCTTTTCGTTGTCATTGAAGTGCGACAAGGCCGTGGCGAATAAAAAGGATATTCGCTCTCCGTCCGTACATTTTCAGAATGTGAACTTACGTATCAGCAGTAGATTCCGCAACCGCTTTCAGACAATGGAGCTGGAACGGAAAGCATCTCCCTATATCTCTCATTCCAAATTGACATTGGAGGAGCGGAGAAAAAAACTGTTGCAGCATTTGAATAAGTATGGCTGCATTACGCGTACTGATTATGAACAGCTGACCGGAAAGGCGAAACATCAGGCGGTGGCCGATTTGAACCTATTTCTGGAAGAAGGTATTATTCGCAAATATGGTAGTGGAAAAACAGTGGTATATCTCAAGCCATGACAAGCAAGAGAGTTAGAGGAGTTATCACTTTGCTCCGCTAGGGGTTACAGCCGATACTCTTGTGTATGTATTCACAGAACTATCGGCTTTAACTCCTAAGCCGACTTGCCGGCTGATGACTCCTTCTGACTCCCGATAACTCCTTTAAACGAAAGAGCCGTGCGTATAAAAAGGGAAGAAACTTTTAGTACTGCCGATTTGTTTTTAACTTTGTCAATTGAAAACTAATAAAAACAAGCGTATGAATATGAAGGTTGTATCTATGTGCCTGATATGTGCCGGAGCTTTGTTGACCGGTTGTGGAAACGGCGGTAAAAAGGAAGCGGAAACTTCGGAGAGAAAGGAAAAAGAGGCCGTGGTTGGTAGTGATAAAGACGAACATGGTTGTATTGCTTCTGCCGGATATACGTGGAGCGAGGTGCAGAAAGATTGCATCCGTTTGTGGGAGAAAGGTGTCCGCATGAATGCAGTGGATGATGCCGGGAAGACTTTGTTCTTGGTGTTCAGTCCGGACTCTACGCAAGTGGAGTTGTTTTTCTCGGAGGAAGGTGTTTCGAACGAAATTCTGGACCGTCGAGGTCTGCCTGCCGGTGGATATGCCTGGAATGTGGAAGATGATGATACGAAAAACGTACGTCTGGAAGACGGTGAGTGGACGGTCAGCCAACGGGGGAGGCTCATTTATCAGGAAGATGCGAATGGTAAATAATATAAGAATATGGAAAATTTGAAGGCGTTGACAGAGGCTGTCTGCTGTGTAGCCCGTGAAGCCGGGCATTTTTTGAAGGAAGAGCGGAAAAGTTTCCGTCGGGAGGTGGTGCAGGAAAAACATGCGCACGATTATGTATCTTATGTGGACAAGGCTTCCGAGAAAAAGGTTGTATCTGCCCTTAGGAAATTGCTTCCCGAAGCCGGATTCATTGCCGAAGAAGGGTCTGCTGCCTATAGTGACGAAACGTATTGCTGGGTAGTGGATCCTTTGGATGGGACAACGAACTATATTCACGACAATGCTCCCTATTGTGTAAGTATTGCCTTGCGTGACAAGCAGTCGCTTTTGCTGGGTGTGGTTTATGAACCCTGCCGAGACGAGTGTTTTTATGCTTGGAAAGGAGGAGGAGCCTATGTGAACGGAGAACGGTTGCGTGTTTCGCTTGTCAGTGAACTGAAAGACGCTTTTGTGGTGACAGAGTTACCCTACAATTTCGAGCAGTATGCCCGTACGGGCGAACATTTGATACACGAACTTTACGGTAAGGTTGCAGGCATTCGCATGAATGGTTCGGCGGCGCTTGCCCTCTGCTATGTGGCTGCCGGACGTTTTGACGCTTGGCTGGAAGCTTTTATCGGTAAGTGGGATTTCTCTGCGGCTGCACTCATGGTGTTGGAAGCCGGCGGTAAGGTAACAGACTTTTTGGGAAACGAGAACTTTATAGAAGGGCATCATATCATAGCCACCAACGGGCCGCTGCATCCGTTGTTTTTGCGGTTGGTACGGGAGGCGCTGCCATTCTGATACGGTTCTTATTGCCTTATTACACTTTTTTATGGAAAACACATTTAAAGCCTGGTTCTTGTCCTTTGTCCATCTCTTCTTCCCGCGTCAGTGTGCTGTATGCGGGAGCTCTTTGCAAGAGGGAGAAGAGGGCATTTGCATCAGGTGTAATATGAATATGCCACGGACAAACTATCATCTTCGCGAAGACAACTCCGTGGAGCGTATGTTTTGGGGGAAGATACCTCTGGAACGCGGCACTTCCTTCTTTTATTATCACAAAGGAAGTGATTTCCGCCACATCCTGCATCAACTGAAGTATGGAGGCCGGAAAGATTTGGGAGAAATAATGGGGCGTTTTATGGCAGCGGAGCTGGCGGCTACCGGTTTTTTCCGTGGTATAGACGTAATTATCCCCGTTCCTCTACATCCCCGCAAACAAAAGTTGCGCGGATACAATCAGAGTGAATGTATAGCGCGCGGCGTTTCTGCCGTAACGGGTATTCCTATTGATGTGTCCTCCGTGCTGCGCAGAAGACATACGGAAACGCAGACCCGAAAGTCTGCTTACGAGCGTTGGGAAAATGTAGACGGTATTTTCCTTCTCCGCTATCCGGAACGCTTTGTGGGGAAACATATCCTTATTGTGGATGATGTACTGACCACCGGAGCCACTACAACTGCATGTGCCGATGCGCTTAAAGATGTGGGAGGCGTACATGTTAGTATCCTGACGCTGGCAGTGGCGGGTTCGTGAATCAGAAGCGGAAACGTCCGCCTGCCACGATTGTTCCCGTATATCCTACGCCGAATTCGGTGAAGAAGGCAAACTGATTTCCATATTCGATACCCAGAAAACTGAACTGATAGGCAAATTCCTTTTTGTGATAAGTGTCTCCTCCAAAGCTGTTCCGGAGGAAATAGGCGCCGAGCCCTGCAGAGGAATATAGGGAGAATTGGGGGCGGGTGAACCAATGCCACCGGAAGGTGGGGAGGATATACAGATAGCGCCGGTCATCGTTCTTATTCTCATCCAAAACTTCATAAAGGCTACTGGCCGTCCCTCTATTACCGGTTATTCCTCCGGTTACGCCTAGGCTGATTTTACGGTTGATTCTATAAATATAACTGATATTCAGAGCGCCGTAATAGCTGGTCTTCTCGCGTGTATAGATTCCAAAACTTGCTGTCGGAGCAATAAACTCTTCGGCTATACTATTGGCGTCGGTAATGGGGAGGAAGCCGTAACTGACGGATATTTCATGGTGGCGGAATTTTTCTCGCGTAGAAACAAGAGAGGTTTGTGCTTTACCAGCGGTACATAGGCTGAATCCTATGACTAAAAAGAATAAAAGAGTTTTCATTGTAGTTTGGTGTTTGGATTAAAATATGTTTTTCTAATAAATAAAGACAGGTGCTTTTATGAAACTCCTTACTTTACATTTGGCAAATGTATGTTAAATCTTTGAATATGAAATAGAAATGTTTGTCTTTTGTGTGGGATAATGTGGGAAAACAAAAAAGGTTCGCCTAATTGACGAACCTTTTCGCTCTTCCTCTTGGACTTGAACCAAGGACCCTCTGATTAACAGTCAGATG
>ERZ1027061.531-NODE-531-length-16760-cov-4.855672_pt1 | contig 16760 bp, 16 predicted proteins | sample MGYA00519283_ERZ1027061 | MGnify/ENA primary metagenome ERZ1027061 (study PRJEB26926, sample SAMN06164849) | human gut metagenome | biome: ENVO:00009003; feature: ENVO:2100002; material: ENVO:00002003 | host: Homo sapiens | place: USA | collected 2012 ... | reverse complement strand
TCGTCGGCAGCGTCAGATGTGTATAAGAGACAGCACTTCCACCAGGCTCCTTTTTATCATAACATCTATTTTATTCTTTGACATCAGCAAAATCCTATATTCATTGATTTCACCTATATTATTCTCCATCTTTCCTATATTCATCAAATGTCACTGTTATATCAGTGCCTTTACCCGGCTCGCTGAACATGTCTAGCTGTGCATTGTTGCGCGCGACTATATGCTTCACTATGGCAAGTCCGAGTCCCGTACCTCCTGTTGATTTGGATCGACTCTTGTCGACTCTGTAGAACCTCTCAAATATTCTCTCCTGATGTTCCTTAGGTATTCCTATTCCTGTATCTTTAACCCTGAGAACAACTTTTCCATCATCAGTATTCACCCTGACACTGACACTTCCATTTTTATTATTATACCTGATGGCATTATCCGTAAGATTATATACAAGCTCCTCCATCATCATCTTATTTGCATATATATATCCGTGGCTACCCTCATAGCTTAGTTTCACACTATTCTTTTCCGCGTTTATCGCCAGCATGTCCGTGGCTGTCCGTGCTATTACCGCAAGATCTATCTTCTCCATCACCGGAATGTCCTCTGATACATCAAGCTCTGATAGTCTGATTATATCATTTATGAGTGTCAGAAGTCTATTGGAATTCTTGTGTATCTCCGTAGCAAAATGGTGCACATCCGCCTCGGTCGCCATGCCAGTCTCTATGAGTTCTGAGTAACCAGATATTGATGTGAGCGGAGTTTTGAGCTCATGCGACACATTTGCCGTAAACTCCTGTCTCATCTGGGAACTCTTCACTATATCTGCATGCTGCTTCTGTATCATGTCAACGAATGGCCGCATCTCCTTGTATGCAACTATATGTGCATCATCATCCAGGTTATTTGCCATCTGTTCAATAGGTTTTATAATATTTCTTGTCAGATAATGGGTGACAATGATGGTAACCGTCACCAAAAGAACCACAACTATCAGCATCGCAGGTACTGCTGCAAGAAACATGCTGAGGACATTGTTTGATTCTCTGGCAATCCTCAGCACCCTGCCTGAATTCAGACGTATAGCATAATAATAAGTACTCTTATTCAGGGTTTCGGACCTTCGTATCTCCTGTCCCTCTCCCGAATCAAAGGCCTCCGCTATCTCAGGTCTGTTCAGATGATTCTGCATAGTCGTCTCATCAGCACAACTGTCATACAAAACGCTTCCATCCTCATTTATAAGCGTAAGCCTAATGTCTTTATTGTTTGTATCCTTATACTGCGAGATGTCATCACGGTCAAATTCTCCGGTACTCTTCAGCACCCTGGCATAATTCTGAAGGTCTCTTATAATCTCAGATTTATATACCTCATAAAAAATCATGGTGGAAAGTGTCATTGTGACCACAATTGCCACAAGTGTAAAAGTAATAAATTCGAAATTTATAACCCTCTTCAGTCTGATATCATTGTTTTTTTCCATATCAGTTTACTCCATCTTGTATCCTACATTTCTGACTGTCTTTATCATATTACCGGCTTCACCAAGTTTCTGTCTCAGCGTCTTGATATGCATATCGAGGGTTCTGGACTCCCCCTCATAATCTGTCCCCCACACATCAGACATGATCGTATCTCTATGAAGGACTATTCCCGCATTCACCATGAGAAGCTTCAAAAGCTCAAACTCTTTGAAAGTAAGCTCACACAGTTCACCATCCACATGCACCTCTCGTCTCTCGGAATCAAGAGTAATTCCCCCAAGAACCAACTGCTTGTCGTCCTGAAGTGCCCTGCTTCTTCTGAGCAATGCCTTTACTCTTGATATGAGTTCCATCACGCCAAATGGCTTGGTGAGATAATCATCAGCGCCTATATCCAGCCCCTTAACCTTATCAAGTTCCGTGGTTTTTGCTGTCACCAATATAATTGGGACTCTCACCGTGTCCGGCCTGCTTCTGAGCTTCTTCACTATCTCCAGACCATCCATGTCCGGGAGCATGATGTCAAGGAGGACCAGATCAGGAACCTTCTCAGTGATTCTTGAAAAGAACGATTTTGCATTCTCAAACTCCTCCACCGCATACCCACTGTTCTTGAGCGCGAACATTTCTATCTCTCTTATATTCTTATCATCTTCTACTATATAAATATGTACTGCCATTTCTATCTCCTTTCCCTAAGCATTGCAACACCCGGTTTAGTATTACCCTGCGCATTGTATTTTTTTAGTTTTAATTATGAAACATATATCATTTCAACTTGTACATCTCTCTGTAATAAGTGTACATACTCTGAAAATCTATGTTGGAATCCTTCTTCATATTGTCTAGATACTCATGTGTATCGAAGTTGTCCGATTTCAGCTGAAGCATTGCCACCGCCACGTTGGAACAGTGGTCTGCAACTCTCTCATAGTTGTTGATAAGATTCTCCAGTGATATTCCGAGCTCAATGGTACATTTGCCCTTCTGAAGTCTCTTGATATGCTGCTTCTTAACCGCGCTATTGAGTTCATTGATGGCTTCCTCAAGTGGCTCCACATGCGATGCCTCCTGAAGGTCTTCCTTATCATATGCCTCTACCGTCATGTTCACTATATTCTGAACGGCATCCTTATATACACTCAGCTCTGACTTTGCCTTTTCCGAGAATACCGCTCCTGTCTCGTTCATCTTCTTACATATATCAGCTATGGTTATGGCATGATCAGACATTCTCTCAAGATCGCCTATAACGTGGAGTCCGATTGATACCTTCTGACTGTCCTCATGTGATAGCTCCTTGCTGCTGAGCTTAACCATGTAAGATCCCACCTCATCTTCGTAGATATCTATAATTCCCTCAAGCTCCTCAACCTTACCTCTAACTGTTTCATCATAGCTATCCACCAAAGACAGTGCCGTATCTACGCTGTTTTTTGCAAGCTGTGCCATGTACTTCACGACCTCTATGCAATGTCCAACTGCAAATGCTGGCTTTTCAAGGAATCTGGCATCCAGACGCTTGAGCATCTCCAACTCCGCAGGTGAATTATTCTCAGTTTCCTCCTTATCTCTGACAGTGAGTGTAGCAAGTTTCTCAAGCCCACCTGAAAATGGAAGCAGAAGGAGTGTCGCTGCCACATTGAACACACTGTGTACGACAGCTATACCGGCTGCATTTGCCGAATCAGTCAGGAACCGGAAGTGTACAAATGAATTGACCGTATAGAACACCACCATGAACACAACTGTTCCTATAATGTTGAAGTACAGATGTACAAATGCCGCTCTCTTGGCATTCTTCTTTGTTCCAATACATGATATAAGTGCTGTTACACAGGTTCCTATGTTTTGACCCATGATAATTGGGATTGCTGTTCCAAATGAGACAGCCCCGGTCGCACATAACGCCTGAAGTATACCGACAGAGGCCGAAGAACTCTGTATAATGGCTGTTATGAGCATTCCCACAAGCATTCCGAGGAACGGATTGGAGAACATGGTGAGTATGCTTGTAAATTCAGGTACATCCTTGAGTGGTTCCACTGCTCCGCTCATCATCTCCATACCGAACATGAGCACTGTAAATCCAAGGAGTATAGCACCGATATCATGCTTCTTCTCCGACTTTGTAAACATGAGGAATATTATACCTATTACTGCGAGTATAGGTGAAAAAGATGAGGGTTTCAACATATTAATAAATATATTGTCGCTCTGTATTCCTGTAAGACTAAGTATCCATGATGTTACTGTGGTTCCTATATTTGCACCCATGATGATGCCCACAGCCTGTCTAAGTTTCATGATTCCTGAGTTTACAAGTCCGACAACCATGACCGTAGTTGCCGATGATGACTGGATGACACCTGTCACCGCAGCTCCCAGCAAAACTCCTCTTATCGGTGTGGAAGTCAGCTTCTCCAGTATCTTCTCCAGCTTGCCGCCCGCCGTCTTGGCAAGTCCATCTCCCATGACGTTCATTCCATACAGGAACATTGCAAGTCCGCCCAAAAGGGATAACACATTAAAAATATCCATATCTTTCGTCTCCTTATTACATTCTGGCCATCTTGCCATGTATTACATACATCTTATTGTAGACACATGTTAGGCCCAAGTTACTTCTGCATAAGGACATGTATACACAATATCCCTTTTACAGCGTCTGTTTTACCAGAATCTATTGTAAAAGGGATATGTAAAATACGTGATAGGCGTATGTAAAATTTGTGTAAATTTAAAATTCATGTAAAATTTCAGCAAATTTACATCTGCATTTTATGTGTTTACTGTTCGGTGTCTTCAATTCATTTGTTTCCCAGAGGCTCTTTTATGAGCAGATATACAGCACTTCCAATCATCCCAACCAGAAACATACCATAACCGCCACATATAAATATCAGCTTAGCAACGGAAAACATTTCCAGCGCAGGGATCATGTGGAGCAGTAATGCCAGAACACACCCTGCAAGTCCGCATATCACCATACCGCTTGCTATGAATAGCTTAATATTACCTATACCGGTTCTGTGTGACAATTCATTTATTTTTGTACATACCCACTTCATGGAAATCACCTCTTTTCGTCCATGACTTGATCATTAAATCGACAAGTTACCTGCATCAAAACATAATGCTTTGATATATATCTAGCATATTCAGAATCATCCGCATGTGTTACTTGTATAGTCCTCATCTTCAGTCTACGTGTTCTCCAGTTATGGAGAAGAGCACCCATTCTGATATATTTGTCGCGTGATCACCTATTCTCTCAAGATACTTGGCAACCATCAGAAGGTCACAAGCCTGCTCTCCATCGTCAGGATTATCATGTATCATAGCGATCAGTTCTTTCTTGATCGTATCGAAAAGGTCATCAACTACATCGTCGTGTGCAATTACACTTTTTGCTTTCTTCTCATCAGCATTCACATACGCCTCTATGCTTGACACCAGCATGACGATCGTCTCCTTTGCCATCTGCTGGACGTGCTCAAGCTTCTTGATATACGGGGTCCCTGCCATGCAGAGTGTGAGCTCAGATATGTCCGAAGCGTGATCTCCTATCCTCTCCATATCTGTGATCATCTTAAGCGCAGCTGATATATTTCTCATATCACCCGCAACCGGCTGCTGGGTAAGGAACAATTTGAGGCACAGATTCTCAATCTCTCTCTCCTGATGGTCTATGGCGTCATCCGCCTCGATTGCTTTCTTTGCAAGCTCTGTATCCTGAGCTACGAGAGCCTTGATCGCTGTCTCTATCGCCTGCTCGATCATAGTTCCCATCTCTATCATCTCTGCATGGAGCTTTCTAAGCTGCATCTCATATTTGTCTCTCATCTTGTCTCAATCTCCTTTAACCAAATCTACCAGTAATGTAATCCTCTGTACGCTTATCCGCCGGCTTACTGAACATCTTCTCCGTCTCCGCATACTCAACGACCTCTCCAAGAAGGAAGAATGCCGTATTGTCTGCAACTCTAGTTGCCTGCTGCATATTATGAGTAACCATAATGATGGTGTACTTGTTCTTAAGTTCCAGGACAAGATCCTCTATCTTAGATGTAGATATTGGGTCAAGCGCTGATGTCGGCTCATCCATGAGAAGCACCTCTGGCTCCACTGCCAGTGCTCTGGCTATGCAAAGTCTCTGCTGCTGACCGCCTGAAAGTCCAAGGGCTGACTTCTTCAGTCTGTCCTTAAGCTCATCCCATATCGCTGCCTGTTTGAGTGACTTTTCAACTATCTCATCCAATTTTGCACGGTTTCTGATACCATGGGTTCTCGGTCCATATGCTATATTGTCGTATACACTCATCGGAAATGGATTTGGCTGCTGGAACACCATTCCAACTCTTTTTCTCAAAAGGTTAATATCCATTCCGCTGTATATATCCTCTCCATCAAGTCTCACATCACCTGTTATCTTGCATCCCTCTACCAGATCATTCATTCTGTTGAGCGACTTGAGAAATGTTGACTTACCACAACCTGATGGTCCGATAAATGCCGTAACCTCATTTGCCGGAATGTCCATATCTATCCCTTTTAGGGCATGGAACTTTCCGTAATAGAGGTTCAGATCTTTAACGCTGAACTTAACGTTATTATTCATCTATTTTTCTCCATTCTTAACATCAAGCACGAAACAAAACGTTGCACCATCTTTTTCGTGCTCAGGATTTTCTTCTTTTTTAATTGCAGAAGCTTAATCGCTTCTGCCGGATATAGTGGACACCTGCCAAGACTCTGATTCCAAAGCCCTGACACATGTTAATTGGCTTTATCTGCGGCAACCTTTCCTGCGATCTTGTCTGATGCAAAGTTTATAAGCACCACGAGCACCAAGAGTACAACCGCTGTCGCATAACCCTGATCCGTGTGAAGTCCTTCCTTAGACAGAAGATACATATGAACTGCCAGGGTTCTTGTTGAATCGGTAAGCTTTGTTGCCATCTTTGCAACCGATCCTGCTGTGTATATGAGTGCTGCAGTTTCTCCCACGATACGTCCTGTCGCAAGTATGATTCCTGACAGGATTCCCGGAACAGCGCTTGGGAGCACTACCTTGAATACTGTTCTGAGCTTTCCGGCTCCCAGTCCAAAACTTCCTTCTCTATAAGATTTAGGCACTGCCATAAGCGCCTCCTCTGTGGTCCTCATTATGACCGGAAGAACCATTATCGCCAGGGTGAGCGCACCTGATATAAGTGACAATCTAAGTCCACATGCATTTGTGAAGAACAACATTCCAAAAAGTCCGTATACGATAGATGGTATTCCTGTAAGTGTCTCCGCTGTGATCCTCACAACCCCCACCAGCTTATTGCCTGTCTTTGCATATTCGACAAGATATATTGCTGCAAATATTCCTATCGGACCTGCTATCAGGAGGGACAGCAACGTCATGTAAACCGTATTTATAAGTGCTGGCACCAGCGAACAGTTGTCCGATGTATATTCCCAGCTGAATATGTCTGCATTAAGATTAGGGATTCCCTTTACCAGTACATACACCAGCAGAAATCCTATAGAAAGCACAGTTATGAGTGTTGCCAGATGCACAAGGATAAACATTATGAATGATCCCGGTTTCTTTCTGTACTCAGCCCATTTCTCAGACCATGTTCTCTTGTTTATAGCCTCTATGCTGTCCACATCAACTATGGATGAAGGATCATCCTCAGGTGCCGTCTTTTTCGTGCTGATTATTGTATTTTTTGTTCTGTCATCGCCACATGCGACAACTGTCTTTATTCCTTCTACTCTCTCTGCCATCTATGCCACCGTCTTTCTCTTTATGATGGAGAACAGGAGGTTGATAATGAGTATGAATACGAACAGTACAACGCCCGTTGCTATCAGAGCCTGTCTGTGCAAATCCGTCGCATATCCCATCTCCATTACTATATTTGTGGTGAGTGTTCTGACACCTCTCAGTATTCCGTCAGGCATATGAACCTGGTTTCCAGCCACCATGATAACCGCCATAGTCTCTCCAACTGCACGGCCAACACCAAGGATAATCGCTGCCATAACTCCTGACTTTGCTGCAGGGACAACAGTCTTGAACACGCTTCGCTCATGTGTTGCTCCAAGTGCCAAAGCTCCCTGATAATATTTGTCAGGCACCGCTTTTATTGAGGTCTCTGATACACTGATGATAGTCGGAAGTATCATCATTCCAAGAAGTACTGATGCCGTGAGCATCGTATTTCCATTTACTCCAAATATGCTTCTCACCATCGGTACAAGTACACACATTCCAAAGAATCCATATACTACCGAAGGTATTCCAGCCATCAGATTGATAAATGGCTTTATAACTTTATATAATCTGTCGGGACAAAACTTTGCCAGATATATCGCTGTCAGAAGTCCTATCGGAACTCCTATTATCAGCGCTCCGGCTGTCACATATATGCTTCCTAATATGAAAGGAAGAATGCCGTAGTATCCATTTGTAGGCTTCCAGATCTCACCAAGGGTGAAATCCCCGAAGCCTATCTCTTTGATGGCCGGTATTCCATTCACAAACAGGAACACACATATGAGTGCTACTGCTGCGATGGATACCAGTGCCGCTATCAGGAATACTACATGCATAATTGTTTCTTTAAGTTTATGCATAAGCTGATTACTTTACGTCCTCCCACTTTGCTGCTGAACCTGTGAATATGTTCTTGACCTGATCTACCGTGTAGTCATCAGCAGGGTTGTTGTTATTTACTATAACTGCAATTCCGTCCATTGCTATTACTGTTGCCTTAAGTCCAAGTGATGTCTCTGTATCCTTGAGTTCACGTGATGCCATACCTATGTCGCATGTTCCATCTGATGTTGATGTGATACCTGTTGTTGAATCGCTCTCCTGAAGCTCGATATCAGCATTTGTGTTGATCGCCTTGTATGCCTCGATAAGTTTTTCCATAACAGGTGTTACTGAAGATGATCCTGCAACAACAATCTTGCCCTTTGGATTTGTTGAAGTAAATGCTCCACTGTTTGCAACCTCGATGTACTTATTTGCTGAGATGATCTTCTGTCCATCCTCGCTCATGATGTAGTTGATGAAATCCTGTGCAACATCGCTGATGCCATCCTTTGTAACGATGTTGAAAGGTCTTGAAAGTGTGTATGAACCATTGTTGATGTTCTCCTCACTTGCCTCAACTCCACCGATCTTGAGTGCCTTTACTGTATCGTTGAGTGCTCCGAGTGAGATGTAACCGATCGCATAATCATCGCCTGCAACTGTTGTGAGTACGACCTCTGTGCTGTTGCATGTGATGGCATTTGTTGTTGTGTTGTCGACCTTATTGCCATCTGCATCCTTCTCCTCAACTCCTGTGAGCTCTACGAATGCTCCTCTTGTTCCTGAGCCTTCCTCTCTTGATACTACTGATATATCCTGTGTTGCATCGAATCCGCCATCTGCGCTCTTTGATGAATTATTTCCACAGCCAGCAAGACTTCCTATCATAAGTGCCGCTCCAAGTGTTACTGCCAATACCTTCTTTAATTTAACCATTTTCTTTTTCTCCTTACTTTGTCCATATTCTTTCTTGGAATATCAGCCATGCAAAATCGCTTTATGGTATGGCTGATGCTGCATAACAAGTTTTCTACGAAAACTTATTACATGTGCCGGTTATCTCTTGAACCGGTCTTTGCAAATATTGTATTATTGGGACATATCATTCTTTGCTTATGTCCCAGAAAAGAACTCGCGCGCCTTTCGTTCTTTTCTTTGCACTATGATAAATGGCATAAGTAAAATACATAACCAACGCAATGTAAATAGAATGTAAAGTCGGCGTTAATCAATGCATGCTGAATGTACAGCAAACAATCTGTCATGGCTTATAAATTACAACCAGAAAGTGGGATAAAAATACATGATAAATACCAGTTTAGAAGTGATAGGATATGTGAGATGTGACTACAAAGAGAAGTTTGGGATTCCAAGGCAGAGCGGTCTGACAGGCTGCGCCACCGCTTTTATAGAGATGCTTCCACCGTACAATCAGGCAGAGGCTTTCAGAGGGCTTGACGAATTCTCCCACTTATGGCTGCTGTGGGACTTCTCCAAAGCTCATAAGAACGGTTTTACCGCAACAGTAAAACCCCCAAAGCTTGGCGGTAACCAGCGGATGGGGGTTTTTGCTACCAGATCACCATTCAGGCCGAACAACATCGGTCTGTCATCGGTGAGACTTCTGGACATTATATATAATGAAGAAACCGGCTGTGTACACGGACTTGTGGTGTCAGGTGCCGATATACTGGACGGAACACCGGTGTACGACATCAAGCCTTATCTACCATACACCGACAGCCATCCGGATGCGACCGGGGGCTGGACAGACTCCCTTGATATTCCGGAGCTGTCTGTGTGTTTCTCTGACGATATCGCCGTCAAACTTGAAACAATATTTTCAAGTGCACAGATCGAAGCTCTGAGGGAGGTTCTTGCACAGGATCCAAGGCCTGGCTATCAGGACGAACCCGGCAGACGCTATGGAATGCTGTACGGCGGATATGATATAAGGTTTACCATATCCGGTGACACTCTTACCATATGCGAAGTGGCTGAGCCCGGATCACAATGATACAAAAAGGCATTTTACCGGCATAAAGCTGAAAATTTATGATATTTTCTCATCATCCTGGCAGTGACACTCCTCTCCTCAAAGCTGATATTTCCCAGTAGTTTCACCGGCATGACCCCCATCAAGGAATTGGTCACAAAACATTCCTGATATGATGACAGTTCATCAGGAAATATCACCGTCTGCGTGACCGCCTCTGATTCACAGATATACTCCCTTACTGTTCCAGGCAGAAGACCTGAGTCTATCGCGGGTGTGTATATCCTGCCATCTCTCACAAAAAATATATTGCTCACCGTACCCTCGCATATCTGTCCCTTTGTATTCAGGAAGATCCGTTCATCCATTCCAGCTTTGCCAGACCGCCTTTTTTCAAGAATGCAGTCTCCGTAATTCATGGTTTTATGATATACGAACGGCGATGTCTCATTTCTTATAACATTACTTATGTCCATTGCAAACCCCCGTTCGTATATATCCGGGGTGTAAGGATTATCTCTCATTGAAAAAACCACATTTTCCTGAGTCAGCATGATCTTTAACGCACATCGCCTCATATGACCTGATCGATCTCTGTAATCATGCTCACTCATCCACTTTCTCAGATATTCCAGCACAGTTATCCTGTCTATGCCCCGTTCTGCCGGCTTGCCAAGATCCAGGAATCTTGCAGCATCTTCCAGGCGTCTCAGATGCCTGTCAAGAAATATCGGCCTACCGTCAACCACACTTATAGTTTCAAATGCTCCAAGACCAAATTGAAAGCAATCATCCATTTTTACATTCATTTTACATTTCTCCCATTTTCATCATTTTCAAATGCTACTGCAATGCACTGAGTATTGCTTTTGCTTTATCTCGTGTCTCTTCATACTCTGCACCAGGATCTGAATCGGCAGTAATACCGCCTCCAACGCCAAGATAATACCTGCCATTTCTGTACAATACAGTTCTTATCACTATATTAAAATCACATTTTCCATCCAATGTAATATAACCAATAGAGCCGGTGTAAATATTTCTCTTCCCGCATTCAAGTTCATCTGTAATCTCCATAGCCCTGCGTTTCGGCGCCCCAGTAACAGAACCACCCGGAAATGCCGCAGTAAGAAGAGACATCACATCTTCCCCATCCTGCAGCATACCTTCAACATTTGCCACCTGATGAAAAACTGTTGCATACTCTTCTATCGAAAACAGTTCAGTCACTTTTACGCTTCCTGGTCTGCACACACGGTTCAGGTCATTCCTTTCAAGATCTACAATCATCAAAAGTTCGCTCTTCTCCTTCTGTGATTTCTCAAGCTCACCCCTGAGCACCTCATCCTCCCTGTCAGTCTCTCCTCGTCTCCTCGTTCCCTTTATCGGCCGGGTGTACACACGACGATCCTTTATCTGCATGAACCTTTCAGGAGATGCGCTCACTATCTGATAATCTCCCAGATCAAGATATCCACCAAATGGCGATGGATTGCTAACTCGCAGATCGCGGAACACGTCCAGAGGCTTTTTATCGCTGTCGATAACCATGTGTCTTGTCAAATTTGCAACATATACATCCCCCTCGGTTATATAATCCTTCAGCCTTCTTATAGAGTCCTCATACTCTTCCCTGCTGCATTCTTCGTACACATTCAAGTTATACTTCTTCCTCTTTTGTACATCTTCACTTGTCCTGTCAATTATATTCCCATTTTCCCGATCATCCCTGCCGCAATACTTCTCTATATCATTCTCCATTACATCAATATTTGACTGTGCATCACCTGTCATCCCATTTGCCACAAGATATGTCTCTTTTTTTAAGCAATCTTCAACAACAAAACAGTCATAGAATGTCATGACTGCCTCTGGAACAGACACAAGGTCTTCATTGATGGAATCAAGCCCCATCCTATCCATTCCATAATCGTAAGATACATACCCTATCGCTCCTGATACGATTGGCAAATCCTCCGAACTCTTATCCATATGCTGTACAAGATACTGTCTCATATATTCTTCAAATGTTATATTCTTTTCAGAATATCCATTAACCTCAAATGCATCCCCATTCTTAACAAGCCTGAGATACGGGCATCTCCCGATGATCGAATAGTGTCCCAGATTATTCACAAGGGATGAGTCAAGAAATGCTATTCCTGTCTCATCCTTATATATTCCAAAAACATCAGCTGCACACACATATCTGTCAAGTTTTTTTAGCACTCGCCTCATATTTCTCATATATGACTCCTTATCTGCAATTAAACTTCTCCGCCGCTATACAAAAATTATGCAATATATCATGACCATACTCCGTAAGTACCGCTTCCGGGTGAAACTGCACCCCGTACAACGGCAGCCTTCTGTGTGATATTCCCATAACTGCACCATCCTCGGATATAGCATCCACCTGGTAATCATCCGGCAGACTGCTGCCATTTATTACCAATGAGTGGTACCTTGTAACATGAAAGCTTTCCGGCAGCCGCGCGAACAGACCTGTTCCACAGGTATGTATCTCTGTCACCTTTCCATGCATTGGCATCTTTCCTTTTTCAACAATGGCGCCCGCGCAATACCCAAGTATCTGATGTCCAAGGCAGACTCCAAGTATCGGAATCTTTCCCTTATACATGTTCACAACATCCACACACATTTTTGCCTCCCATGGCCGCCCAGGTCCCGGTGAAAGTATTATGCCCTCCGGCTCCAGATCTTCCACATCATGCAGAGATATCCGATCGCACCTTTTTACGGTCACGCATCTTCCCATTTCCTCAAAATACGCCTTCAGGTTATATACAAACGAATCAAAATTGTCTATCATCAGATACATGCACTTCTCCTTATCCGCAATCACTATAAAACACAAAAAGGATAACAGCCGGCATGCCAAAGCATGCACAGTCGTTATCCTTTTCGGTCCGTAATCTGCACGTTATTTTTTTCTTTGATTTTTACAGATTCTAACATATCTGACCGCAGAAAGCAAATGCCTTTGCTACTTTTGCGCAGTCTCACTATGCAATGCGCATACTGACGTGCCCTCTCATAGGCATCTGCATACTGCTGTTCCTGTGAGTTTATCTCTTCAACATCGCGGTTCTGTTTCAATATGCAGGCACGTAAAATTTATGTAAACGAACCGCTACGCTGACTCAACTTCATATGTGAATCCGGCATCCGTGATCGCCTTTATCGTATCCTCCATGCCCTGTCCGTTCTCTGTGAGATAACCCGATGCAAAGATAGAATTGACCACAGTGAGAAGTCTCTTCTCCTCACCCTTGAAATATCTCTCCCTACCCGCGGCACATCTTATATCCGCCTGCGGCACCATGAGCCTCGCAAGGCACAACACCTTCAGGCAGTACTCCGTTGTGAGTCCTGACGTATCAATGTCCCCTAGCGGCGTGCCTTCTATCGGAAGAAGAAAGTTAATAGGGATCGCCTCGGGGTTGATCTCCTTGAGCTCCAAGAGCATGTCCACCACATCCTCCTTGCTCTCACCCATTCCTATGATGCCTCCGCTGCATATCTCAAATCCCACACTCTGCAGCATCTTTATATTTGCAACTCTCTGGTCAAATGTATGGGTTGAACATATATTGCTGTAAAAGCCACGGCTGCTGTTCAGGTTGTGATTGATCCTGTCAAGTCCTGCATCCCGCAGTATATGCGCCTGCTTCTCCGTAAGAAATCCGATGGAGCAGCACAGGTGTGTTCCGCTTTCCTTCATCCTGCGGATGCGCACCGCAAGCTCCTCAATCTCCTCATCCGTGAACTTCATTCCGCTGAGGCCTATACAGTGTCTGGACAAATGGTATTTGTCCACAAAATCATTGTCTCTGTAAAGCTTCTCATCGCCAACCCAGCGGTATTTGTCGATGTCTGCCTTTGAACGGCACGACTGTGCGCAGTATGCACAGTCCTGGGAGCAGTTACCACTTCTTGCATTTGTCAGGATGTGGATTCCTACATGTTTTCCCTTGTACTTCTCTCGGAGCTCTCCGGCACGTGCCACCAACTCGTCAAGCTGATCGTCCGATGTGTTAAGTATCCCTATAGCCTCCTCACGGGATATAGTCGGATCTGCTGTCTTTGTTGTTTTTTCTTCTGAAATCATATCTGCACCTTTCTTTATCGAACATCTGTCTTTTTGCCCTATGCGATGATCGATGTTTTGTTGCAGCTCTTGTGTATATGATTCAGCCCTGTTGTATTGTTGTCCTTTGTGTATATAATTCAGCCCTATGTCGTGCAAACGCACATCAGTGCGCTTCCAAACTTCACAAGGATTCCTCGCACTTAGGCGGGTCTCTCCTTATGAAATACACCACCAAGGAACATTTTATCAGCTTATTTTCTCATTAACAACAAGATTTTATTATTATCATAAGTTGACATAATATACCATCTATCCATTGATGACATTTTGTGTACATAAAAAAGAGGTCTCCACGTTCTGATGCGCACTCGGAATTCCAGATATATTCCAGTTACATTGATTGGGGGAACCTCTTTTTTATTTTCTTATATTATTCTCTTCTAATTGTGCTCTGGCACTACAGCATAGAACACAAGATCCTCAACGCCGTTGTTCTTCAGGCTGTGGCTGTGTCCCGGTGGGCAATAATGGCAGTCGCCCGGATTGAGTATCTCCATGGTGTCGTCATACTCCATGGTTCCAACTCCTGAGATGATAAATATGATCTCGCTGTTGGTGTCATGTGTGTGAAGTCCTATAGAACTTCCGGCTGGAAGTGTTGCCCTCATGATCTTGTTGTAATTGCCTACGTGCATGCGTGGCTTGAATACGCCTTCGCCGCCCTTAAAGTTCTGAATATTCTGCTCCTCAAGTGAATCAAATGATATCTTCATCCGTTGTCCTCCTTACGAAAAATACGAAAAAATCCTGCAGACGCATGAAATGCTTTTCGCGCGGCGTCTGCATGCTATGTCGTCAAGCTCACTACACTCTCCAGAAGTCTGTCACAGGCTTCCTCTATTATGTCTTCTTCTATACCCGAATAATTGATAACCAGTGTGTGGCTGTCCTCCTGCTCTTTTCCGTGGCAGTACTGGCTGAGGCTGGATATGTTGATTCCTGCCGCGGCAGCCCTGTCCACCATCTCTCTGTCCGTGTATGACGTGTCGATCTCCATAAGGAAATGAAGACCTGCATTCTCTTCCTTTATCGTTACCTGTGGATACAGCCTGTGGCTCCTGATACAACCAAGTATCCTGTCCCTGCTGTTCCTGTAAAACTTTCTCATCCTGTTGATGTGCTTTTCCAGATACCCCTCCTGGATAAACCTTGTGAGTGTATACTGATCAAAATTCGACACCGTACACGCATAAAAGCTTAGTACATGATTATACCTTACCATAAGTGGGATTGGCAATACCATGTAGCTTATTCTTATGGTTGATGACAAACTTTTTGAAAATGTGTTCATGTAAATGACTTTATCAGATGCGTCTATACTCTGAAGCGCCGGGATTGGATTTCCAACCAGACGGAATTCACTGTCATATTCATCCTCTATGATATATCTGCCCTCCTGCTTTGCCGCCCAGCCCAGCAGCTCATATCTCCTGCTCGCCGGAGTGACAGTTCCCGTAGGGAAATGGTGTGACGGTGATATATGCACCACATCAGCCCCGGATTTCTCTAGCGAATCTATGTTGACACCGCTCTCATCCATGTCTATATAACAGCATTTCACTTGATATGCATCGTATATGTGCTGTATCTTCTGATATCCCGGATTCTCCACACCGTATACGCTGTCCCTGCCGAGAAGCTGTATGATGAGCCCGTACAGATATTCCGTTCCCGCACCGACTATGATCTGGTTCGGGCTTACAGACATCCCCCTGAACTGATAGAGATAATCCGCAATGGCCTTTCTGAGTTCAAATATACCACCAGACGGTGATCTTTTCATAAGCTTTTCCCTGTCATCCATCATCGTCTCCCTCATGAGTTTCGTCCATGTCGAAAATGGGAAGTTCTCACTGAGGGTGGAATTGTTTACAAAGTCGGCAAAGAACCTGTTCTGGTCAGAGGCTTCTGCGTGTTCCCTGATCACATGAGTATGCTCTGTCACATGGTCTTCCGGTCGACTGGTATAGCAGGCATTGCTCACTCCCACAACATCCGCATCCTCGGCCTTCACATCACACACATAGAACCCGCTCTTCGGCTTGGAATAAATATATCCCTCAGCCAAGAGCTGACTGTATGCGTTTTCCACTGTGACGACGCTCACATTCAGATGAGCTGCAAGCGCCCTCTTTGACGGCAGTTTCTCATGGGCTTTAAGATTTCCCATTAATATGTCATTTTTTATCTCTTTGTACAAATGTTCATAGAGGAAATCCATCCCCCTGTCATCAAATGAATAAGTCAGCATCCGCTACTCTCCCAGTATTATGTCAACTATCTTCTGTGGTTCATGAATGACAAATGGTGCTCCAAGGCTCATGATGAACTCCTCATCCCTGAAACCCCAGCCAACCATGATAACATCCGTTCCAGAATTTCTTGCTGTGGCAAGATCCACATCAGAGTCACCTATATATACGACATCCTTCTTCTCAAGACCAAGCGTTCTGAGGCACTCCTCCTGTCTCTTATACACATCTGACGCTGCCGACGATAAGGCTC
>ERZ1027061.523-NODE-523-length-16942-cov-5.494878_pt1 | contig 16942 bp, 14 predicted proteins | sample MGYA00519283_ERZ1027061 | MGnify/ENA primary metagenome ERZ1027061 (study PRJEB26926, sample SAMN06164849) | human gut metagenome | biome: ENVO:00009003; feature: ENVO:2100002; material: ENVO:00002003 | host: Homo sapiens | place: USA | collected 2012 ... | reverse complement strand
CCTTATCGTCGGCAGCGTCAGATGTGTATAAGAGACAGCCTCATATCCGGCCTTGCCCAGTTCTCTCAGGTACAGCCATGCGTCCAGGCAGGCAAGCCACAAACCAGCCATAGGGCAAAATGTTATAACGCCCGTAACCATCATAACATCGCAAAATGTACTGACAACATCATCAAAAAACACACCACAGATCATTCCTACAAGTGTAGGAACAGATACCACCACCGCGGTGGTCAGAATTATACGCATTACGCGCCTGTCATATTTTATCTTCATACGACTTTATCCCATTTTTGAACATCAAATAACTTATTATCTCCTACCTGCACTACATCAATGCCAGCCCCACAAACATCTTAACTGCTGTCTCTATGATCTCATCCGGGAACTCGAATCCCGCCGTGTGGAGCTGAGCATAATCCTCACCATCACCTACGCCGAAGAATGCTCCCTTTGTCTCCTGCAGATAGTATCCAAAATCCTCCGACCATCTCATCGGCTCAGCAAGTTCTGTGACCATAATATTCTGGTCAGCAGCACATTTTCTCAGTTTATCCACATTCACAGCATGATTTTCCGTTGCCGGGAACCGCTCTATCTCCTGTATATCAAGGGTGAAGCCCCCATCGTCCGCAGTATTTTGTGCAATCTGCTTTATCTCGTCCACATACCCGGCAAATATCTTTTCTCTCTCAGCCCTCACCGTCATGCGCAGCGTTCCTTCTGATGCAGCCACACCATAATTGGCACTTCCAATATCCACTCCGATGAGCGTCATCCTGACAAATCCCCTGCTGCGGTTGTACTCCTCCGTAAGTTTCTCTACCTCCAGCAGCAGCCTGGCAAGCGCAGGTCCCGGATTCTTTCCCGCCTCAGGATATGCCGCATGGCTGGCTGTCCCTATCATATGTATCTCAAGCCCCGTTGATGCGCATGCAAATGTTCCATCTATCGCCAGCACATGATTTCTCGGATATCCCGGTATGTTATGAAGTCCATAAACCTCACCTATATTCTTCTCAATTATAAGATCTCTGCACAGTCTTGCCCCGGCACCGATCTCCTCGCCGGGCTGGAAAATGAAATAGATGTCCCTGTTAATTATCTGATTCTGGCAAATCGCTCCAGAATTGTTATTTCCATCACACACATGCGTATTTTCGCATTTTTCCATTGCACGGGACAGCCAGGCCGCAGCCCCACATAATATGCTGCTATGTCCATCATGCCCGCAGTAATGTCCCGGCTTTCCATCCTGCCCACACACTGCATCCATGTCTGCCCTGAACGCGATCGGCGGTCTTTCTTCATCCCATATTCTGTCATCAGAAGATTTCAGCACCGCATAAAACCAAGCGCCTCTATCCACGATCTCAAGGTCAGTATTCTCCCTGAGAAACGACATGAGCACCGCCTTAGTCCGCATCTCATGCATCGAAGCCTCAGGAATGCTGTGAAGCCTGCGCCTGAGGTCATATATCTTTGTCATCAGCTCTTTGTCAATTTCCATAACGCCTCCGTGCTCCTTCTCATCTATCACAGCCCAAGACACATCCTTATAATACCGAGTATCAGCATATGCACTGGATAGAACAGGTAATTCACCAGCTTATTCTGCCTGCCGCGCTTGCCATTGTATGTCAAAGTCAGTCCAAACCCCAACAGTGCCCACGGTTCCTTGAACATCGCCAGGTAGCAGAACGGTATTGCAATTGCGGACTTTTCATGAAATATATACAGGAAATATCCTATAAGTATGGCGTGGTAGTCATAATCAACCGCAAGATTCATCGATATAAGACACACTATGGCAACTATCGGTATCGTTGCTATAAACCATACTGCCTTGGGAAGCTTCTCCATTTTTTTCCTCAGCACATCTATGATCCATATCATTGCCAGCACCATCGCCAATGTGAACATAATATTATTTGCATTCCATTCAAAGAATACGCCACTGGAGAACATGTCATAAGGGATCTCAGATATCACGCCAAATATAAGCAGCATTCCAAGATACTTCCATTTGTTTCTGGTATGAAAATATCCCTCCACCAACATATATATGAATATCGGGAAGGCTATCCGTCCCAGGACATCAAACACATCACTTACAGCCGATATTATTCCACCGTCCAGATACGGATACAGCAAAGTCTTATTCGTATGATCTATAAGCATTGAAATGAACGCTATATACTTAAGCTGTGCTCCGGAAAGCAGACCTATACCGTTCAATGTTATTTTTCTGCATGTTCCACAAGTTGTATCCTCTGCCTGCTCAATGTTATTTTTTATTTTATAATTATGAACTTTCATGCAATTTCTCCTTTATTTTCCCAACACTTACTGATGTTTTAGTCCTAATAAGTATAGTAGTCGCATTTAGAAACCCTGCACTGATGCACTACCATAATTTTCAACAGTTTCAGCAGTTTGTTCAATATCTAGGTCTTTGTAAACATACCATGCCTCATAGTATTTTCACTATAAGTATAACATAAATGCATTGAATAACAGAGCTTAACTTTTTTTCAATACGCTTAAATTGATGACATTGCGCATTTACATGTAGTCAGCATATTTGCTGGATAAATAAACAAAATACCAGTCTGCAAAATCAGATGTTTTTTCTAATCTTTGCAAGCTGGTATTTTTATCACATGTATTTAGGTTTTCAAGAATTTTATTGCAAAATCTGCACTTAAAGGAGCAATTGCAGCCACATCATATTTACACATATTAAGACTTCTTTCAAATTTTGATCAATCAGAGCATATGACTTATATGTTCAGATCGTATTTCTCCACCTCAAGTTCCACACATCCGTCAGTTTCAAATACAATATCCTGAGCATTGCGCGGTGTATATATAACTGTAGACAGCACTTGTTCTCCATCATTTACAAATATCTCTATGGAATTCCAATCCATCACTATTCTCATTTTTGAAAGACCATTGCCATTCTTGATTTTGACCTTGCGCACACAGTTTGTATCACGTATCCATCCCGCAAACGTTCTATCTATCTCAAGCATTTGTGTTCCCGGGGTATAGCTGACATTAGTTTCATGAATCTCATCCTTTGCAAAGCGCATTGTAAAATGTCCGCAGTCAGCTTTCTTTATATCAACTGTCATATCGATAACTCTGCCGTTAATGCCTTCATATGTCTTCTCACCACTCAAAGTATCTTTAACTACCAGCTTGTTCTGCCTGTATATACAAAGCTCTCTGACCGGAGTCTGGATCAGCTTGCCGTCAGAGATCATTAGCTCTCTAGGAACTGACATCATACATGCCCACTTCTGTCCACGTGGCAGTGTATTTACGCTGTCCCAAGACTGCATCCAGCCAATCATAACTCTTCGTCCATCAGGTGTTCTTATAGTCTGCGGTGCATAAAAATCAAATCCACTGTCCACAGATACCGCTTTTTCATACTTGAAAATATGTCTCTCTTCATCCACATCGCCTGTGAAGAATACCACATTATTTCCATTGTGAAACTCTCCATCTGCTGACATGTCCTGTGGGGATACTATAAGCACATTATGTCCATCCATCTCAAAATAGTCTGGGCACTCCCATACTGCGCCAAATCTGCCTGTTTCATCCTTTGCAAATACTGATTCAAATTTCCAGTTGTACATATCATCTGAAGAGAACAGTACAACCTGAGGGATTCCATCATATGTCCGGTTTCCAGCCAGCATATAGTACCTGCCGTCCTCATCCTTCCAGACCTTCGGATCTCTGAAATCAGCACGGCTGCATTCCTCTGGCATGATCTTCCCATCAACAACAGGATTGCCGGATATTTTTTCATAACTAATTCCATCACCTACAGCCATACATTGGTTTTGTATAACATTCTTAGTTCCATCAGCCAGTTTTTCCTCAACTACTCCTGTATAGAACAATACATGCTTCCCGTCATTCTCTATAGCAGTTCCTGAAAAGCACCCAAATGAATCAAATTCCGAGTCTGGCGCCAGCGCAGTTGGAAGCTCTTCCCACTTTATGAAATCCTTTGAACTGGAGTGTCCCCAGTGCATCGGTCCCCACTCTGTACTGTATGGATGGAACTGGTAAAACAAATGTGCCTTTCCTCCATATATGGAAAACCCATTTGGATCGTTTAACCAGCCCACCGGAGTTGTGAGGTGAAACTCCGGCTTGTCTGCTCTGTCTACTCTGTTCTTTTTTATATATTCATCTGCCTTCTGGCATGTGTACATAATATGTCCTCCTTCTGCTTGATTAGATTGTTTTTTCGGTTGTGCTGTCAAAGAAGTGCAGCTTATGTGGCATGAATACGAACGAAACCTTGTCGCCTATCTGGCTTATCTCATACTTTGATACTCTTGCAACAGTCTGGCTTTTGGTAAATGAAATGGACGAACGCAAGAAAAGGAAACCACATATAAGCACAGTTCCCGTCCACAAGAAGATCACGCCAGTTCTTCTGCGAAGGGATACAACCGACTAATTCAATATTCAACAAAAAGATCAAACCGCCCACACCCCTTTATTTATCTGAGTGTGGACGGTTTTTATCAAAACTTTTGTCCTCATTCTGTTTACTGCGCATGCTCAAACTGATGCTCTTTGTAGTGATGAGCCTCCTCCAGCATCATGTCCTTGACCTTCATAAGTCTGACCTGGGTGCTTCTCTCATTCTCATCAAGTTTCATGCTTATATACTTTATACCCTCCCGGGTCTCCGGGATAATGACATGCTCAAGAGCATTTACGCGTCTGCGGGTCTTCTCTATCTCCGCTGCAAGCATCTGGCAGGACTTCTCAACCTCCGCCAGTCTCAGCATATCAGGAAGTATGTCCGAGAGGGACTTCACTGCATCGTCCAGCTCTCCGGATGTAAATGCAAATCCATATGAATATATGTCATTTGAATTTGCGCTTTTCGTCTTATAGTCGTACACCGGAATGTCAACACTCATTACATTCCTGCCGCCAAGGGCGATCCGCACCTCCTGCTTCGGAGCCATGAGCGCCGTACTCAACGTCTGCTCATTCATACCCGCCTTCGCTATTACAAAGCCTGTATTGGCAGCTTTGATGCCAGCCTCGACCTTTTTTCTCAGTTCCATATTCTCTCTTGCCATGTCAAGGAACTGCCTCATCAGCTCATCTCGCTTATCCTTAAGGAGCTTATGGCCTCTGGACGCCGTGACCAGCTTCTTCTTAAGCCTTGTCAGCTCCATTCTGGTTGGATTAACCACAACATTAGCCATCTGTCTTCTCCTTTCTTCCAAATATATTTTCAAGCTACTTGACATGTATTACAAAGACAACGTGTATATGGCAATTTCGCACGAATGCTTTAAATATATAGCAATCTTCCCGCAAAATTGCCTACCCACTACTTTCCGTAATACATGTCAAGCCACTTGTCGTCGATACGTTTCAGCTCGCCTCTAGGAAGAATGGAGAGAAGTTTCCAGCCGATTGCAAGTGTCTCCTCAATACTTCTGTCGGTGCCGTACCCCTGGGATACATACTCCTTCTCAAACGCCTCTGCAAACTTTGCATATATGATATCTATATCCGAAAGTGCCGACTCACCCAGGATAGTCATGAGCTCCTTGGCATCCTTTCCTCTTGAATAAGCAGCAAATAACTGGTTCATAGTGCTGGCGTGATCTCCTCTGGTCTTGCCCTCACCGGTTCCCTTATCCTTAAGTCTGGACAATGATGGAAGTACATCGATAGGCGGTGTGATTCCCTTTCTGTACAGCTCTCTTGAGAGAATGATCTGTCCCTCTGTGATATATCCCGTAAGGTCTGGTATAGGATGAGTCTTGTCATCCTCCGGCATGGTCAGGATCGGTATCATGGTGATACTTCCATTCTTACCCTTCTGTCTTCCGGCTCTCTCGTACAGAGTTGCCAGGTCAGTGTACATGTATCCAGGATAACCACGACGTCCCGGAACCTCTTTTCTTGCAGCTGATACCTCACGAAGCGCATCCGCATAGTTCGTGATATCCGTGAGGATTACCAGAACGTGCATGTTCTTCTCAAATGCAAGATACTCAGCGGCGGTAAGTGCCATTCTAGGTGTGGCGATACGCTCAACCGCTGGATCATTTGCCAGGTTGATGAAGAGGACTGTTCTGTCTATAGCACCAGTTTCCTTGAAACTCTCTGTGAAGAAGTTTGCCTCCTCAAATGTGATACCCATGGCTGCAAATACAACGGCAAATGGCTCATCTGTTCCGCGCACCTTCGCCTGTCTTGCTATCTGGGCTGCAAGCTGGCTGTGCGGAAGTCCTGAAGCCGAGAATATAGGCAGTTTCTGTCCTCTTACCAGTGTGTTCAGTCCATCTATGGCTGATATGCCTGTCTGAATAAACTCAGACGGATAGTTCCTGGCAGCCGGGTTCATCGGCAGACCGTTGATATCTCTTCTCTCATCTGGAAGTATCTCAGGACCGCCATCTATAGGTCTTCCAAGTCCGTCAAATACACGGCCAAGCATATCTTCTGATACGCCGAGCTCCATACTCCTTCCAAGGAATCTTACCTTGCTGTTTGAAAGGTTGATACCTGTTGAATTCTCAAAGAGCTGTACCAGGGCGTCCTCACCATTTATCTCAAGGACCTTGCATCGTCTGATCTCGCCGTCCGCCAGCTCGATCTCACCCAACTCATCATAAGCTACATTCTCAACTCCGTGCACCAGCATCAGAGGACCAGCAACTTCCTGTATCGTTCTATATTCCTTTGGCATAGTCTTAGTCCTCCTTCTCTATAGCTTCCTGAAGCTCTTTGTCAAGCTCCTTAGATATCTTCTCGTACTCTTCATCCACATTCTCAGGAAGCACATATTTGAATCGTCCGATCTTTTCTCTAATCGGCATATTCAGAATATTTCTTATGCTTGCTCCACCGGCAAGGGCCTGCGCCGACTCCTCATAAAATGCCATGATGAGCTCCATCATCAAAAACTGCTTGTGAAGCGGTGTGTATGTGTCCACATCATGGAATGAGTTCTGGTGAAGAAAATCCTCTCTGATGGATCTCGCCGCCTCCATCTTCAGCCGGTCTCCCGCTGAAAGGGCATCCATACCTACCATCTTAACGATCTCATCGAGCTCTGCCTCCTCCTGAAGCAGGGTCATCATCTTCTGTCTGTCGACCATGAACTTTTCATTTACATTTTCCTCGAACCATTTGCCCATATTGTCCACATACAGAGAGTATGAGGTCAGCCAGTTGATGGCAGGGAAATGTCTCTTGTACGCAAGCGATGAATCCAGTCCCCAGAACACCTTGACTATTCGAAGTGTTGCCTGCGAAACTGGCTCGGAAATATCTCCGCCAGGAGGTGATACCGCACCGATAACTGACAGCGCACCGGTTCTTCCCTCACTGCCCAAAGTTTTGACCATTCCGGCTCTCTCGTAGAACTGCGCAAGTCTTGAACCGAGGTAAGCAGGATAACCCTCCTCACCAGGCATCTCCTGCAGACGTCCTGACATCTCTCTGAGTGCCTCAGCCCAACGGGATGTGGAATCCGCCATGAGTGCCACCGAGTAACCCATATCACGGAAATACTCAGCTATAGTTATACCTGTATATATAGATGCCTCTCTGGCCGCAACCGGCATATCCGATGTGTTGGCTATGAGGACTGTTCTCTGCATAAGTGAATGTCCTGTCTTCGGATCCTTCAGCTCTGGGAACTCGTTCAGAACATCTGTCATCTCGTTTCCACGCTCTCCGCATCCGATGTAGACAACGATATCCGCCTCAGCCCACTTTGCAAGCTGATGCTGGATGACTGTCTTGCCGCTTCCGAAAGGTCCGGGAACCGCAGCCACACCGCCCTTCGCTATAGGGAAGAATGTATCTACAACTCTCTGTCCTGTGATAAGAGGCATAACTGGTGGTATCTTCTCCTGATATGGACGCCCCTTACGGACAGGCCACTTCTGCATGAGTGTCAGCTCCCTGTCACCCTTGTCTGTCTCAACCACACACACAATCTCCTCGACTGTGAAGTCTCCTGCTTTTATCTCTTTGATCGTTCCTGTCACGCCATAAGGCACCATGATCTTCTGTGTGACAACCACCGTCTCCTGAACTGTTCCTATCACATCGCCTGCCGACACCTTATCGCCAACCTTTGCCGTCGGAACAAATGTCCACTTGACATCTCTCTTCAGCGATGGAACTTCAACTCCTCGTTTCAGGTTATTGCCACATATCTTCATGATGTCATCCAGCGGTCTCTGGATTCCATCGTATATACTGCTTATAAGTCCCGGTCCCAGCTCAACTGACAGAGGCATTCCCGTTGACTCGACCGGTGCCCCCGGTGCAAGTCCCGACGTTTCCTCATATACCTGAACTGATGCCTGATCTCCATGCATCTCTATGATCTCACCGATAAGTCTGCTCTCACTTACTCGCACAACGTCGTACATATTTGCATCACGCATGCCCTCTGCGATGACCAGTGGTCCGGCGACTTTTTTAATCTTTCCTGTAGCCACTTAACAGCTCACGCTCCCTTCTATACTCACTCGCTCCATAGATAATTGCAAAATCGTATTATACCGATTTCGCAATTACCTATATCCGCTCGTTTCACCATTATTTTCTAATCATTCTTCATTAAATAATATGTCCGAGCCTACAGCCTGCTCAACGGATTTCTTTACTCCCGCTATTCCAGCCCCTGTATTGCCTGATATCCCCGGTATGAGAATGATCGCTGGTTTCATAACCTCTCTGTATCTGTCTATCTCTTTATTGAGATCCGAAGCCAGTGCCTCGGTCATATATATGACTGCATAATTGTCCTCCGCCAGCCTTTTCAGCAGCGTAACCCCATACTCCGGATCATCTACAGGAAATGTATCCAGGCCCAGAGTTGCAAATCCGTATATACTGTCATAATCGCCCATAACAGCTATCTTATACATACATCTCCCTTACCCTTTCCCTGATAGCCTCCTCCGGAAGCCGGTTCAGCTTGCATGTCAATATGATCCTGACTGTCTTTATCTCGTTGAGCCTCGCCAGAATGTACGCCACTATCGGTCCCACCGTAAATGGGTTGTACTTCTGAGGCTTTATGGTTTCTATGATATGATTGTCACACCACCGTTCAAATGCCGATGCCGACTTGGAAAGTGCCTCCGCGCCCCCGGCATACGCAGTGTCAACAAGATATCTCTCTATCTCCTCCATGCCTGCCACTGCTGCTGTTATCAGTCTGTCAACATCCAAAGTATCGCAAGGTGCCATAGCCCTCTTCATGAAATCCCTGTTCTTTCCCGTCTTCATGGATCTCACAGCAATCTTGATATCCGCCACAGCAACCGAAGTCTCTGCATAATCCTTAAGCAGACTGTCGTCAGCTTTTTTAGCAGCCTGCATGATAGCCATAAGCGTTCCCCTGTCAATCACAGCATCGCACATCTGACCGTCTCCTGCCTGCGCCATACAATCCCACGCTTCCCTCGCACAGCCTCTCATGTGTTCCGGAAGTCTGTCCCAAGCCTTATCTCTGACGATGTCCAGCATACGCTGACCATCTATCTCGGCATTGTCAAAGAATACATGAGCAGGGGTCTCTCCCGCAACCACAGTCTTTATCGCAGCCTTGAGATTGTGGTACAGATCCGGGATTCTTATGACATCAAACACCGACATATCATCAACCATCTCAGCTACAGCAGACCAAGTCTTTTCTGTCTCTGTCTTGAGTATGTCATCAGCATTCATGCCAGTTCTGTCTCTGTCTCCCCATCCCTTCTCCGTGATGAACTGAACAGCCTTTTTGTAGGAATCCGTGGCTATGAGCTGTTCCATGGCCGCCTGACTCATCAAGGACATCTCAAGTGCCCTGATCCTGGCTACCGCATATATATATTTGTCTGCCATCTGCCTACCTCCAGCTATCTGTTATCAACAAACAATATTTCATTTACCCTGTCCGCCAGTCGTTCTCTGTTTGCATCCAGCATCGCCCTGAACGAACAATTTTCTTCTATTCCGCCATATATAAGGATAAATCCGCCATCTATATCACAGCTAACATCAGATACCTTAAGACTTCCTCCATTATCCTCTGCTATCTGCTCTATCTTTTTCACCGTCTGCGGAGTGAGCCTGCACCTGTCTTTTTCTGAGAAACATATATCCCCACTCTTTGGCTGTGCCGCCTTCTCAAGACATTTTAAAACCACCTGAAAATACTCATCATCAGGAAGATCAACAAGGCTGTCATAAGCCTTATCAAGCATACTCTTTATAATGTCCTGCTTTGCCGCAAGTATCGCCTGTCTTTTTTTCAGATCCGATGATGACTTTGCCCTGAATGATCCAGACTTCTCTGCCTGAGTTACTTTCTCACGGGTTTCCTCATTCATCTTATCCACAGTCTTTTTCGCATTTGCAATGATGGAGTCTGCGTTCCTGGCAGCCTGAGCCTTGATCTCATCAGCCTCTTTGTGTGCCTCCTGAAGAATCTGCTCCACGATCGTCTCTAATCCTGTCATAAAAACATCTCCTATTAAAGTTTGATTCCATTCACAGCAAGAATTGATACCAGCAACGCAAGGATTGCATATGTCTCAACCATGGCTGGGAAAAGCATAGCCTTACCAAACTGATCAGGTTTCTTTACAACTATTCCAACTGCTGCAACCGCCGTCTTTCCCTGATGCATTGCTGATACAAGACCAACAACTGCTATTGGAAGACATGCTGCGAGCATCATAAGTCCCTGTGCTACTGTGAGCTCCTTCGGTGTTCCCGACAGGATTCCTATATTGGACAATGCTATGAATCCAACAAGAAGCCCATAGATACCCTGTGTACCCGGAAGAAGCTGAATGATAAGAACCTTTGCAAATTTGCTTGGATCCTCACTTACTACACCTGCCGCCGCCTGACCAGCAACTCCTACTCCATATGCAGATCCCATGCCTGCAAGAATTACAGCCAGCGCAGCTCCCACTAATGCCAAAACCGTTCCCATTGTCATAATATTTTCTCCTCCTAAAATAATGATTGACTGACGGCAACGTGAGCGATTGACGGACGTTATTTTTGATCTGATATACTGATTCGGACAAAAACAACTGTAAATGACGCTTTCACATTGCCTGTCTTTGATATTTTTTATTTCTGCGTTTCCGCACTATTTACGATCTCAATGTACTTCGTATTCTCCCTAAACGGCTTGAATGGGTTGCCGCCGCCTTCGTAGAATTTGCCGAAGAACTCTACATACTGGAGTCGGCAGGTGTGCACGTATGCTCCCAGCATATTGATCGCAAGATTGAACAAATGTCCTATTACAAATACTATGATGAACACTATGGCTCCGAATATTCCATCTCCTGCCATGCTGCCCATCTGATTGATTACCTGTGCTATTACCCCCGTTGCCAGTCCAAGTGCCAGTAGTCTGGAGTAAGACAACAGGTCTGACAGCCATCCTGTCAGGTTGTATATGTCATAGAGTCCCAACGCAAGCCTGAGTGCAGGATTCTTGTGGTCTCTTCCCGACATGAGCACGATGATCGCTGCACCAGTTATCGCCAGACCATAACTCGTATTTCTTAGCCAGCCCGGGAAACTGAACTGCATCTGTGCTATGGATGCGAACAGCTCCGTCGGCATGAGCATCAAAACAAGTCCTGTGATGAGCATGAACCACGAAAGCACATCGCATACGAATGCCTTCACATCACCTTTCTTCAGACACATATATCCTTTCAGCGCCAATCCGCCGAACAGATGAATCAGTCCGAACAACAACGAAAACAACAAAAGTTTCATCGGATCATCGAGAGGTGCAAACCATACAGGTTCAAATGTCACCTCGTGATGGAAAAATGTCCTCGATACCACCGTTATCAGATCTCCGAAAAAACCACCAAACAATACACCCCATACCAGAGTTGATATACCACAGTACATAAACAAGCGGAGCGATTTCTGAAGTCCACTTTCCATCTTTGGAAATTTTTTTATAAGTATAAAACAAGCAAGAAATATGATGAGACCATATGCCGCATCGGACAGCATAAGACCAAACAGGAATATATAAAATATTGCCATCGGTGTGGTCGGATCCATCTCACCCTTACCGGGAAGTCCGAATGATTCCAACACCCCCTCCGCAGATGCAAACATTTTTGAATTCTGCAGCTGCACCGGTGCCGGCTCGTCCTCCGGAACATCATATACATCTACCATCAGGCTGAAACGATCATACAGTATGCTAACTATACTGTCAGCATCCCGCGCCAGCACATATCCTGATATGACAAATGTGCTTTTTGACTGTAGGAGGTTCCCAAGAACTTGATATTTTTCCGCTCTTATACGATAATAATCAGCCAACAGCCTGAGTTTATCCCTGTCCTCAGCCATAGATTCAAGTGTTTTTTTCTTATTCTCTATCCACTGCTCAAATTCCTTTATATCTGCCTTATACTTTTCCATCTTCTGCTCTGGTGTCCTTCTGGAAAAATATGAGATTCTCGTAAATCCATGTGCTCTTAGTATCTCCTCGACACTCTGCGCCACTGTCTTCAGCGCTATGACCACTATGCATGTCTGGTCCTTGTCAGATCCCACTACCGTCACGACATAACCTCTCATCTCCGGTTCAACAGAGCTTATATACTCAGATATTGTCTCTTCTGTCAGACCAGGCGGCATCGTTCCTATCATCACCTCGGTTTTTTCAGTTTCTGTGGTATTGATAGGTATGTCCATATTCAGCCAGGGAACCAGACCATCTATGGCAACCTGACATTTTACTATGCTCGCCTCACATCCAGCTATCTCCTTGTTGATCTCCCGAATCTTCTTCACCTTACGGTTATACTCTAATCTTCCGGCTATGATCTCCTGAATATCCGCCTCCGTTGCCTCCCGTCGTCCTTCAAAACTTGCAAATATAGACTTCTCCTCCGGCGCATACTTATCCAATATCTGTAACGCCTCATCCGTGTTCTGTACTCTCTTCTCGTACTTTGCTCTCTGGCTTGTGGTATTCATCTTCCTGAAGTCGTCAGTTTCAGTATTTTCCGTTTCAATCTGAACCATTCCCAGAGACTGGAGTTTCTCAAGAACTGCTTTTCTATCCCTTTTCATGGCACAAATCTCTATCTTCTTCATAGGAAGTACCGCCATATATTTACCCCCTTTCTACATTCCATGCAGATCTGATCAGCCGACCAGCTCCGCTATGATCATTGAGGTTACTTCACTCTCCATCGATTCTGCCCGTTCCCTGAGATGTCCTATCTCCGCTGTGGCAATATCCATGGCCTTCACCGTCAGTTTCTCTTCCTCTGACTTTCGGTTTCCCTCAGCATTTTTCATACTCTCCTTCGCACTCACCCCTGCATCTGCGATCATATCCGCAGCTTCTTTCTTTGCAGCAGCTACTGTATAGTCAGCCTCCTCCCTGGCCTTACGGACAATATCCTGAGCCTGGGACTCAACCTCTGTTATCGCGTTCATAGTCTCCTGCAGCATAACATTCCTCCCTTCTTTAGCATTGAGCTGACACACGCTTTATCAAAGCATCACATTAGATTATTATGTCTAAACTCAAGTAATATTATTTTATAATGATATTGATATATTGTAAATAAACATTTTGTAAAGTTTGTACAAACCCCTTGATATTTTTTTATTGTTAATGTACAATGTGACTATGTTGATAATACTTATGTTTATCCATTAATCATTTTTCTTCCTTTTAACGCGGTTTTTTGTCGATTTATTGATGCATTTCGATGAAACTGCATAAAAAAGAACCCATGAACAGTCTTGACCAAACTGTCATGGGTTTCTTTTTTAGATGAGTCCCTCCTTATGGCATAACTTACGTTCTGCATGCACTCCCTGCACATCACTCAATCATTCCGATTCTTCTTACGTGACGCTCATCATTTGAGAATGGGGTGTCAAGGAATATATCTACTATCTTAAGAGCAAGACCAGGTCCTATGACTCTTGCTCCCATAGCCAGCATATTTGCATCATTGTGTTCTCTTGTTGCCTGAGCTGAAAAACAATCATGGCAAAGTGCTGCTCTGATTCCCTTTATCTTATTTGCCGAGATTGAAATTCCAATTCCGGTTCCACAGATGATTATTCCCTTATCACACTCACCTGACGCAACAGCCTTTGCTGCCGCCTGTCCATATACCGGATAATCCACAGACTCTGTGCTGTAGCAGCCAAAGTTCTTGTACTCAAGTCCTCTCTCCTCTAGGTGCTTTATGACCTCCTGCATGAGTTCATATCCACCGTGATCACATCCAAGTGCTATCATATTCTGATCCTCCTGATAATATTAATATTTTTATTTATACATAGTCTCATGTTCTCAACAGGTTATTATCCTGTGTCCTGCCGCCTTTATGAGTCTGTTCATGATGGCATATCCCATGTCACCCTCCTCAAATGACTCACTGTAAATATACTGTGCCCCTATATCATCACAAGTTCTGAGCAGACTGTATAATCCCGCCGAAACGGTTATCTCATTTTTCTTACTTCCTGCATCATATACATTTTCACACACACCATCATCGTAAAGGCTCACATTTTCTGTGTCGCATAAGATTGCGGTTTTGTAGCCTTGTGCCTTTTTCTCTGCAACAAGCCCTCTTATCTTCTTCGCTGCCGCAAGCCTTTCACCCTCAACTATACTAAGTTCACCCTTTGGTGCGTAATGTGTATATTTCATTCCTGGAGCCTTTGGTCTGAGTGCATTGTTCATTCCCGTTATTGCCGGGTCAATTGTCACATCGCCAAGAATATTCTTTATCATCTCCGGTGTGATATATCCAGGTCTGAGTATGGTTGGTCTTTCTCCTGTCATATCCACTATGGTAGACTCTATCCCAATTCCCACAGCCCCTCCGTCTATTATCATATCTATTCTGCCATCCATGTCCTGCTGTACATGCTGGGCTGTCGTAGGAGATGGTCGTCCCGACAGATTCGCACTCGGTGCTGCAATATATACACCTGAATCCTTAATGAGTTTCATTGCCACTGGATGCGATGGCATTCTTATTGCCACCGTATCCAGTCCACCAGTCGTAGTATGTGGAACAGCATCCTTCTTGTTAAGTATGATCGTGAGCGGTCCCGGCCAAAAAGCCTCCATGAGTTTCTTTGTGTCATCACTCACATTTTCCGCAAGCTCATATATACTGGCAGTATCAGCTATATGTACTATCAACGGATTGTCTGAAGGTCTGCCTTTAGCTGAATATATTTTGTGAGACGCCTCCGGATTTAAGGCATCTCCACCCAGTCCATAAACAGTTTCCGTAGGAAACGCCACGAGTCCGCCAGCTTTCAGTATCTCAGCAGCTTTCTCATACATTTTGGCATCATCCACACCAGCCCTTACTATTATCGTATCCATCTTATCTCAACCTCTGTCTCTAAAAAACTAAAATCACATTCATAAATCTCTGTACGCCATATTTTATCCCAGCATAGTATCGCTGTCAAATGCATATAGATTATTGATAAGGAAACCTGGTATATATGATATGAAAGTACAACATAAATATTTTGTCATCATCACCGCAATAGCACTCATAATATCACTGCCTCCCACTATATGTTACAAATGCCTCTCAACGCCATCGGGCAATAAGACAGCAGACAACAAAACCACAGGAATCAGCAGTGGGAATGCATCCAAAAACAATCCGGCCGATAAAGAACACACCAATATCTCTGCAGATCAAGATGATTTTGTTATACTCATTGATCCAGGGCACGGTGGTTTCGATCCTGGTAAGGTAAGCCCGGACGGCATAGAGGAGAAAAAAATTAATCTCGAAATCTCACTGAAACTGAAAAACACCCTCACTGCAAATGGATTCTCCGTATTTTTAACACGCGATACTGATTGCTCACTAAACACCCCCAATTCAAAGAGCAAAAAGGCATCAGACCTGCGCTGCAGAATCAAAAAAGCTGCAGAAATAAATGCTGATCTCTACATAAGTATCCATCAAAACAGCTACTCCGCAGAGTATGTCCACGGTGCCCAGGTATTTTACTATTCAACATCCAGGACCGGCAAATCCCTTGCCGAGGCTATACAAACCCAGCTGATATCCGATGTTGACCCAGATAACTCCAGGACTTCCAAAGGGAATTCCGACTATCTTGTGCTGGTCGAAAGTCCATGCACTGCTGTAATTGTGGAATGCGGCTTTCTGAGCAATACTGCAGAATGCCAAAAACTGTGTGATCCGGATTATCAGACAAATCTCGCAAATGCCATCGCAGACGCCATAGTGTTATGGAAAAAATCACAGACACCATCACCGAAGACTGTAAACAATTAGGTCCTGCCTTGACAGCCGGCAGGACCAGTTTAAGCATCAGTTTCTAATATGTGTAATTCCGTGCATATTTAAAACAACTATACACTATCCATTATGTTTTTATGCCTTATACCCCTATAGGCATCACCCCCAACAAATGATATTTTCCCATAGGCAAATGTGCAATGTGATTCTTGTGATGTGATGTATTAACCCCATATACTCTGTAAATAAATTATAAATACCTGTTGCCTCTGAGAATCTGTGAGCATTGACATATTCGTTATCTCTCTGGGAATTGTATCTGAAACGATAAGAATCAGACAGAATTTGTAGAATAATATAGAATTGAACTCACATGAAATGAGTTGACCCGCTCACAAACCCACCATACATCATATATTGAATTATTCCAACCCCTTTTCCCATTATTTAATGAAATCTTCATAAAAAAATCCATACTGTATTAATATGGTAGTTTATGAAATGTTAATGAATTTTCCAGTTTTTTCTCCCATGAGACTCTTTACTTGCTTGACAAATGCTGTCTCTTATACACATCTGACGCTGCC
>ERZ1027061.512-NODE-512-length-17151-cov-4.563582_pt1 | contig 17151 bp, 18 predicted proteins | sample MGYA00519283_ERZ1027061 | MGnify/ENA primary metagenome ERZ1027061 (study PRJEB26926, sample SAMN06164849) | human gut metagenome | biome: ENVO:00009003; feature: ENVO:2100002; material: ENVO:00002003 | host: Homo sapiens | place: USA | collected 2012 ... | reverse complement strand
GCACCGCTAAATAGAAAAGACGCTAAAAGTTATGTAAAATAACAAATAAAAAACCGTGATATGAAAGATTAAATTTGATTTCATATCACGGTTTTTATATGTGAGTAACTAGATTAAATTTGTGTTAGTTTCCAGATATTACTTTGTTGTAACAAAGTCAGCGTATGCTGTAGGAAGACCGTGCTCTGTAGGATCGAGACCCTTGATTTCTTCCTCCTCAGAAACTCTGAGTCCGATGGTCTTCTTGATGATCAGGAATACGATGGTGATGGTAACTGCTGTCCATGCTGCAACTGATACGACTCCAAGTAACTGGATGAGGAGTGGATGAACACCACCGCCGTAGAACAGACCGGTTATTGTATCGTTTCCTGGAACAGATGTTGTTGAGAAAAGACCAACTGCGATGGTTCCCCAGATACCATTTACACCGTGAACTGCTACGGCACCGACAGGATCGTCAACATGTAATGCGTGGTCACAGAGCCATACTCCGAATACTACGAGGAGACCGGCTACGATACCGATGATAGCTGCACCAAGGGCGTCAACTGTATCACAAGGTGCTGTGATGGCGACAAGACCTGCGAGTGAAGCGTTCAGACACATTGACACATCAGGCTTGCCATATTTGATCCATGTGAAGATCATACAAGAAACTGTTGCAAGTGCAGGTGCGATAGTGGTTGTGAGGAAGATCGTTCCGAGCTGCTCAACTGATGTTGCGGCCGCACCGTTGAATCCATACCAGCCAAACCACAGAATGAATACACCGAGTGCGCCGAGTGGAAGGTTATGACCAGGGAAGGTGTGAACCTTTACTACCTTACCTGTCTCATTCTTATTGAACTTTCCAATACGAGGTCCAAGTAATGCTGCTCCTATCAGGGCTGATATACCACCTACCATGTGGATTGCACATGAACCGGCGAAATCGTGGAATCCCATATCAACAAGCCAGCCGCCGCCCCAGATCCAGTGAGCCTCGATTGGATAGATGACAAATGAGATGATCGCTGAGTATATACAATAAGCTGAGAACTTGGTTCTCTCTGCCATGGCTCCTGATACGATGGTTGCTGCTGTTGCACAGAACACAAGGTTGAATACAAAGCTTGACCAGTCATAATTTTTGTAGTCAAGGAAGAGGGCTAGTGAAGGTTTTCCGATGAAACCTCCGAGAGCCCAGTCACTGCTGCCGAGCAGAAGTGATGAACCAAGGATCATGAATGATACTGTACCGAGACAGAAATCCATGAGATTCTTCATTATGATATTTCCTGCATTCTTTGCTCTTGTGAAACCAGCCTCAACCATTGCAAAACCGGCCTGCATCCAGAATACCAGTGCGGCTCCGACGAGGAACCAAACTCCAAATACAATTGTGCTTACGTCTTCCATAATCATTCCTCCTTTTAATACATTGCATTGTTGTGGAAGTGATCAGATAATAAAAAAAGATGCGTCCTGCCAGGCTTGATCCTGACAAAACACATCTTTGTGCACATAATATCTGATCGTACGTCACTGAGATATGCCTGCACTATCTATCTCAGTGCCACACCTCAATTACTAACTTGGGTTGAGTATAGTATTTGGATATGGTAAAATATTGAAAAAATCGGACATAAACTAATATACCTTATTTTATTTACTTTAGGTTTAAAAAAATGAAGTAAATATACTGACAAAGATAAAAAAATAATACGGAGGTGTACATTGACACATCAGATTTTATTGAATGTTAATTTTTGTGATGATGTAAGGCAGCGAAAGGTTGAAAGAGACGGACGGAAGATCGTGGTTATGGCGGGATACTGTCTTTCTGGCATAAGATTAGTACCGCAGGAATTACACGGTATAGGGATAGTCTATATATCGGGGGGCATACGTGCCATACGGCTGCATGAGTTGAGTGCAGCTCAGGTGATCGGCAAAAGCTGTGCATTTGCAATTGTTCAGCCTGATATGAATTTCAGGTGTGATGCCCTAGATGAAAACATATTAAAAAAAATATCCTTGTTGTTGAACAGATACAGACAGGGAGACAATGTGCAGACAGAGAACATCACAGCTGTGATAGCTGATGAGATAGCGGAAATAGTGGCAGAATGTCAAGATATTTGGGATGTTGATAACATGGTGAGCTCCAGAACTGAGACTTTGGAGAAAATGATCTGTGAAAATTATGGACATGTTAGTCTACCAGAGCTGGCAGATGCGGTGGGGTGTACAGTGAGACATGTACACAGGACATTTGCCGCTGAGGTAGGAAAAGGACCGAAGGAATTTTCGAGGATAGTTAGGATAAGAGAGACGGTGACCAGGATGTTTGAAGATCCAAAGGAGAACATTTCAAATTATATGGAAGGAATGGGATATTCGGATCAGGCGCATTTTCAGAGAGAATTCAAGTGGTATACGGGATATACACCGGGGAACTTCATAAAGTTGCTCCGGGATGGCACATGCCATGTCTAGTTGCCCGCGAAAACAAAATACAGCCGGTTGGAAAAACCAGCCGGCTGCAAAGTTAGAAAAAGGAATGATGCTGGATATCAAATTTTTAAAGAGCCGTCTCTCCGCGCTCACCGGTTCGAATACGTACAACGTCTGCGACATCATACACGAAGATCTTGCCATCGCCAATCTTTCCTGTTGAAATCCTCTCGCATACTTTGAAGATTATCTTGTCAGCCACATCATCGGCGGCAATAGTCTCAATCTTAACCTTTGGAATAAGATTTACAACATATTCGCTGCCTCTATAGGTTGTCTTATATCCCTTCTGATTACCATAACCCATGATGTTTGAAACCATGGCGCCTGTTGACTCGCACTCATCGAGGATAGCTTTTACGTCGTCAAGCTTTTCTGAACGAACTACAATCTCAAGTTTTTTCATTTCACAGTCCTCCTTTAACCCATTGGATTTGTTTGAACAGATTATAACATAGCCCAAAATTCAATTCTATACCGTTGGGCAAATGCAAAAATATTAAAAGAAATGTAAAGAGAATGCAGGCGAAACAGCGAAATTTCACGGCAGAACACTTTATTTTATTAAGCGATTTTGCTTGGCTGTGATATTTGAGGTACCTATATTTAAGTTTACAGGAATTTCATATTTCAAGGTGTTGGTAAATATGGTTGGTATATGTTATTATATCAAAAAGTGTAGATTTTTATTTTTGGAGGACAAAAGAGAGAATGACAGATAAATATGATGATATAGAAGACAATGTGTATGATACTACATATGAAGTTGCTGATTCTGTTAATGAACACAAAGGTGATGATGCGAACCATGATAAAAAGGGTTCTGATTCCAAGACCGTTGATTCGAATGCTGATAAGGAAGACGATTATGAGAAGTACTGCTATCTCTGCCGCAGACCGGAGAGTGTTGCGGGTAAACTGATACATATGCCAGGGGATATAAACATATGTCCTGACTGTATGCAGAGATCATTTGACAGTTTTTCAAACTCGGGATTTGGCAATATGCCAGGACTTGGCAATATGCAGTTCATAGACCTTACGAACATGCCGTTTGGCAATATAGACATGTCAAAGTTTAAAGCGCAGAATGACATACCAAAGTCGCAGAAGGTAAAGAAGAAGGCTCCAAAGGAAAAAAAGCAGCAGGAGGAGTTGTCGCTTAAGACTATCCCGGCACCTCACAGGATAAAGGCGATGCTTGATGAGTACGTTGTGGGACAGGAATATGCAAAGAAGGTCATATCGGTGGCTGTGTATAACCATTATAAGAGGGTGCTCACTGATACTATGGATGACATAGAGATAGAGAAGTCAAATATGCTTATGGTGGGACCTACCGGATGTGGAAAGACTTATATTGTAAAGACTATAGCAAAGCTACTTCAGGTACCGCTGGCAATAACAGATGCCACCACACTGACGGAGGCAGGTTATATAGGTGATGATGTAGAGAGTGTTCTGTCAAAACTTCTCGCTGCAGCGGACAACGATGTGGAGAGGGCTGAACGCGGAATAGTGTTCATAGATGAGATAGACAAGATTGCAAAGAAACAGAACAGCAACAGCAGGGATGTGAGCGGTGAGTCGGTTCAGCAGGGACTCCTGAAACTCCTGGAGGGGGCAGATGTAGAGGTTCCGGTTGGTTCTGGCAGCAAGAATGCAATGGTTCCGATGACGACTATCAACACGAGAAATATCCTGTTTATATGCGGTGGAGCGTTTCCGGATCTCGAAGATATAATAAAGGGAAGAATAAGCAAGCAGGCATCCATGGGATTTAAAGCGGAACTCAAGGACAAGTATGATGATGAGCCAAACCTTCTCAGACAGGTGACAACTGAGGATCTCAGAGACTTTGGAATGATACCGGAGTTTCTTGGCCGACTTCCCGTACTGTTTACGCTTGATGCTCTTGACAAGGATATGTATATAAAGATCCTTAAGGAGCCAAAGAATGCCATTCTAAAGCAGTACAAGAAACTTCTCGCATTAGACGAGGTGGATCTAAGATTTGATGAGAGTGCATATGAGGCGATAGCGAGTGAAGCTGTGAAGAGGAAGACAGGAGCCAGAGCCCTTCGTGCTATCATTGAGAAATTTATGCTGGATATCATGTATCAGATACCTAGGGATGACACAATTGGAAGAGTTACCATAACAGGTGACTATATCAGAGGAAAGGGCAGCCCATTAATAGAGCTGCGCGGAACGCCAGCCCTAGAAGATTCAGGGAAAACCGGCAGCATAACTGAAAATTAAAAAGGATAATGCATAACTTCCTAAATGTACTTGATAAAAAATTATCAATATGATAGAATGTCAAAGTTCATTAAGGGAGTAGTCAGCGTTTCATAAAACGTTGTGATATCAACATAATGATCGACATTCGTCATGCATAAGACGGAGAGGATCTGGTATTACTGTAGATGATGAGACTTTCTGGACAGCTTTTTGCTGTCCGGGAGGTCTCTTTTTATATACACAGTTCCCGTTGATGATTCATGACTGATATTGCGAAGATGAAACAGGACAATGGGTAGATCAAAATACAAAGATATGGAGAAGAGATTATGAGTATTATCGAATTGTTTATGCTTGCTGTAGGTTTGTCGATGGATGCTTTTGCAGTGTCTATATGTAAGGGACTTTCTCTCAGAAACATCAAGGTGAAACATATGGCGATTGCCGGTGCGTGGTTTGGAGGGTTTCAGGCACTAATGCCCGCGATAGGATATGTGCTTGGCAGTTTCTTTGCAGATCTTGTAAGCAAATGGTCTCACTGGATAGCATTTGTGCTCATGCTTTTCATAGGTGGCAGTATGATAAAGGAATCATTTGGAGAAGAGGAGGAAGTGGATGCTGACATGAGTGCAAAGGTTATGTTTATACTTGCGGTGGCAACCAGTATAGATGCACTTGCGGTCGGCGTGTCATTCGCGTTTCTCAAACTCTCTACATTATATATCGTGATTGCAGTTCTGTTCATAGGATGTATAACATTCATATTCTCGGCTGCGGGAGTGAAGATAGGAAGTATATTTGGAACAAAATATAAGTCCAAGGCTGAGCTTGTGGGGGGCATAATACTTATTCTTATAGGAATAAAGGTTGTTCTTGACGGACTTGGAATTTTGTAATATGCAATAAAGAAATAAAGAAAAAAGTAGGATATCAGCTCTTAACAGTTATAAAATTTAATTCAAATTAATGGACAATTGGGGTAGATATGTCATACAATATTCAGATAGCATATGTGGGGGAATACACGGTAAGGAGATAATATGTTTAAGATAAAATTTGCAAAGAAAATAAAGAGGGCTGCGGTTATACTTGCGGCTGCAGCACTGCTTGTTTCGTCGACTGCGTGCAGTTCGCACATGTTTGATGTGAAGGATATATTTGGAGTGACGAGGGATAAAGAGGAAGATTACACTGCGGAGCAGAAGAGATTTGAAGAGTTCCTTCATGATGAATATGTGGACAGTGTGACATCCGACACACTTACATATAACTATGAGATAAAAGATGGAGATGCGCTTGGAATACCGGAGCCGGAGGTTTCACTGGGTGATGATGATATGAGCGATGAGGGTATCAGGAAACAGAAGGCCGAATTTGATGAGACATATGAGAAACTCTCATCATTTGACAGAGAAGACCTGACGGAGAACCAGCAGCTCACATACGATATAATAAAACAGTACATGGAAAATCAGGAGCAGGGTTATCTCAATATCTATTTAAGTGAGCCGTTTTCGCCTATGAAGGGACTTCAGGCTAATATATCCACATATTTTACCGACTACAGATTTGACGACAAGGGTGATGTGGAGAGATATATAGAAGTACTCGGTATGGTGAAGGATTACTTTGATGATTACCTTGAATTTGAAAAGGTCAAGTCTGAGAAGGGGTATTTCATGAGTGATGATGTGTGTGACGCAGTCATAGAGCAGTGTGAAGATTTCATATCTGACAAAGACAATCATTTTATGATACAGACATTTAATGACAGTATTGAATCACTGAGTTTTCTCACAGAGGAGGAGATTAGGAATTTTGAGGCACAGAATAAAAAGGCTGTGGCTGACAGTCTAATACCAGCGTTCCAGGATGTTATAGATGTGCTCAGTTCACTCAAGGGAACAGGAAAGAATGATGGCGGACTTTGCAATTACGAAGGGGGAAAGGACTACTATACATATTTGCTCCAGAATGCAGCGGGAACTGATAAGACACCTGATGAGGTTGCGGAGATGCTGGATGACAACCTTTCGCAACTTTTAACCGATATGACCTCCATGGTGATCAAGGACTACGATTCATACGAGTATCTGTATAGCAATTACGATGATCTGTTCTCTGAGTACGACGATGCGGAGCCTACAGAGATAATAGACAGACTCATGGAGACGGCCACTGATCACTATCCGGATATGAGAGAGATAAGTTATACAGCCAAGAAACTGGATAAGAGTCTTGAAGAAATACAGGAGAATGTTCTTGCATACTATATGTCGCCAGCGATAGATGATCAGGACAACAACCTTATAAGGGTAAATGGCAAACATACAGACGGAATGTGGACCACACTTGCCCATGAGGGTTATCCTGGACATATGCTTCAGAATGCATACTATATGTCAATTGATCCGGAACCGATCAGAACAGTGCTGAATTTCCTCGGTTACAAGGAAGGATGGGCAATGTACGCATGCTATGATGCGCTTAGTTATTATACATTTGAAGGCGCATCAAATTCGGAGAATGTAGCCAAACTTTATCAGATAAATGATGAGATAAATTATCTGGTGTGTGGCAGAATTGATATAGGAATCAACTATGAGGGATGGAGTCTTCAGGATGCAAAGGATTATCTTGTGGGCAAGGGACTCAGCGGCGATGCGGCGGATGGACTTTACACCACTTTGGTTGGGGATCCGGCGGTATACCAGAGTTATTCAACGGGTTACTATGAACTCAAGGAAATCAGGGATTACGCGGAAGAGGAGCTTGGCTCAAAGTTTGACCTCAAGGAGTTCAATACGGTTGTACTCGAGACAGGCCCGTGCCAGTTCAATATACTTAAGCAACAGGTAGACAAATATATAAACACAAAGAAATAAACAGTACTCAAAAGCGTCAAATGTGATGCTGTAAAGAGGATTCCCACGATGTGTGCAATGCATTGATCATATGCATAGGCGACATATTTGTGGGAATTTTTTTGCTGTTTCATCATATATTATAATAACTGTCTTATGGGTGAGGTGCGCAATGATATCGGAGGCGGCCTATTCTGAAGATTATGTGGAGTATATAGTGGAGTACAATGGAGACAGCGATGCTTTGAAGTCATTTTATGAGCCGGATCAGCTGCGCCTTATAGACAGCAGATATGCAGTTGTGTATCAGAGGATACCCCCCGATCACATGGAGAGCTTTTCCAGATTGGAGTATACATTGTTTCCCAAAGTGTATGGCCCTATGGATGATGTTGGTGCCCTTGAGGCGATAGGTGCTGTGAATATTCAGGAACAGAATATACTGGGGCTTACGGGAGCAGGTATGCTACTTGGAATAGTCGACTGCGGCATTGATATTTATAACAGTGCTTTTTTACGTGAAGGAGGAAGAAGCAGGATACTTGCGGCATGGGATCAGACAATAGAGGGTACTGACGCCGCGGCATATGGTTATGGCATGGAGTATAGCGCGGAGGAGATACAGGCTGCCATAGACGATGGACGAAAGATAATCACAGATGTGACAGGGCACGGCACATTCTGCGGCAGTACAGCCATGAGCGTGGCGGTAGGCGCGGATGTGATCGCTGTAAAAGTCAAACAGGCAAAGAGAAATCTTAGGGAATTGTATGGTATACCTCTTGAACCGGTAGCCTGTAGTGAAGTTGACATAATGACGGCTGTAGCATACCTGCTCAAGGCTCAGTATAGGCTCAAAAGGCCAATGTGTGTATTGATAACATGGGGGTCAAACAGTGGCAGTCATACAGGAGCAGGGGCTCTTGAGAAGTATATAAATAATATAGGAGACTTGAAAGGTCTTGCTGTTGCGGTGGCGGGGGGCAATGAGGGCAGAGCGGGGCATCATTACAGAGGGATCATAGGCTCAAAAAATGACAGCATTATTCCGGGCAGTGCAGCAAGCGATGATACGTCCCAGAGCCAGGGGGATTATGATACCATGGAGATAGAGGTTACAGAAAATGACAGTTTTACATTGGAGATATGGGGGAGTGCGGCGAACACGTACTCAGTTGCCCTTGAGGTTCCGGGCGGCGAGTATATAGATAGAATATCACCGCGGTATGACAAGAGCACTGTCATAAGACCGATATTCGGAGGCGGAACTATATATGTGGATTATTTCCTTATAGAAGATGCTGCGGGGCAGGAACTGATCATGATGAGATTTATCCGCCCTGCAAACGGAATATGGAGAGTCCGGGTGTATGGCGTCGGGGAGACTGAGTTGGGTTTCAATGCGTGGCTGCCCATCAGCAGTTTTATGAGCCCTCAGACGAGATTTGTAAGAAGTGATCCGCGGATCACGATAACCAGTCCAGCCAGCGCTGAAACTTCCATATGTGCTTGCGCGTATGACTATACAAATGGTAATCTCTATATAGACAACAGCAGGGGCTACACCGCGGACAGACGTGTCAAGCCAGATTTCATTGCTCCGGGGGTGAATATAACCGGTACTGGATTGGAAAATGAAACAGTCATAAGAAACGGCACTTCTATATCTGCTGCATATGCAGCTGGATGCAGTATTCTTTTGCTGGAATGGTCATATGACAGAAAAGACGTGAGAACGATTAATGGGAATCAGATACGGCATTACCTGATAAGAGGAGCGGTCAGACCTAGGACTGCAGGTGGGGGACTTGATATTAGAAATTATCCGAATCCCGAGTGGGGATACGGACGTTTGAATATATACAACACATTTGAAAGCCTTAGAAATGTGTAGAAAAATACCAGAGTATAGGATATGTACAGGAGATGAATGTTATGGATGAGAAGGACACATCTGAGATTATAAAAGAGAAAAATGCTGATGTGACAGAAAAACAGGGCGTTGAAAAAACATGTAGGGAGGTTCTCAGATCGGGGGGGGAACTGGTGATCTGTGGAAGTGACGTCAGGATAGAGTATTTCTTCCCAGGCCCAGACAGACGTTATGGTGGCAGCAGGGTTGTAGTCCAGGGAAGGAATATACCTGAATACATAGCAGCGTTTCGTGAAAATTGGGACGCATACCTGGATGTAAAGAAAACTTCAGGCAGGCAGCTCGTAAATATTATGGGAAATAAGGGTATGCTGATAAAAAATGGAGTCATGGGGGGCGTGTATCTGAAACCTGGGCAAATGAGGATATACTCGGAGGAACAGCTCTGTCAAATAATCAATGATTATGAGTATTGTTATACCAGGTACAGAGAGATTCGTGATTGTTAGAGTACATAGTTCGTGTTATAATGAAAAGCGTGTTATGAACCTGGAGAAATCTGGGATAACAGAATATAATAAAGAATAAAACAAAATACATATAAGAAAATGGAGGAACAATAATGTATATAACATGTCTTGATCTAGAAGGAGTGCTTGTACCGGAGATATGGATCGCTTTCGCTGAGGCGAGCGGTATTCCAGAGCTCAAGAGAACAACAAGGGACGAGCCTGATTATGATAAACTCATGAACTGGAGACTTGGAATATTGAAGGAGCATGGACTTGGACTTAAGGAGATACAGGAGACTATTGCTAAGATAGATCCTATTCCAGGGGCAAAAGACTTCCTTGACAAGCTAAGAGAGAAGGGACAGGTCATAATAATAAGTGATACATTTTCACAGTTTGCTGGTCCACTTATGAAGAAACTGGGATATCCTACTATATTCTGCAACGAGCTTATTGTTGCGGATGATGGTGAGATAACAGGATTCAAGATGAGATGTCCACAGTCAAAGCTTACAACAGTTAAGGCTCTTCAGTCTATAGGTTATGACACGATAGCCAGCGGTGACAGTCACAATGATCTCGGTATGATATATGCCAGCAAGGCAGGATTTCTGTTCAAGAGCACAGATCAGATAAAGGCAGACAATCCGGATCTTGAGGCATTTGAGACATACGATGAGCTGCTGGCAGCTATAGAGAAAGCTATGGACTAAGCCGAATTGCATAGTCTTTATGCAGATGTTACATATAGATGTAAGAGGAATATAAATATGAGATATAACAGTGTTGATGAGATAGACACAATGTCGTTTCGCGATGCCACTATAGTCAGATGTGTATTCTCTGCAAAACAGGGAGTGTTGGAATTTGAGCTTGATGGTGCAATGGTGAGAGAGAACAATTCTGCAAATGAATTGTACAGTGACAGATATGTCAGCGATATGCAGGTAAGGTTTATAAATCCTGGTGTTGAGGCGTTGCTTTTGGAGGGACATAAGTATTATGATGCGAATGATGTATTGGTTGAATCTGTTCCTGACAAGCCGATTGACGAATCCGATTATGATGATGTCATGAAAAAATTTGAGGGCAGAGTGATATTCTTTGCGGGAACTCCGAAGGAAAAGAAAGAGACATCAGACAGAAAATGTTTTCAGATGATAGTTGACGTTGATGAGGACTCATATGTTCTGAGCTTTTATTATGATAAGGTGATAGCTCAGTGGGAACATTTCATGAACAAAGTGATGAATTGATCTCATAACAAGGATGAAGATGGTTCATGAGAAGGGACAGATATGGCGAAAAGGATAAAGAGATATATAGCATATGTGGACAGTCTTTTGGAGAGAGAAGATCTTGATATAAAAAAAGAGATGGACAGACACCTAGTGCAGATAGGTTTTTTTATGCATGAGAGACTCGTACATCTCATAGTGCTGGCTCTTTTTGCGGTGCTCACGGTGATTGCATGTATAGCGTTTGTTGTAACCGCCAACATATCACTTCTGATCCTGGCACTTGCTTTTATGATTCTTCTTGTTCCGTATATCAAGCACTATCATCTGTTAGAGAACAGTGTCCAGTATATGTATGAACAGTATGACAGGATGCTTGAAAAGGCAGGCGAAGACGTATTTGTGAACAGATAGGTGGTGTTGGAGATGTTCAACTTTGTTATGGGAATAATCATGATAGGTATTGGCGTGATCAGCGTTACAAGAGCTTTTTTTACAGATCAGATGGCGGGATACGTATTCTTTGGAGTACTTATGATAGGGTTTGGCATTGTGGAGATGGTCAGGTCGAAGGGGGTCAGAGCGCGTAAAAAGGCGGCAAGGGATCGGGAATTCGATATGTATACTATGATAGCCAGTCAGATGGGAGTTAAGATCAATCCTGTTACAGGGGAAATCCTTGAGATGACCCAAAAGGAGGAAGAACTGCAGCTGCCCCAGAATATGACAGTCCGAAATGAGCTGCAAGATGAGGTCACTGCGGATAACTAGAAAAACTCTGCTCCGGATAGAGTCCGGGAGCAGAGTTTTTCATTTGGTGAGAGTTTTTGTCCTAATAGGGTTCTTGACTTATTTGAGATCGGAAAAGTCATATTCGGCAAAGGTCTTGCCGTGTTCGTCTGATCTGTAGACTTTACCGTCATTTGGATCGATATAAAAGTCACCAACTTTTGTATCACCATCTCTGTTGTTGTCGTGAAGTTCGATGTGATATCCAGTTTTGCCGCCTGAAAAACTTGTGAGATCTTTGTCGGTGTTGACCACCTCGAATCTTCCATTTTCGTTTGGCAGCTGGTTCATGAACCAGTCCTGAGCATCGTCAAATGAACTGAAGATACCAGAGACGGTGTTCTCTACACCATCGGCAACATCCTTTATACCGTTGGCAACGCCGTCGGCAACATCTTTAGCTGCATCAGCGGCACCTCCGACCACACCTTTGTCCTCTTTTGAGTTAGAGTTGTTTTTCTCTGTCTCAGATGATGTCTCTGTGCTTGCATTTGATGTCTGGGTGCTTGATGCAGATGAATTTCCGGTCGTATTATTGCCTGATGAATTGCCACATCCGCAGAATATGATCATTGTGAGCGCCATGCCAGCGGTGAGCAGAAAGAGTTTTGGCTTTGGACATTTTTTCGTAGCTTTTTTCATGGTTGAAATTCTCCTTGTATTTAAGATTTTGCTATTATTGTTCCCGCTTTAAATAGGATTATGCAGTGAATATAAAACTGTTCATAATAAAAGAATAAAGATAATATAATAGAAAAAAGGCATATAAACGGAGAAAAATTGAAAAATAAAAATATGATCAATGGGTTATCAGAGTCCTGGCAGTACATTATGCTGGCGGCGGCGATAGTTATAGCTATAATATTTTGTTGTTACTATATCGTGAGCCAATCCAGGTGGGGATTTTACACGGCGGGGGGGATATATGATCCTAAAACGGCAGCCGTGGATCAGCCTGATCAGATAAAAAGGGCATATCTTACATTTGATGATGGACCGTCTGGAAATACAGGGGAAATACTTGATATTCTAGATGCAAATGATGTCAAAGCTACATTTTTTGTCGTGGGAAGAGGAGAGGAGTATTATGATACATATAGGGATATAGTTAACAGAGGGCACACTCTTGGACTCCATTCATACACTCATGACTATGATAAAATATATGCCAGTCTGGATGATTTCGTTGAAGATGTTGAGGAATTGCAGAATTTATTGTATGATGTAACAGGTGTTAAGTGTATATATTATAGATTTCCAGGCGGCAGTTCCAACACGGTATCAAAAGTTGATATGGATACGCTTATAGATTATGTGAATACTGCAGGTTTGGTATATTATGACTGGAATGCACTTAATAATGATGCGGTATGTGGCAGCTTTACACCTGAGCAGCTCGTGGATAATATCATGAATGATGCAGTCTGCTATGATGATGTGGTCATACTAATGCATGATCTGGATGCGAGGCATACCACGGTGGAATCTTTGCAGATGCTTATTGACGAATTACGGGCAGAAGGATTTACACTTTTGCCGATAGATGAGAATACACCGCTCATCAGACACAGATAGGAAGGTGAATATCCACACATGACATATGAAGAATCAATACGATATATAAAATATACAGATACGCTTGGCAGTGTCCTTGGACTTGAAATCATAAAGGAACTGCTGAGAAGATTAGGAGATCCACAGGATAAGGTAAAAGTGATCCATATAGCAGGGACGAACGGCAAAGGTTCCATATGTGCATTTTTGGATAAAATTCTGGAAAACGCAGGATATAAAGTAGGACGCTATATATCTCCGACCATATTTACGTACCTTGAGCGATTTCAAATAGACGGAAAGTATATGGATGAGGATACATTTGCAGTATATCTTGAGCGGGTAAAGAGCGTGGCAGATGCTATGGTGGCGGATGGACTTGACAGACCAACATCATTTGAGACTGAGACTGCGATAGCCTTCTGCTACTTTATGGATATGGATGTGGATATACTGCTGCTTGAGACAGGAATGGGCGGCTCACTTGATGCTACAAATGTATGCAAAAGACCGCTGTGTACCATCATAGCAAGCATAAGTATGGATCATATGAGATTCCTTGGGAACACACTGAAGGAGATATACAGCCAGAAACTCGGGATAATGAAAAATGATATCCCATGCATATCATATCCGGTTGATGAAGAACTTTTGCCACAATGGATAGAAAAATGTGAAAAAAATAACACATCAGGGAGTTCTGTGATGATATCTAAGGGGGATATAAAGATTCTGAGCAGTGGACTTGATGGGAGTGAATTTTTGTATAAAGGGGAGCGGTATAGTCTATCCGCTCCAGGAATTTATCAGATATATAACAGTGCTGTTGCGGTGGAGACTGCATATGCACTTCAAAATATGGGGTATGATTTAAAAAAAGTGAATATTGTTCGGGGGCTTGCCGATACAATGTGGAAGGGTAGATTCCAGAAGTTGATGGACAGACCTATGGTTTATGTGGATGGCGCGCATAATCCAGGAGGATGGAGATCGCTTAGAAAGAATATAGACACCTATTTTGCCGGAAAGGATCTCATATATGTATGTGGGGTATTTAAGGATAAGGACTATATGAAGATGCTTGATATTATGATGCCGGGCGCCAAGTGCTTTATTGCTGTTCAGCCGGATAATCCCAGAGCATTGAGCAATAAAGAACTTGGAAAACTTGCAAAAACATACATTGATTCGGTTTATGTGCAGGATGATATAGATGAGGCTGTGAGAAAAGCTATCAGGAAAGCCGAGGATATGGATGATCCGGTTGTCATCATATTTGGTTCATTGTCTTTTATAGGACCGATAATAGACAGGGCAGAACATGAAGACTATATTGATACGGCTATAGAAAGATGATGGACACATACATGCAGAGAATAGATAACATACTAAAAAATGAAATGTATAAGTCACTTATGTATGAGATAAGTGTGAAGGAAAAGGACAGGATATTTTGCTGTCATGGTCTGCCCCATTGCCTGGATGTGGCTAGGATAGCATATATAATAGGAAGTGAAGAGGCTGTTCATATAGACATGGAGTTGATATATGCCGCGGCACTTCTACATGATGTGGGACGTGCAGATCCGGGGGATACGGGAGAGAAACATCATATTCTCAGCGTAAAATTTGCGGGGGATATTTTAAGTCAGAGTGGATTTGACGATGAGGAGACAGAGCTGATATGCGATGCCATAGGCTCGCACAACACTGATGGGGCAGACAGAAATGGCCTTGCGTATCTTTTATATAAAGCGGACAAACTGTCGAGAAACTGTTTTGACTGTGCTGCGGCAGATGAGTGTTATTGGCCAGATTTTGAGAGAAATAAGGGAATAATTTATTAATGGGTCTATCACGGCGATTGGAGGATAAAAGGATGATAATAGGCAACAAGAGTTTTGAGGCAGGGAAAGAGCCGTATGTGATGGGAATATTGAATGTCACGCCGGATTCGTTTTCGGATGGTGGTCAGCACAATACCATGGATACAGCACTTGAGACGACAGAGAAGATGATAGCCGAGGGAGCGGTCATAATCGATGTCGGCGGAGAATCCACAAGACCAGGATATACGAAGATCTCAGATGAGGAGGAGATCTGGAGAACAGCTCCGATCATCGAGGCGATAAAGGGCAGATTTGATGTTGCAGTATCACTTGACACATACAAGTCAGCCGTTGCAGAGGCGGGTATACATGCAGGCGCAGACCTGATAAACGACATATGGGGACTCAAATACGACGACAAGATGGCAGGTGTCATCGCGAAGTACGACAAGGCTTGCTGCCTTATGCACAACAGAGACAACACAGATTACACAGACTACCTTGCCGATGTTGTGGCTGATCTGGATGAGTCTGTGAATATGGCGCTTGTGGCAGGGATAGACAGGGACAAGATCATGGTAGATCCCGGAATTGGATTTGCAAAGGACTTGAACCAGAATCTTCTCCTGATGAACAATCTGGAGCTGCTCCACAAGTGGCAGCTTCCTATATTACTTGGAACTTCGAGAAAGTCCATGATAGGGCTCACACTTGATCTTCCGGTCACAGAGCGCGAGGAGGGAACGGTGGCGACATCTGTTCTTGGACTTGTAAAGGGCTGTGATTTCTTCAGAGTACATAATGTAAAGAGCAACTACAGGGCACTCAAGATGACATATGCAATGCTGAATGCCAGATAGAAGGTGACAGATATGGACAAAATAAATATAAAGGGACTTGAGATATTCGCCCATCATGGGGTGTACCGCGAGGAGACTGTGCTTGGACAGAAGTTCATAGTTGATGTGTCGATGCATGTGTCTACAAGAGCTGCGGGAAGATCGGACGACCTTGATAAGTCGGTGAATTATGGGTTGGTGTGCAATGATATCCAGGATATCATGAAGAATAAAAATTATAAGCTGATCGAGGCCGTGGCTGAGGAGATTGCGGATACGATACTCTTGAAATACGACGATGTGCGAGGCGTTGACGTGACTGTCAAAAAGCCGTGGGCACCGGTTTTGGTACATGTCGACAATGTATCGGTGTCTATAAGCAGGAAAAAGCATGTTGCATATCTGGGACTTGGTTCAAATATGGGAGATAGAGAATCATACCTCGACATGGCAATAGATGAACTCAACAAGGACAGATACACCAAGGTAACTAAGGTGTCAGATTTCATAGAGACGGAGCCGTATGGCGGGGTTGAACAGGACGATTTTCTGAATGGATGTCTCGAGATAGAGACTCTCAGGGAGCCGGAGGAACTGCTAGAGCTTGTCAATTCGATAGAGAAGGATGCGGGAAGAAAGCGGATAATACACTGGGGACCTAGAACCCTGGATATAGATATACTGCTTTTTGATGATATGGTGTATGACAGCGATGACCTGCACATACCTCATGTAGAGATGCACAAGAGGGCATTTGTGCTGCAGCCTCTCTCGGCGATAGCGGGCTACAAGAGGCATCCTCTGCTCGGCAGCACAGTTGATGAACTGGCGAGTAAACTTGACAAAAACAGTTGAAAAACAGACTGGAGTCTGTCTCTTATACACATCTCCGAGCCCACGAGACGCGTAG
>ERZ1027061.509-NODE-509-length-17191-cov-5.889239_pt1 | contig 17191 bp, 9 predicted proteins | sample MGYA00519283_ERZ1027061 | MGnify/ENA primary metagenome ERZ1027061 (study PRJEB26926, sample SAMN06164849) | human gut metagenome | biome: ENVO:00009003; feature: ENVO:2100002; material: ENVO:00002003 | host: Homo sapiens | place: USA | collected 2012 ... | reverse complement strand
TCGTCGGCAGCGTCAGATGTGTATAAGAGACAGATACTAATGTATAGTTATCATATTTTTCCTTAATATTTTGCAAGAGCAAGCCGTATGCCGTGCCGTCTTTCGCAATCACGTTGCCGTCTTTGTCGATAGCGACGTTCTTGTCGATGAAGTATGCGCCGTTCTTGGTTTGAATCGCGTAGAACTTCTTGTCGGCGTCGATCATGTTTTTGAACGTATAGGAAATATTGCTCTTTACGACCGCTTCGTCGCCGTTGTACTCTCTCGTGCCGAGATCTGCGCTCACAAGCACGGGGCGAGCCTCGATGTTGCCTGTAATCGTGCCTTTGTATTGAACGAGCTCGTAGTTGTCGATCGCTTCGAGAGCAAGATCGTATTGTTCTTGCGAAAGCGAATTTTTAATTTGAAGAGTTGCTACCGAAACGTCGATTGCGATGTTTTTGCCCGTTTGCTTTCTTGCAAAGTTGCCGCTTGCAACCACTTCGAGCAAATCGGAGTGCCCTGCGACAATTCTGCCGTCGGTGATGTTGATGGTTATGCTTGCGCTTGTCGTGCCGTCGTAAATCTTATCCTTGATGTCGAAGTCGTTGACGATGAGTTGGATTTGCTTTTTGCTCATGTTCACGGCGTCGATAAGTTCGAAATCGTCGATTGCGCCCACTTGCAAGGAGTTGATCTTGTTGTACTTGTCGTCGACTTTGCTGTATCTCGCACCTTCGAGAACGTAGTTTTTGAGGATATCGGTATCCGTGCCGTCGAATCTGACTTCGAGCCCGCTGACAAGGACGTTGTGTTTGCCGTTTGCACCGACGTTTTCATCCTCTGCGCCGTTCAACGAGAGCATGAAGGAAACTTTGCTTGCGTCATAGGAGAATTTTTTGAGTTCTTCTTCGAGGTTGGTTGCGTATTGCACGGACGTAAACGTACCGTTGACGTTGTCTGCAACCACGTTTGAAGTGCCGTCGTATGTCTTGTCGGCAAACTTCACGTTGGGCACGAGTCTTGCCTTGGAGATGACGACGCCGATGTCTGTGTATGCGGTGTTGAGCGCATCGACGTCCACGTAGTAGTTTTTGTCAAGAACGCTGTAACCCGAAACTCTTACGGAGTGCGTGCCGGCATTTGCGTTTGCGGCTTTACCTGCAAGTTTCAAACCTATGGTTTGAGCGGTGTCGCCTTCTGCAAGCGCACCTTGTGCGAACGTGTAAGTCATATCGACGTCCGTTTTCTTGTTGTAGTCGCGATCCACCGCGTCGAGAGTTTGGAAACTGCTTGTTCCGAGCACGCGTTGCTTGATGGACGCAGGCATATTTTTGAGCACGATTTTGATGCCTTTGCGATTGTTGTACATCGCGTTTTCGTCGATGACGATATCGGAGTTTTCGTAAATGCCGTCGCGCTTGATGTCAAACTCTTCGGGTTTGTCGATGACGAAGAACAACGCAACGTTGACGACGTAGTTGGAGTTGACTTCCGTACCCGTAAACGAATCGCTTTCCTCGGTGATGAGGAACTTGTCCGCGGTGATAAGCGACTTCGTACCCTCGCCCGACGCAAACGAAACGCTGCTTACGCCGAGGTCTTTGGTGTTGTCGTATTGTTTGGAGATCGTCACGTCGCTCTTGAGAAGCGCAATGATGCCTGCCGAAATGATGATGTTGCCTTTGCCGTCGATATTGTCGATATAGATGATCGTAACGAACGTGCTATCGTCTATTGCAACGGTATCCTTTGCCGAAGAGCCGTTGACTTGCGTCGAGTTGCCGTCGTTGACGAAATTTGCGATGCGGTAGTTGAGAGCTTGCGCACCGGAGAGCGAGAACGTGTCGAAAACGATGCTTCTAATGCCCTTTTCGGGGCTGTCGTAGTTTGCGTTTGCAACGAGAGTTACGTCATCGGTTGCAAGCACAAGATAAGAGGACAAATCGTAAAGGTTCGTGCCGTTGTAGAACACGTCGGTCTTTCCGTCGTATGCTTTGCCGATACCGACGAAATACTTGGTTGAAAGGTCGATGCTCTTTTGCTCGATTGCAAGTTTTTGAGTTGAATCGACAGCCGCTTCAACCTTGAAGTTGGAGTTTTGAGTGCTGAACGGAGTGCCGACCGCAAAGCCGTAATATCTGCCGTCCGTGCCGTAGACAGTGCCGCTTGCGTCGGTTGCGCCGTCGTATCTGCTTGCAAAGCTCAAACGATTGCCGTTCTTGTCGAAGATTGCTCTTACGAACACGCCGTTGATTTGCGTAAGAATATCGTCGTATGCAACGTTTGCATAGCTGCCGTCTTTTGCGATTGCTTGTCCGCCGACGGATGCCACGTCAAAGCCGATGCCGTAATCACCGTCCTCTTCGCCGTACACTTTGGAGAGGTTTTGCGCGGTGGGTTTGACGACGATTGTCGCAGGATTGATCGTAACCGTAACCGGCTCGACGAACACTGCGTCTTCGAGTGCGGTTTCACCGTTGTAGAGTTTTGCTCCGCTTATGCTCAAAATGCGCTTCCCTGCGTCGAGAATCGTGCCGTTTGCGACGTCCACGGACCACTTGACAGAGGTATATTCGCCGCTGGGAGTGCCTTGCAATTCAAATTTTTCGGAATCGAAAACGAGGGTGTTTTCGCCCCAAACGAATCCGTAAACAAACTCGAAGTTTACGCCGTCTTTGACTTTGACGACGATTGCGTTTTGTTTTGTAACGTACACGATATATTCCGCTCCGCTTGCGTCGAGCTCGATAACAACGTTGCCGTCGTCGAGCGTGCCGCCGAGCACGATTGCGTACTTATACACCTCAGAATAATCTTCTTCGGTAAGCTCTGCGATTTTTGCGCCGAGAGAAAGTTTTGCACCGTTTGCAAACAACGCTTCGATTTGGCTTGCGACAACCATATCCTCTGCCGAAATCTTGTATGCCGGAGCGATTTTGCTTATTTCGCTTTCAACCGTCGTTCCGAACGGGAACACGCTTGATTGACCGCTCACGTCGAGTTTTACGATACGTTTTTCGATTGTGAATTTGTATTTTGTCGTTTGAACGACGATGGAATAGTTGCTGTCGATGTCGAACAAGGACGCGTCGGACGCAAAGTCGTATTGACCTACGCCCTCTGCCGACTCACGAGAGATGCTGCCGCCTGCATAGAAGAGCGCGTAGCCGTCTGCCGTGGTATCGGTTACGGGGTTATATGCGCTGAAAACGTCGGCAACGATTTCGTTTGCGCTCTTGTAAAGTCCTGCAAATTGAGCGAGTTCGACGCCGAATCTGAATTCCGGATCGCTGTCGCCGAATGCTTTGCTTGCGCTCCATGCGTCGATGGTGACCTGACGTCTTGTGACGGTGTGAATTGCACTGTTGAACGTCACGTCGTAGTTGGTTGCCGCGGAGTAGTCGCTGCTTTGGTTGACGATTGCGTAGTTGCCGACTCTGTATGTTTCGCCGCTTGCAAGAGTAACGTCTTTAAGCACAAGGTTTACAAAGATGTTCTCGCTTGCCATTTGCGCTTTGTCGATGCCCGTAACGTCGAAGTCAAGCATTCCGAGCACGCTTGACGCAGGCTCGCCGAATTTGCTTGTGGAGGATTTGACGGTGATGACCGCTTTGCCCTTGATGACGTCGTAGCGAACGGGCGCGAACACTTGCTCGCCCGCATCGTTCGTTTCGAAGTCGCTCGTAACAAAGCTTTCGTCATCCTTGGGGATGTAAATTCTCACTCTGTAACTGCCGACTTTCGTGGGAACGAAGAACACGGGGTTGCCGTCCGAGTCGAGTTTTGCCTCGCTCGGATCCGTTGTCGTACCGCCCTCGTTGTTTTCGTAGAGCAAATTGTTGTCGCTATCAACGAAGCGATATACGAACGAGCTCTTTGCGCCCTCGTATCCCGAGATAACCACGGAAGATACGTCGGTGGGAGCCGCGGTGTAACCTACGCTGCTGTTGATGTAGTTGTAGGTGACGACTTTTCTTGCCGAAAGCTCGAATTTGTTGCTCTTTTCGAGGTCGGTGAGGTTGTTGAAATCGTCAAGCGTCACTTGAAGCGTTTCGTAGCCGCTTGCGGTGATATATTGCGCGTTGTCGTTGCTTATGCCGCTCCAAACTTGATTTTGCGTGTAGTTTTCAAGCAAGACGTTGCCGTTTTGCGTGAACTTGAAAGGCACGTAGGAATTTGCAAGACCGACGTTGAAGAGCAAGGTTTCGCCACGCTTGATTGTGGTCACGGCGACGCCTTCCGCATTGGTAAAGGTGAGGTTTGCAAAGCCGCTTTCAAGTTTTGCATTGCTTTTGACACTTGCCGCAACGCTGTAATTGTTTGCGTCCACAAGCACAAAATATCTGCTGAGTTCGGACACGTTGCCCGCCTGGTCTTCCGCCCAGACGTAGACAAGACGCATACCTGCGTTCAGATTTTGCAAGAGTTGGAGAGTAAAATCTGTTGCGTCGCCGTCCAAAGCGTCGCCCGTAGCCATGATGTATCTGTCGAAACCGAGTTCTTTTTGAATGTCGATTGCGCTCTTATAGTTGTTTTCGACGTTTATATCCCTATACGCCAAAAGTTCCGTCAAGTTCTTCACCGCTTTGATGCCGTAGTGAATCTTGAGTCCGCTTGCGTAGTCGGTTGCCGTAATAGCGTCGTTGAAAGCGAGCATAACCGGCAAGTTGTAAGAGGTTGTAAACCAGTTTCTCGAAGACGGAAGCTCGTAGTTTTCAAACGTGGACAAATAGCCCTCTTCGTCTTCAAACAAAGGAACCGTCGGTGCGATGCCGTCGATGAGGACTTTTATGCCGCCCTTCCAATCGTTGTTGATATATTCCACGGATTGCTCGTCTATGTCAATCGCATTTATCGAAGCATATTGTCCGCAGAACATCGAGAACGTCGATATCCACTCGAAAAACGCCGTTGCGGGAGTGGGGATAGTAAACGTAAACGTGCCGTTGCCGCCTTCGTCGACAGCATATGCGACGTTGACGTCTACGCCGTTGATATTGATCGTGATATCGTTGCTGACCGCCGTCGTAGCCGCACCGCTTGCCGATGTGATATAGTTCGCTATGCCCGCAATGTAGCTGTCGCCCTCGTAGTCACCCATGCCGTTGACCACGATTGCGTGCATTGCGCCGTTTGCGTCCTCGAATCTGAACGTGTAGCCGGAGAAACCGCCTGCGGTGAGCGTAAATTTGAGAGTTACGTCACCCGTTGCCCACTTGCCGTTTTCGCTTGCAAGTATGGTGGTTTGGACGCCGTTTTTGTCAAAGGAGTAATCGACGGTATATTCAGGTCTGTCGTAGTCCACCTTTGTGTAGAAGGACTTGACGCCGCCCTTGTTGCCTGCAAGATCGAAGATATAGAAAGTAAATCTATAATATCCGTGTCCCGTCACGTTGTCGGTTATGCTTGCAGGGTTGCCCTGATCCGCACCGCCGTATGCCTTGGCAACGCCGTTGGCAAAGTCGTATGTGAACGAGCTGATTTCACCATAGGCAATCGGATTGATGCCTGCCGCCTTCACTGCCGCATAGTCTGCAAATTGAGTGATTGCTATGTCGTTGAGCGCGGCAAGACTGTCCGCTCTGTTGACGGTGTAGAACCACAAATACGGCGAATAACCTGCCGCAGAATCGTCCTCGTCTATACGAATTTCAGCATCTGCGGTAATATCGTCTCTGCGATACCACGTACTCAAACCGGAGCTGTTGCTCGTGATAAAGTTTTCAAGTGAAATGCTTGTGTTTCCGTTAACTTTCTCATCAGGGTTGGTAAGGTCGATACCGGAAACGTCAATTCTCGTCGTTGTGGGTGATCCACCGTAATCGGTAACTTTTGTAGAAACCGTGCCATTTGTAATCATGTAAACCATGACTACAAGACGACCTCTGTTCGTTTTCGAAACTTTTGCGTATCCAATTGTCACAAGCGTGCCGTTGTCATCTTCTTGTGTTATGGCTTTTGTTTTCGTATAGTCGGAACTGTCCCACATATTGAACGTGGTCGTCTCGTTGATAACAACGGTTTTAAGACCAGATGCATAATGCAAGTGTTCTGTTGCTGTTGTGTTTGTCCAAGTTGGTGTTCCGTTTGTTGAATCGATACCCGTCAAAATTCTGTCACCGACACCGATATACCTTGCCGCATCCATGCCAAGTTCAACAAATGCGTTTTGAATTGTCGTATTTGTATAATTGTACGTATCCACAAACTCGGTTTGAGCATACTTGTAGTAGTCGACGTTCGTTCCGGACACGTTGAGCGTTCCCAGCTTTTTGTTTACATAAGACTGGAGTTTTCCGCTACCGCTGTTGACGTAGTCGGTTTTGATGCCTTTTGCAATGGAATCGTAATATACGTTTGCATTTTTTGCATTTGTGAGCATAGGAGCATAACCCGATCCGCTCGTACCCTCACTGTATGCATTTGCAAGATTGTAGCTGTCTGAAACAACAGGCGCGCCTCCGTCAATAAGTGTAAAACCATCACCGTCCGCAACACTGGTATTAAGCGTAATGGTGAAAGTAATCGAAATGTTAGAAATCGTATAGTTATTTATCATTTTTGTGCCGGATTTTGACACCCAAAGCATAACCATAGTTTGTTTTTCTTTTGAAAACGTTGCATCACCGGTCGTAGCTGTAAACGTCCCCGTTTCGTTGCTGTTTGTTGTCCAGCTAACGTTTCCGTCCTCTATGTCGATGTTATCACCGTTTTCATTTGCTTTTTCTTGTGCTTTTATTTTACCTTTTGCAGAAACCAATGCAAAACCGTTCTTTCTATTTAAACTTGTGCCACCGTGACGCTTATTCATCGTTGACGTCATTTTTGCGGTTACGGTATAGTTTGAGCTAGCCATCAAACGAACCATAAAATCCGAAAACGTATAGTTGACTGCACTGTACAAATAAGGAGCGTATCCAACACCGTGGCTTGATTCGTTCCCCTTATCATCAAATTCCGAAGCTCTAAAGGATCCCGTATCACCGACAACGCCACCTACGTTCGCTGATCCGGATGACAAAAAGTTGGATACGTTTGTGCTATCAAATTTTGTATTGTTAAAAGTCAAAGTAGCGGACCAACTTTTCTTTGTCGGATCTGTGCCGGGGAAGCCGAACAATTCCGCACTCAGCGGACCTTGATCCGCAGTGACAGAAACTATACCGCCTTTTGCCTCGTTGTCGTCTTCGTTTGCCGCAATTGAAGTGCCGGGCATATCAATGCTACCGATCGTTGACAATGCCACTGCAAACACAAGCGTGAAGCAAAGCGCAAGCACAAAGATTCTTGCAAGCGAGAGTAATTGTCTTGTTTTGTTGCCATTTCTCATAATATCCACCTCGGGTTTGGTGTTATGCGCGTGTACGCTAACATAGCGCGTATGCGCACGCAAATTTTTATACAACTAACATATTACACGAATTCGAAAATATTGTCAATACCTATTGTTCAAACGGCGCTGAGGCAACGACAACACGCGGTTGCGTATTGCCGAGAGCCTCGCTTGTTCTCACAATCACTACCGCGCAGAAAATCTTTGCTATCAGTTCGAGCAGGGACAAAATCTCCTGCCACAATTTCGCAAGATTGTCTGCTTGGTGTTGGCGTGCTCTGCACGCAAGTGGAATATTCCAAATCTTCCTTTTGTCATTGCGAGGAGCAACGAATGTTGCGACGTGGCAATCTAGCGGAGCGAAATGCGCCTAACGGCTGGATTCCTCGGCGTTGCTCGGAATGACAAAAGGGATAATGCAATTCCGCATAGTGTCACGGCCGTGCTCCGACTACAACAAATTGTATTTCGACAAAATTTTTGCTTTTGCGCTTGAAATCGCAGCATTTTCAATGTAATATTGTGTATCGCATCCGCATCGGATATACAAGCAGGGCGCAAAAGTGAATTTTGCGATTTTTTGAGGGATTATGGAATACACTCAAGACGGTTTCGGTTCAAATCAATCTCTTGACAGCAAGGTGCAAAAACTTGTCATTCTTTTCGTATTCGACAAAATGGCAATCCCCCTTGCCGAAACCACCCTTTTGGACATCTGTTCATCCGACAACAACTGGCTTTCGTACATGGAGTGCAAGCAGTATTTGGCGGAACTTTTGGACACCAACCTCGTCTATCGCGTGCCAAAGAGCGATATGCTGGGCATCACGCAAGACGGCGTAAGCTGTTTGTCGCTGTTCTTCACAAAAATTCCCTCCTCCATTCGCGACGAAATCGTGGAGTACGCTCGCGAAAACCGCATGCGCTTCAAAAAACGCCAATCATATTTCTGCGACTATTCCAAAAACGCGGACGGAACGTATACCGTCATTATGCGCATCAACAACGACATCACCACCCTTATGGAACTCAAACTCGTCGTCGCCAACCGCCAACTCGCAAAGTATCTTTACAAGAGTTGGGTGGACAAGGCTTCGACGACGTACTCTCTCATTTACGACAACTTGATAGAATAAGAGTGCGCCAAAGCGCGCCTAACTTTGTCAGAGGCGTTTTGTTCTTCCTCTGCAAAAGTGATGGGAAAGCACTATTATTGCAATGTCCCCCTTCCTCACGTGTTTCCCCTACCGCCGTTCCCCCTTAAAAGGGAACCCACGGCGTCCGCTCCGCGTGGGGACACACTCGGCTCTCGCATAAATAGGGACATTTCTCTACTTATGCCACTTCGCCTGCGTGGCGGCTTCGCAACAGAATACCACGCATTCTCGTACTAATCGTCAAGCTCGGCGCTCGCTACGGTCGTCGCCTTGCGACTCCAATTCCGTCTTCGAACAGACACATACCGTTTATAAGTGCGCCACATCTTCGAACAGACAATCAACATATTTTCGCAAATATCTCATACAACACAAAAACAACGCTTTATCTATGCAAAACGCAATGATAAAGCGTTGTTTTTGTGATTTGTAGCAAATTTTTGTGTTTTTGATTATTCTTTGTTGTCGCTCTTTTCGTCGGGGTTTTCATCGTCTGAAACCACTGCGACTTCTTCCGTCTTTTGTTGTACGGGTTTGAGGACAAGTTGCGTTTTCGCACGCATTTTTTCAAGGCGCGCGGCGTACAAAACAAGCACTGCGATAAGCGTTGAAACAACCGCTTGCACAACGTTTTTGGGAAGTGACGTCAACGCCGATTCGGGCGTGCCGTACATAAACGCTTTGCAAATGTAATAGCCCACCGCCATGAGCATCGTGCATACGATGCACGTGATTGTCGCAAACACGATTTTCAGCGCAACGTCGCGTTTTGTGGGATTCTCTTTTTTGTCGAACCACTTGTAGATAAGCGTAAACGCAATGCCTGCAAGCAAGCCTTCGATTGCCTTTATCACAAGCGTATAGAGCATCGTCACGGGATAAGTCGTAAGGTCTGCCAAAAACGCGCCAAGCCCGCCCGCAATCATTGCGGTGACGGGATTGAAAAGCGCGGCGGTTATCAAAATCGCGCTGTCCCCGATGTTGAAATTTGCAACCGGAGTGGATACGCCTATCAGCGTTGCAACGTACACGATTGCAGTCATCATGCCCGTATAGGCAATAAATTTGATTGTGAATTTTCCTTGTTTTTTCATAAAAAAATCTCCGTTTTTTTGCGGAGAAGGACGTGCAGACGTTTGGTCTGCGCACTACTCCTTCCCAGTCTGACTTTACAGGCGGTTGCGGAATCTCACCGCATCGGCTGTTGGGGCTGTTGGACTTGTCCGTTCAAGACGGCATCACCACCGGTTGGGATATACCCACCCAAGAAATAGATTTGCTACGTTTATATTGTATGACCGTCGTCTATATATGTCAACGACAACCGCCGCCGAGATAATAGACACTTATGCCAATCTGTCGCAATCTTGCAAAATCGTCATTCGTAAATTCCGTTGCCGTTTGCATCTATCGCAACCACGCACGGAAAATCTTCGACTTGAAACTCGTGCACCGCTTCCGTGCCGAGATCGCAATAAGCAAGCACCCTCGACGATTTGATTTTGCTTGCATACAATGCGCCGGCACCGCCGATTGCGGCAAGATACACTCCGCCGTTGCGTTTTATCGCATCATATACATCCTCGTTTCTGTCACCCTTGCCAATGGTTGCAACAACGCCCTCGTCGTACAAAAGCGGAGCGTATGCGTCCATACGCATAGAGGTGGTAGGCCCTGCCGACAGCACTTTGCCGTCCTTTTCGCATGGCCCGACGTAATATATCGCCTGTCCCTCTATTTCGACGGGCAACTCTTCGCCGTTTTTGAGCGCGTCAAAAATACGCTTGTGCGCGGCATCCCTGCCCGTGAGCAGTCTGCCGGTGATATACACCACGTCGCCGACGTTCAGTTTTGCGATTTGAGATTTGTCAAGAGGAGTTTTCAGTTTGTATTCCATATCCGCCTCACAACGTCACGCTCGACTTGCGCATTGCGTTGCATTGCACGTTGATTGCAACGGGAAGCGCGGCAATATGTGTGGGAAACTTGCCTATATGCACGGCAAGCGCGGTCGTATCGCCTCCGAAACCTTGCGCGCCTATACCAAGCGCGTTTATCCTTTCAAGCACTTCCCTTTCCATATCCGCAAGGGTTGCGTCCTCGGACGGCTCGCCCACTTCTCGCAAAAGTTGTTCTTTTGCAACTTCCATAGCCTTTTCCGCAGTGCCGCCTATGCCCACCCCCACGATAACGGGCGGACAAGGATTTGCCCCTGCTTCTTTCACCGCTTGCACGATGCAATCTTTTACGCCTTCGACGCCTTGCGACGGTTTGAGCATAAACAGCCTCGACATGTTTTCGCTGCCAAACCCTTTGGGCAAAAACGTGATTTGCAAGTCGTCGCCCTCGACAAGCTCGATATGAACGATTGCAGGCGTGTTGTCCTTTGTGTTCTTTCTTGTTATCGGGTCGAGAACGCTTGCGCGGTAGCCGTTTTTTTCATAGCCGTTGCGCACGCCCTCGTTTATCGCGTCAGTAAGCAATCCGCCCTCTACGTGCACGTCTTGCCCCAGCCGCACGAAAAACACCGCCATACCCGTGTCCTGACACACGGCAAGCCCGTTTCCCTCTGCCAAAGCTGCATTCGACAAAAGCATGCTTATTGCGCTTTTTGCATTTTGATTGCTTTCTTTTTCAAGCGCGGCGGTCATCGCTCGTATGCACGAGGGCGTAACGCGGCTGCACGCCGTGACAAGATTTTCCGCTGCGGATGAAATTTGCTTGTAAGTTATCGTTTTCATGCCTCGATTATACCTTAATTGGTTTGCAAATTCAAGGCATTTGATGTAAACTGATGTCAATATATCCGACGGAGATTTTTTATGAACTATTCCGAAGAATCGTTGAAAAAGCATTTTGAGTGGAAAGGCAAACTCGAAGTTACGTCAAGAGCGAAAGTCGAAAACAAGCAAGACTTGTCCCTCGCCTATACGCCCGGCGTTGCCGCGCCTTGCCTTGCAATCAAGGACAACAAGGACTTGTCCTACTCGCTCACAAGGCGTTGGAACACCGTTGCGGTCATCACCGACGGAAGCGCGGTTTTGGGACTTGGCAACATAGGTCCCGAAGCAGGCATGCCGGTTATGGAAGGCAAGTGCGTGCTCTTTCACGAATTTGCCGGAATAGACGCAATCCCCCTTTGCATAAAATCGCAGGACGTAGACGAAATCGTGTCCACGATTTACAACGTCAGCGCAAGTTTCGGCGGTATAAATCTCGAAGACATATCCGCACCTCGTTGTTTCGAAGTGGAGCGCAGGCTCAAAGCCCTTTGCGACGTTCCCGTCTTTCACGACGACCAGCACGGCACTGCAATCGTGCTTGCGGCTGCGCTCAAAAATGCACTTAAAGTTGTCAAAAAAGATATATCAACCGCCCGTTTGGTTATAAACGGCGCAGGAAGCGCAGGCATTGCAATCGCAAACTTCCTGCTTTTGCTCGGCGCAAATGACCTTATCGTTTGCGACAGACTAGGCATAATAGACGAGAGCGAAAAATTCAACTCCGCGCAAAACGAACTTGCAAAACGCACCAATCCGCGCGGCGTAAAAGGCACTTTGAAAGACGCGGTAAAGGACGCCGACGCATTTATCGGAGTGAGCGCAAAAGACGTGCTTTCTCAAGATATGGTACGCTCTATGAATTGCGATCCCATCGTGTTTGCGATGGCAAATCCGAGCCCCGAAATAGATCCGAAACTCGCCCTCGAAGCAGGCGCGAAAATCGTTGCCACCGGCAGAAGCGATTTGCCCAACCAAATCAACAACCTGCTTGCCTTCCCGGGTATTTTCAGAGGTGCGCTCGACGCAAGAGCAACCGACATCAACGAGGCGATGAAAATCGCCGCCTCCGACGCTCTCGCTTCTCTCGTTGAAAATCCGAGCGAAACCGACATCATCCCCGATCCGTTTGACAAACGCGTCGTGCCCGCGGTTGCGCAGGCGGTCAAACAAGCCGCAATCGCAAGCGGAGTTGCAAAACTCGCGTAAAAACAGAGTTTCCTTGCCTTTTTCGGCATTTTTTGCCTACAGCGCAAATATGCTTTTCATGTGAAAAAAGCATTCAAAACGGCAGCGTTATACGTAGGTACGGCAATCGGCGCAGGATTTTCATCCGGGCGTGAAATAGCACTTTTTTTCGGCAAATCGTCACCTTTAAACGTGGCGATTTCTTCGATTTTTATGTCGCTTATTTGCGCACTGTTTCTCATCGCAGGCAAAAAAAGGCTTATACCAAAAGGCAAAATCGTAAATCTCGGCATATTTTTCGCCGCAAGCGTGTCCCTTTGCGCAATGCTTGCCGGCGGTGATTTCGTGATGCAATCCATGACGGGAATCCCCCTTGCCTTCGGGCTTGCAATGACCGTGCTCGGCGGAATTATCGTCGTGCTCGGCATTGAAAAAATCAGGCTCCTCAACACAATCGTCGTGCCTCTTATCGTGCTTTGCATATCAATCGTATTTTTCAAATTACCCACGCCGCAATCGTCTTTGCCTTTTACGCTTTCAAAGCCTATTTTGTACAGCGGACTCGACGTGCTTTTGGGCGGAGTCATCGTGTCCGAAGAGGGCGAAAATTTGAGCTACAAAGAAATTTTCGCAAGCTGCCTTATGATATGCGTTTTTTTATTTGGAATGTTGTTTATGCTCCAAACGGTAGTTTTATCCGACACAAACGGCAGTTTAATGCCCACTTTGGCAGTTTCGGAAATATTGCACCTGAAATTTGCATGCGGCGTTTTGATTGCCGGAGCAATCTTCACGACGCTTGTATCCTCCCTCAAAATCGTGAGCGATCGCACGTCCTTGTTTCTTTCTCACACGAAAAAATTGTGCGTTTTGGGTGATGAAAAGCACAAAGCGTTCGTCGTGTTTTTCTGTCTTTTAGTTGCCTATCCTTTGAGCTTTTTCGGCTTTGACAACATAGTCGATACGCTCTACCCCGTCAACAGCGTGCTGGGCGTGATACTGTTTGCAATCGTCGTATTGCGACTTGTTTTCGATGCGGTGAAAACGCTGAAAAGCAAAAAGAAAAGCACGCCCGAAGGCGTGCAAAAAGTTATGACAAATCAAATCAATCTTGGTGATGATGACCGCAGCCGCAATCATCGTCGCAATCGTGATGATGACAATCGCAATCGTCATCGTTGCAATCACAGTCGTCGTCACAATCGCAATCTTCGTCCTCGCAGTCGAAGTCCTCGTCGCTCTCTTCGTCGGAACGTTCGCGATTTTGCTTGAAATAGTCCTCGAACGGTGATTTTCTGCTTTCGTCGTCAACCTCGTCAAGACCTTTGAGAAAGCGATAAAACGGATCGTCGGAAAAATCTTGTTTCAAATCGAAATCTCCGCCAAGCTCTTCGACGGCGTTGCGAAGTTCCATATATTCGTTGTAATTCGGCTCGTAATTCTCGCAAAAAGTTTTGAGCACTTCAACGCCCTGCTCGTCGCCGTACGCGCCTATGAGCCTTGCAAAAAGCGCAACGTCCTCGCCCTTGTAAAGATAGCTGACAAGCCCCATAAAGATTGCCTTGTTGCCCTTGTACTCGGCAAGAATCTCCATGAGCATTTTGCCCGTCTCGCCCTCCGTCGTGTAGATTTTGTCAATCATATCTTCGAGAATAGGCTCGCAATCTTCCATAAGATACTCGTACGCTTCGAGCCTTTGATGATAGGGCAAATCCTCGTCCAAAAGGACGTCGAGATTTTTGAACATATCTTCTTTCGTTTTGACGTCGGGTGTCAATTGTTCATTCGATTCCATCTTCATCTCCGAAAATAATCTTGTAGTATTTGTCAAACGTGCCTTCGTCAAGGCCGTAGCGTTCAATGGTTTGATTGCGCATATCGTCGGCATCGTCCTCGTACACCTTGCAAAGCAACACGCCTATGAGCGTGCGCACGCTGCGCATGGTTGAAATTCTTTTGAGTTTCGGCTTGGCGTATTTCAGTTTTCCACTGTCGTCGATTGTGACGATCGAGTTGACGATATTCGTGAGTTTTGCAAGATAGATATTGGGTTCTTCGTCGGTGAAAACGATGTCGGACACGCAACATCTGACCGCTCGGTGCAAGGTTTCGTTCATCTTGAAAAACGCACTCGGCAGCACCATATCTATGCTCTTGAATCTGTCTTGCGCAACGACGTCGAAAGTCAGTCTGAACATATTGTCTTGCACAAGGCAAAACAGCATTTTGTCCATAAGTTCAAAGGACAAGTCGGTTGAAATGAGTTGTCTGCGCAAAAAGTCGCACACCCATTTGGACGTGCACAAATCGAGTTTTTCGACAAGCAAAAGTTTCAAAGTTTCGTTGTCGTCGGCAAACGCCCATTCTATGAGCTTTTGCATATGCTCGCTTTCCTCGTCCAAGCCGTAAACGATTTGCAAAACCTCTTGCGGTTGCATCTTCAAAAATCTGTCCAAGTCCTTGTATCTTGCGATTTTTTCGACGTAGGGCAAATTCATAGAATACGCAACTTTGTCGGGATTTTGCTTGTAGAGTTGCAAAAAGTAATCCGCCGGCGAATACTCACCGAAAATCGTGCGCACTTTGAGCATAACTTTGCGCGCTTCGTCTTTTTGGCCGAGATTGTACAGTGCTTGCGAAAGCCAAATCATAGTGTTTGGTTGAAGGTCGAGCGTTGCAAGGACTCTCTTTGTGTACTTCACCACTTCCGCATGCATTTCCAAATTGACGAGCAAGGGCAAAATCATAAGGATTTCGTCCATATTCGTGTAGTCTTTTTCAAGGATCTGATCCAAAACGGCATACGATTCGGCAATCTTGTCCTCCGCAAGATAAGCGGTTGCGAGCGAGCATTTTACGGCAAGGTTGTCACCGTCTTCGGCAAGCATCTTTTGTGCGTTTGCGATGACGGAATCGATGTCGTTTTTTATCATAAGGCAAACGAGCACGATATGATTTGCCGCCGCCTTGGATTTCGAGCGCGGATCAACCTCGTCCATAAGCGCGATTGCCTCGTCGAGTTTACGCTCCCTCACAAGTTCGTACGCCTTGCTTATGAGCATTTCGTAATAATCCTCGCCCTTGGGATAGATCACTCTGAATCCGCCGTCCTGCGCGTCGCTTGCAGCCTCGCCCATATCCTCGGGCAGTTGCAAATCGTACGCGTCGGCAATATCTCGCAAATAATACTCGGCAACGTCGGGAAGATTTACGTCGAGAAAATTCAACGCCAACTGATAAAAAATGCGATCTCTGTCGTCGGCGCACGGATGTTTTGCAAGCGCCTTGAAGAGAGTCGCATTTGAAATTTCGAATGCGCCGAGCGAAGCGTAAACGATTGCAAGCGCAATCGACGCTTCCGCAGAGCGTTCATCTATCGAGAGTGCCTTGTCGAGATAAGATATGCTTTTTTCGGTTTCGCCGTCTTTGAAAGCCTTGTCCGCAAGGTTGAGATAATCCTCTTTAGAGAGATTAAATCCTATGATTTGCGCCATTATTTTTTCTTTTTCTTCTTCGGATTTTGGTAAGGCACGGCTTGTTTTGCCTTTTTCTTTTGTGCGCCTTGAACCGTTCCGTTGACGTATGGATTTTGTTTTGCGGCTTTTCTTTGTTCGGCCATTTGGGTTTTGGTTTCGTCCTCTTTACGATTGTGGCACTTGACCATACCTCTTGACGCCACGGCAATCCAGCAAAGTGCCATAAACGTCGTGCCGACGAGTGCCATAGCAATATATATGATGATACCCAAAAGGTTGTTCACCGCGCAAAGTCCGAGAGGAAGCGCGCTCACGAGCGCGACAGCCGGAATGCTCAAAAGGTTGTTTGCGATAAGCACGATTGCGTTTTTAAAGCATTGCGCAAATGTGAGTTCGTACGACGTGAAAAGTCCCATCATCACAACGGGGATGAGAAGGAGCGGCGCACCGATGATAAAGCTGAACACCACCGCGCAATATGCGCCTGCGCCTGCCGTGCCGAGTGCTTGTTGTTCCAAAAGGTACATAAGCGACTCAACCATGCCAAGAGCGACGACGACCATCATAAGCCCTGCAAGGAGGAACTTCCACCAATACTTTGCAAAGCCCATCCAATAGGTTTTTGCCCAGTTTTTGTAATAATCCTGATAGAAGCTGCGTTTTGCGCAATAGAACAAGCCCGAAAGTCCGAGCGAGCCGAACAGGAAGCATGCGCCGTACATTGCCATAACGGGCATTTTGACGTTGCGATAAAGGCTGCCCACGCTCAACGCGATACTGTCGCCGCCGCCGGGAAAACCTATGCCGATGTCGCCCATAAAGTTGTACGTTCCGCCGATTGCAAGGTTTTCGAAATAAGCTGCAAACCATGCAAAAATGACGATAAACGGGACCGTAAATATCAAAAAGAACAGCGTTGCTTTGAAAAGCGTGGCAAATTCGCCGCGCATAACCGCCGCCGCTCTAGCCATAAACGAATCGGGGTATTCTTTTACCGGACGCGCTTCCGCAAGCCCGGCAACGAGCACTTTTTGAGGTTCTTCGGGTTCTTTGCGAACGGGAGCGTCCGTAAAGAGTTTGCCGAGCAAAAGTTTTTTGGGCTTTTGGGGCACTGAATAAGCCGAATTAGGATTGTTGTTTGCCATATACACTCCTACAAAACTATATAATTAAATAGATTATACATTATATCGAAGCAAATATCAAATAAATCGCAAAAATATATTTGCTGTCTCTTATACACATCTCCGAGCCCACGAGACGCGTAGTAATCTC
>ERZ1027061.501-NODE-501-length-17279-cov-5.834765_pt1 | contig 17279 bp, 16 predicted proteins | sample MGYA00519283_ERZ1027061 | MGnify/ENA primary metagenome ERZ1027061 (study PRJEB26926, sample SAMN06164849) | human gut metagenome | biome: ENVO:00009003; feature: ENVO:2100002; material: ENVO:00002003 | host: Homo sapiens | place: USA | collected 2012 ... | reverse complement strand
AGTGAATGTGTTGTAGCCAAAGCGAACGAGGCGGATTGCTTTGCAAACGCCGAAGTCCAAACACGTGAGGAAAGGGGAAAGTGCAATTAGAGTACACGTCGTTCAACTCTTGTATAGGAAGAATCTTCACTTATTCAGGGTGTTCTTATAAACGGAATGTGTTTATTCGGAGTGCGAGCCGCAAGGCGGCGAGAATATGAGCGCCGAGCTTGATGAAAAGTACGAGAATGCGTGGCATTCTGTTGCGTAGCCGCCACGCAGGCGAAGTGGCATAACAAGGGGACGATACTTATCTATGCGAGTGCCGACTGTCTCCCCCACGAACGACAGATAATCTTGTAGAGAATTGCCCCTAACTGAGTGGTGGGAGAAATACCGGCGTGTCCGGAAAGAGGGGGCACATCTAATTTAGGGTACACGACGCAACACTCTTGTAGAGGAAGAATCTTCACTCATTTACGATAAAGGTGATTTATGGCATACGACAAACAATTTATGGATATGACGATTGAGCTGGCAAAAGGGTGCGCTTTGCAAGACGAAGTGCCCGTCGGGTGCGTTGTCGTAAAGGACGGCAAGGTGGTCGGCGCAAGCGGCAATCGCAAGGAGAGAGAAAACAATGCAATCTGTCACGCCGAGATTTTGGCACTGTCCGAGGCGACCAAAGCCGTCGGCAACTGGTGGCTTGAAAATTGCGATGTGTACGTCACTCTTGAACCTTGCGCGATGTGCGCGGGAGCGATGATTCATTCTCGAATCCGCGCGCTTTACTTTGGCGCATACGATGAAAAGACAGGCGCGTGCGGCTCGAAACTCAACCTGTTCGAACCGGGGCTTTTCAACCACCTTGTCACCGTCGAAGGCGGTCACGAGCAAGAAACCTGTTCGCAACTCCTATCCGATTTTTTCAAGCAAAAGCGAAAAAACAAGTAAACGATACGGCTGTTTTCAAAGACAATCGTAAGGTTTGCACAAAACGATTTTACTCAGAAGTATTTTTAAGTTGATTTATCTAATTATCGCGGACGGTTTCGTCCGCGCATATTTGTTGTCGGGCAGGCGCCGGTCGGTCATTTAGAGAGCGAGTGTTGCAGGATAGGTTTTAAAAAGAGCATTTTCGTTGCAATCTTGATTTTGCGTCGCCTCGGCATTTTGGGGGCGACGCTCATATTTGCGCGATAAAAAGGAGAAAACGCGCGATGAAGATTACAGCGTTTCGACAATGCCCGTGTCGATGTCAACCGCGTCCTTGATTGCGTCCTGCGGCACGCCGAACACAATTCCGACAACGGTCGATATAAGCGAAATGATTGAAGCAACAATGACAAATACAATCTTTTTGGTTTTGTTATCCATAGGTTCTCTCCGAAGTTTTATTTTGCCACCGCGAAGATTTGCCTGCCCGAACACGCACAATATACGCCTCGATTTTTGCCGTTTGCAAATTATTATGTCACCGTATGAAAAGTTTTTTTGCAAAACGAATATAGTATGGTATGGATAAATATAATATTGTTTTTATAAAAACCGAAAACGGCGAAAAAGAAATGCTTGGACGGCGTGCGGAGGATTACGTTTTGCGCGAATTTGCGGATTTCTCGGCAAAAAAGTGCCGTATCGCAAAAACGGAGGCGTACAAGGAGGAGAACGCATTGCTTGACGGCTGCGTAAACGTCGTGTTGACGCTTGACATGCCGCTTGTCAAAAAGAAGGATATCGAAACGCTCGTCAGGCAAATGAAGCAGAAAAACATCTCGCTTATCCGCCTTGGCGCAAAGGATTCTCTTGCCAAAATATGCATAGGCAAAGGCGTTGACGAGGGCGTTTTTTGCAAGCAGGACGCTTTTTTGAAGATTGGTGATGCAAAAAGCTATAATATAGTGTATAATCTTCTCAAAGACGAGATTTTGGACGGGCTTTTGCATCGCGGAGTGCAAATAATCGACAAAGCGACAACGTTTATCGACGACACCGTAAACGTCGAAAGCGGCGTAATTATCAAGCCGTTTTGCACAATCGAGGGTGAAAGTACGATATTGAACGGAAGCACCGTTTTTGCATCGTATATCCGCGACAGCGTGATAGACGGCGCGGACGTAAGCTGTTCGCACGTCATATGCTCGCACGTGCGCACGCGCGCGAATGTCGGACCGTTTGCAAGGCTTCGGCATGCCGTTGTGGACGAAGGTTGCCGAGTGGGCGATTTCGTCGAGGTCAAGGCTTCGAGGCTTCGAGAAGGCGTCAAGTGCGCGCATTTGAGTTACGTCGGCGATGCAGACGTGGGCGAGCGCACGAACGTCGGTTGCGGAACGGTATTTTGCAATTACGACGGGCATCAAAAACACAAAACCACCGTTGGCGCGGAGTGCTTTTTGGGTGCGAACACCAATCTTGTCGCTCCGCTAGTTGTGGGCGATCACGCGTTTATCGCGGCGGGCACGACGGTTACGCGTGACGTCGAGGACGGCTCGTTTACAATCGGACGAGTGCGGCAGGACACCAAACCCAAACAAGATTGACAATCGGCAGACGAAACGAAACAGTGTGCGAGAATATGCAAAATATCGATTGCACAGGACAATTCGAGCGGTGAAAAGTCGTCGAAAAGCACGCAAAAAAACACGCAAAAAAACACGTAAAAACGTGCAAAAAATCGCATAAAAGCACATAAAAATCGCAATAAAAGCATCAAGAATATCGATGTTTAAGAGGACAATATGATACTCATCGTAGGACTGGGCAACCCCGGCATGAAGTACAAAAACACATATCACAACGTCGGCTTTATGGCGGTGGACGCTTTGGCAAAAAAGTGCAAAGTGAAGATTGCCAAATCCGAGTGCGACGCACTCACTTGCAAGGCGGTCTACAAGGGCGTGGAATTTGTGATTGCAAAACCGCAAACGTATATGAATCTTTCGGGCGAAGCGGTCAAAAAGCTGGTGCGCGCCTACGACGTGGACGAGGCAAGGGAGCTTGTCGTTTGCTATGACGATATAGATTTGCCTATCGGAAAATTGCGCATACGCGAGGAAGGAAGCGCAGGCACTCACAACGGCATGCGCAACATCGTCAAGGAACTTAACACCGAGCAATTTGCGCGCGTGCGCATCGGTACAAAAACCGATGAACTTGCCAATCACGAGGTTGAACTTATCGATTTTGTACTGTCAAAGGTCGATTTTGCAAACAAGCAGGTTTTGCAGCAGTCAATCGACACTGCCGTCGAAGCGTTTGAAATGATAATAGAGGGCGACGATATTCAACGCATACAAGAGCGCGTAAACAGAAAAAAGTGATTTGACAATTTACGATTTTATATATTGAAAATGGAAACACCGAAGATTTTTCAACTTCAAAATATGGGCGAAAAACTTGCTTCTTTGCAAGGTATAAGCGCAAAAAAACTTGCCGACGACAAACTGTCGGCAGTTTGCGTTTTGCGAGTTTGCGAGGGTGCGAAAATCCATATTATGTCCCAACTTCCCGTGAGAAAACTTATCGTTGCGTCCGACGCACTGGGCGCAAAAAGTCTTGCGAGAAAAATTGAAAGTTGGGGGGTAAAAGTCGATTATTTGCCCTATCGCGACGACGTGTTGATTGCAAGAAAAGGCTTTTCGGCGCAGGGTATGCGCGAGCGTATTTGCGCGCTTAAAGATATTGTGTGCGGCGAGGTTGACGTCGTGGTTACTGCGGCGGACAGTTTGTTGCAGCTTTTCCCCAAAAGAGAGCTTGTCGAAAAATACACCGTTTGCGTAAAAAAAGAAGACGTGATTTCTCCGCAAGTTCTTGCCGACAAACTTGCGCTTGCCGGGTACAAACGTCAGGCGATGGTGCAAGACGCCGGCGATTTTGCCGTCAGAGGCGATATTGTGGACGTTTGCGATATTTCGGGCGTTGCGTACAGAATCAATTTCTTTGACGAGCTTGTTGAAAACATCAAGGTTATAGACGTTGAAAGCATGCTTGCGTCCAACGAGGTGCAAAGCGTAAATTTTGCGCCTGCAAGCGATATATTGCTTGACGAAAAGGGCTATGAATTTGCAAGGGAAAAGCTCTCTTTGCATCCCGAAAACAAAAACGCGCAGCAAGCAAAAGAATTGTTGAGCGTGGGCGCATGCGACGCGTCGAGCGTTTGGGCGTTGCCCTTTTTGAAGAGTTGCACGCAAAGTCTTTTCGACTTTTTTGACGACGACAAGCCGACGCTTGTGATTTTCGACGAGCCGAGAGTTGTTGCTGACAAGCTGCAAATTCTCGAAAAAGAGTTTGCCGGGCGCATAAAAACGTTGTGCGAAGGCGCAGAGATTTTGCCCGAGCATAAAGATGTGTGCATAACCGCGCACGAGGTCAAACGCCAACTCATCTTTTTGAGAAAAATGGGATTTGCCTCGCTTTCTCTCGACAACAGACTGTTCGAGCCGAAATATATCATCGAGCCTAAAACTCGTCCCGTAACGAAATACTATCTCGATCCCAACACCATCGTTCAGGATCTGAAAAACTTTATCCTCAACGGCACGAAGGTAGTTATGGCGTGCGGCGGCAGAGAACAGGCGAAAAACATCGTCGAGAGCCTCAGAGAATACGAGATATGCGCAACTTACAGCGAGGACGGCAACGACGAAGGCAGCGTTTTGGCAACTCCGCTTCAAGTGGAAACCGGATTTATATATCCGGCGGTCAAAGCTTGTCTTATAGGCACGAGCGAGTGCATAGGCAAACGCCGCACGAGCGAGATTGCCGTCAAAGCAACCGAGCAAGCTCTTTCGCCCAAGCCCGGCGATTACGTCGTGCACAAAATTCACGGCGTGGGCATTTGCGAAGGGACGACCATTCTCAAAACGGGCGATTTCGAAAAAGAATACATCGTCCTTAAATATCGCGACGGCGATACGCTTTACGTTGCAACCGACCAGATGAACAATCTGCAAAAGTTTGTCGGAGAGGAGCACCCCAAACTCAACAAGCTCGGCGGCAAAGAGTTCGAGAGAGAAAAGGAAAAGGTGCGCAAATCCGTGCGCAAACTTGCAATCAACCTCGTCGAACTATACGCAAAGCGCGAAAAGCAACGCGGATTTAAATACAGTCCCGACACCGTGTGGCAAAAGGAATTCGAGGACAATTTCGAATACGAGGAAACTCCCGACCAGCTCAAAGCGATTGCCGATATCAAAAACGATATGGAAAGCGGACGAATTATGGACAGGTTGCTTGTTGGCGACGTGGGCTTTGGCAAGACGGAAGTTGCGTTCAGAGCGATGTTCAAAACCGTTCTCGACTCGAAACAGGCGGTGTTGCTTGCGCCGACTACGATACTTGCAAGACAGCATTATGAAAATCTTGTCAAACGCCTCGAACCTTTCGGCATAAAATGCGGATTGCTCACAAGACTTCAATCGTCAAAGGAAAACGAACAACTTCTCAAAGAACTCAAAGACGGCACCACGCACATGGTTATCGCAACGCACAAAGTGCTTGCAAAAGACGTCGAATTTCACGATTTGGGGCTGTTGGTGCTTGACGAAGAGCAGCGTTTCGGCGTTGAACACAAAGAGAAACTGAAAGAAAAATATCCGCTCGTCAACGTGCTTACGCTCTCGGCAACGCCAATTCCGCGCACGCTGAATATGTCGCTCACGGGCGTCAGAGATATATCCATGCTGGAAACCGCACCGAGAGGCAGGCTACCGATTCAAACGTACGTGGTGGGTTACAGCGACGCGCTTTGCAAGGACGCAATCACAAGAGAACTTGCAAGGGGCGGACAAACGCTCGTGCTTCTCAACGATATAGACGCGCTCGACGCATTTGCAAGCAGAATCCGTCAAATGTGCGAGGGCGCAAGGGTTATCACCGCTCACGGACAAATGGCTCCCGGTCAACTCGAACAACGCATAAGCGCGTTTTACGACAAAGAATTCGACGTGCTTGTGTCAACCACGATTATCGAAAACGGAATAGACCTTCCCGACGCAAACACGCTCATCGTCATAGACAGCGGTCGCTTCGGACTTTCGCAGCTCTACCAGTTGAGGGGAAGAGTGGGCAGACGGGGCGTTTTGGCACACGCATATTTCACCGTTCCCGAAAACGGTACTATCACCGAAAACGCGCAAAAGAGGTTGGATTCGTTGCTTGAAAACACCGAGATAGGCAGCGGATTCAGAGTTGCGCTTGCCGACTTGTCCATAAGAGGCGCGGGTAACATTTTGGGCGCGGAGCAAAGCGGGCATATCGAAAAAGTCGGTTACGAGATGTATCTGGAATTGCTTGACGAAGCGGTGCAAGAGATAAAGACGGGCGTCGTCAAGAAGCCCGAACGCGACGTGGAAATGAAGGTGGACGCGGCGGCGTTCATCAGCGACAGCTATATATCCGGTCGCGACAAGTTGAGGGTGTACAAGCAAATATCAAAGGTTGCGTCAAAGAGCGCAAGAGATTCGCTCGTCAAGGAACTCGGCGAGGTGTACGGCGAAGTGGATTTGCCGCTTGAAAACCTTATCAATATCGCGCTTTTGAAAAATCTCGCGTCCAATTACGACGTGTCGAGAATCGTCATCAACCGCAACGGAGCGGGAGTAAATTTCTACGACGCCGACATCTTCAAAAACGAAAGTCTTATGAACGCGGTTGCCAAAAACAGCGGCAGCGTGGTGCTTACAACCACCATTCCGCCCTCAATGATATTTGAAGTCAACAAACTTACCGCCGAGCAAAAACTTGCAAAACTCATAGACTTTTTCGACGGTATCGAATGATGTAAATGCAAATAAAAATACGATAAAAATGCAAAAACGCACACTTTAAGTGTGCGTTTTTGGTTGATAAACGCCGGCTATTATAGAATTCTGACAGCAGTGATGTTTGCTCCCGTGAGATTTACGCTTTCACCCGACGTGTTGTACAAAGAAAGAGTCGTTCCGTCTGCGGCGGCGGTGTAAAGAATGGTTTTGGACAGATTTGCCGAGTTTGCGGAGGTGGCGTTGTCACTGACGATTTCGTTTGCGAGTGCCGAGCCGTTTGAATACAATTGCGCCGACAGATTTCCGTCCGTCGTTCGCGTGCCGGTTGCCCCGTAGGTTACGAGATAAGTGCCTGCCGGCAAAACGATTGCGTTGTCCGTCAAAGTCATTGTGGTCGTAGGCGTGGATGTTGAGTTGGCAAGCGGAATTATCGCGCCCGTCGCAACCGTTTGCGTACCGCCGTAGGCATACAATGCGTCTTGCAATGCGCTTGTGCCCGGCTCTCCTTGCGGACCTTGCGGACCGACGGGACCTTGAGGACCGGTCGCACCCGTTTCACCCTGTATTCCTTGCGCGCCTTGAGGCCCGGCAGGACCTTGCGGTCCGGTTGCGCCCGTCGCACCGGTTTCGCCTTGGATGCCTTGAGGCCCTTGCGGCCCGGTTGCACCCGTTGCTCCCGTTGCACCGACGGGACCTGTAGCTCCTGTCGCGCCCGTTGCGCCTTGCGGACCTTGCGGACCTTGTGCGCCTTGCGGACCCATAGGCCCTCTGGGGCCCGTCGCTCCCACCGGCCCCATCGGACCTCTGACATATTCAATCGACGGTTGATTGCAGTAGCGCATAGGCGTGTTTTGACAGCACGGATTGAAAAAATTGAAAAGCATAAGCATTCCTCCTTGTTTGTTATGTAAAACGCATGCGGAAAGAGTTTTTTGCGAGTTTGTTTCGTTGCGTGACAAAGAATGATTTTCCATATACCGTATGCAAGCAAAAAAAATTGTGATACAATGTAACCAAACGCCGATACGCGCGTATATTTCGTGTAAACATCAAGCGCAATCGCGCAAGGGAGAGTACGTTATGAAAGAAAGATTCAAGAAGTATCTTGAAGAGCATTTCAGAAAAATCGCACCCACGCAAGCGGCGATGGAATACCGCAAAGCGTTGCTTCGTCAACTTCTTGACAGAGAGCAGGAGTTGCGTATCAAAGGCGTGAGCGACGACAATCTCATTTACGATATGGCGATTTCCGAACTCGGCGATATCGATCAAACTCTCGAACAGTTTGAAAAAAGACAAATAAAGAGCGGTGAAGTCAAACGCAAAATCAGTGCCGCAAGCATTTGTGCGGCGGCAATCGTGGCATTGCTCACAATCGTGTATCTCATCGTAGGCGGCGTTGCGAAGATTTGGCACCCGGCATGGCTCATTATGGTGGGCGGTGTGTTTGCGGGCGTAAACGTGTTGCTTTCATACGGAGCGGTCAAATTTGCAAAGAAAAAGAAATACGTTCCCGTCAGAATATTTGTTGCTATCTGCGAAGTTTTGTTTACCGTGTTCGTGTTTTTGCTCCTCCGTCTCGTGTTCAAAATCGAAGGCGCATGGATGAGTTTCCTCGCAATGCCCGTTGTGCTTTTGGGCGTTGATACGGCAATCGCGTTTGGAACGAACAGCAAAATCAAGTGGTTCGAATTGCCCGTTTTCGTTGAGATTTTCGGCGTCATGCTTTACGTGATTTTGGGACTCACCGTCAACGGCGTATGGCATCCGGGTTGGTTGTTGTGCCTCATCGGCGTCGTGTGCGCGCTTGTCGAACTCATCGTGTTCGTCATCAAGAAAGCAAACGCGAAAAACAAGAAAGAAAGAGCCGAACTCGAAGACAAAAACGAGAAAGAAGACCAAAAGTATTGGACTGAATGGGACGATTAATATATCGTTTTGCATTGATAAAGTGTCTGTTTTGACAGATAGGAGAGATTTATGGCAACGACATTGAAGGCTGAAATGTGGGATAGAATGCAGTTTTTGTTCCGCAACTATTACGACAGAATGGTGCATGCAAAGCTCACCTACGAGGGTAGCTTCGATATGGAAGTTTTGAAGAACGTCGTGCTTTTTATGGTTGAAAAAGCCCCGGTGCTTCATTCGAGTTTCAACACCACCGTCATAGAGCCGTATTGGAAGGAAGAAAACTACACGATAGACGATATCGTTTCCTATGAAAAAGTCGAGGACGCGGACAAGGTTGCGGACGAGTGGCTTTTGGGCGTTATTCCTTACGACAACAACGTGCAAATCAAAATCGCAGTGTTCGAGGACGACAAGCACTCCGTTCTTGCGTTGCGCAACAACCATATGTGCATGGACGGCGGCGACCTCAAATACTTCCTTGCGACGCTTTGTGAAAACTATACGAATCTTAAAGCCGGCAACTATTCCGCGCTTCATATGAAGAGCGGTTCCAGAAGTTACGACCAAGTGTATTCCAAGCTCGAAGGCGAGGACTTGAAACACGCAAAAAACCTCTACAAAAACATCTCCAAAACCGAAGACAAAGTTGCGTTTCCCTGGAGCGAAAGCGTGCCCGAGGACACCAACAAAATCATCAAAAGAGTTATAAACGAAGAAGATTCGACAAACTCCGCGCGCTCGCAAAAAAGATGGGAATCACCGTCAACGACGCGATTATGGCGGCGGTGTTCCGTTCGCTGTACGAGATGTGCGGCCTTAAAGACACCGACAGCCTCACCGTTTCTTGCGCGATCGATTTGAGAAAGCATATCGTCGAGGGCGGTTTGCAAGGCGGACTTACCAATCACACGGCGTGGATGGCGGTGCGCACGATGAGCAAGGGCGAAAGCATACAAGACACAATCGTCAACGTCATTCGCTCGACGAAGGGATTTAAACGCGACAAGTTTATGGGACTTTATTCCTTGCCGCTTTTGAAACTTGCTTACACGATTTTCCCGCAAGACATAGCGGAATTTGCAATCAAGGCGGGCTATACCAATCCGCTCATCGCAGTGAGCAATATGGGGCTTTTGAACGACCAAAAACTCACCTTTGACGGCATGAAACTCGTGGACGGATTTATCTCCGGCGCAGTGAAGTACAAGCCGTTCTTCCTCATGTCCGTGACGACGCTTCTGGGCAGAGTTACGCTCTCAACCGCAATCAGAGGCAATCAAAAAGACGTTGACATCGCAAACCGCTATTTTGACCTCGTTTTGAAAAACATAAAAGAATTCAACGCAATCGAACTCTAAATCGCTAAACAGAGTCGGGCAGTTAAGATTTATTCGCGCAGTTGCGCATAGAAAGTCGTGGCTGCCGATGAGGCGCTTTGTTCGTGTTATATCTTTGTATGCACCGAAACATCGATTGTCCGAAATAGGCTTAAAAAAAAATCGCTCGAACGAGCGATTTTTTCATTCAAACAAACCGATGGCGGCGAATCATATTTCTCGAACATAAGCAGAATGTTTGATTCTTGTCGGTATAGGCTCGTCGAGAGCGAAATGCGACGCAAAGCGTTTGAATATTGGTTTAACGTCTATACACTTGTCGAGCAGCTTTGAAAACAGACTTATCAAAGTTCCGTTGCACACCGTCATAACGAGCGTGCCCCAGTTGATTCCTACGAATTTTTTGAAAAACGCAAGCGTCATCGTCGTGCCGAGAACGAGCATAAAAGCGTCGAAACAAGTTTTGAAAACCGCGGTTTTTATGCAGTATTTTTTGCTGATGCCCATAAAGAATAAATCATACACTTCGGGATACAGGTACGTCTTTGAAAACAAGGCGATAGAAAACGCCGACATCGGCACGCCGAGGATAAACATCACGATTCTTACCCAAAGATCCATGCTTCCCGGCGGTGTAACGGCAGGGTTGAAAATCGGGATAAGTCTGAAAAGATCTAGCACCGCACCGTAAAGCAGGCAGGTTATAAACGACGACAAGTAGGAGATGCGAAATTTTTTCATCACGATGCAGAATATCACGAAGAGTATCGCTTGAATCACATATTCCGCCTGGCCGAAAGTGATAGGTACGACCAGACTCAAAATGTATGCGGGCGCAACTATCATCGATATGCCGAAATCCACGCTCGTGAGCATGGCGACGGAAAACGCAAGCAGCACTATTGCCGCAAGATAGACGACTTCGCTCGGAAGTTTCAGCTTTTTCATAATACCTCGAGTGTTTTTTGCCATAAAAAAACACAGCGCATAGCGTTGTGTGGCGAAAAGGTGGCTTGGGCCCGGAAAAGTCCACATAAGTTTTCATAGAGTTTATAACATAATTTGCAAAGTATGTCAACAAAAGATTTTTTGTGCGGATTTGCCGGATTTTTCGTGAAATAAGTCGAGTTTGCTTATTGCACACGTGTAGGATATGTGCTAAAATAGCTTTATAACAAATATCATTCTTAAGGGGTGTACATTATGACATTTGCGCAATTTTTGTTCGTTGCAATCGACAAATTGTTCGACGGTGCTCAAAACAACAAGAAAATGCTCCGCTTTAAAGACGTAAAATTTGAAGTGGAAACCGATATCGCCTACGGAAAAGACGATGCCGAAAAGCTCGACACTTATTTCGTCAAAAAAGACGGAAACGAAAAATATCCCGTGTTTTTCTACATCCACGGCGGCGGTTTTGTGGCAGGCGACAAGCACTACCGCAGAGGCCTTGCAAAATGGGCGGCAAACAAAGGTTTCTTTGTTGTCAACGTCAACTACGGTCTGGGACCGGAATACCTCTTCCCGAAGGGATTGCAACATCTCGTAAACGCGCTCAACTGGGTTGGCGAAAATGCGCAAAAGTACAATCTCGACCTTGACAATATGTGCGTTTCGGGCGACTCGGCAGGCGGTTATTATTCCGCAATGCTCGCTTGCGTTGCCACAAACAAGGACTTGCAAGCGAGATTCGGGGTGTCGACCGACCTCAAATTCCGTACGGCAATGCTCGATTGCGGCATCTACGACATCGGCGAAGCTCTCGGACAAAAAATGCCCTTCAATCTTACGGATAAAGTGCTGTTTGATTTCAGCGGTATTCACGTCAAAGAGCTTGATAAATATCAATACGTAGACGTGCTTGCTCCGTTCGGATACGTCAACGAGCAATTCCCGATAAGTTTCATCACCTATGCGGAGAAAGATATGTTCTGCAAAGGACAAGGACAAAAACTCGTCAAAAAACTTCAAGATCTCGGCGTACACGTCGAGGAACATCACAGCACCAAGTTCTTTGACAACCATTGCTATCCGCTCAACTGGAACAAGGGCGCGGCAATCGAAAACATCCGCCTTTGCGACGACTTTTTGAAGAGGGTCGTCAACAAAGAAGTTTAATTCGGCACAAAAAAACATGCGCGTGCGTTGAATCACTACTCAACGCACGCGCATGAACATTTTTACACCAAACGTTTGGCATGAAAAGATAATATATTGTTTTCAAGAGGAAGTTTATGGCAAAAGAGAAGAAAGCTATGTTTGTGCCGAAAGCGCAAGAAGTTGCGCCGATTGACGAAAAGTACTCGCAAGAAGACGTTGAAAAAGCACAGGCATTTGTCGAACAAGAAGAAAAGGACAAGGGAATGTCCGTTGTGCAGAAACTGAACGTCGTCTGGACGATTGTTTCAACGCTGTATGCGATAGCGTCTACATGCATGTTTGTGGCAAAAAAATGGGTGGATTCGATTTATACGTACATACTCATTCCCATGCTGGCGGTGCTGGTGATAACGTTTGTAGTGCTTGTCGTTCTAACGTTCAAGGACAAGAAAAAACTGAAAACCAACGTGAAGAATTACAAGAAAGTTCTCGGTATATTCAAAGCGTTTGTCAACGTGTTTTTCCTTGCGATATCGGCAGTGTCAATGGCAGGTATCGCAACGGGCGAAACAAGCCTTGTAAAGTGGATTGTGTTCGGCGTAACGTTCTTTGTCGCGCTTATGCAACTAGTGCTAAAAATAACGAAGTTTGTAATGAAGCAAGTACGCAAAGCGGTCGGCAAGAAATTTAAAGTAGAGATACACAAATTCGTTGACGGCAAGAAGAAAAAGAAGTCGATTGCCGACAGCGTAACCGAGCACGATTATAACAATAAATAAAGAATAATACAAACGAATATTTTTGCAAAATCGACGTTTTATAAAAGCAAAACCGACTGATAAAGTCGGTTTTGTGTGTTTTTGTCGATATTTTAAGTTGCTTTTATCGCAATCTCAAAGTGCTTATTTTATCGCAAAAAACTTGTCGATAAGCTCCCACGGTTTGTCGAAATACACACCGCTTTCCGCGGCGGATTTTTCGCTGTAAACACGTGTTTCGACGCTTTGATTTTCACCGCAAAGCGAGTCGTACGCAAGAGCGGTTTTCGTTGAGAAAAGCATAAACGGGACAGGCTCGCTCGAATGAGTGCGCAACGCAATCGGGGTGTAGTGGTCGGGCATTATCAACATCGCGAAATCGTCGCCCTTTTCGGCAAAGTGCGAAACGATGGGAGAGATGATTTTTTCATCGATAAGTTCGATTGCTTTTATCTTGCCTTGCGCGTCCCCTTGATGACCGCATTCGTCGGTGGCTTCGATATGTACAAAACAAAAATCTTCTCCGTTTTCAAGAGCGTTTATCGCAGCTTGCGCTTTGCCGTCGAAATTGGTGGTGAGCGTGCCGTTTGCGCCCTCGACGTCAATAGAGTTCATGCCGCTGCCAATCGCAATGCCTTTGAGCAAATCGACCGCGCTTATCATTGCGCCTTTTTTGCCGTATTTTTCCTCAAAATTCGGGATCGAGGGTTTTGTGCCTTCTCCCCAAAACCAAACGGCGTTTGCCGGGTTTTCTCCTCGCTCTGTGCGGCGAACGTTGACGGGATGGTCTTTCAGAATTTCGTACGAATTGACAACGAAGGACGTCAAGTCTTTGCCGAGAGTACCTTTTGGAAGATACTCGCCTATGCGAAGACCGCTTATATCGTGGGGCGGAGTCAAGTCCTCTTCGGGCTTTGCGCGGGACACCACAAGGCAGTTGCGATAACTCGTGCCCGTGTAGAAACGGAATTTGTCGCAGTTGAAATTGTCCTTTACGCAGTCCATAAGCTCGCGCGCTTCGTCCGCGTCTATCTCACCCGAACTGTAATCCAGCATGATTTTGTCCTCGAACGGCTCGTCGTCCGAGAGCGTGACGAGGTTTGCGCGCATGGCAAGGTCGTCGGCTTTGAGGTCGATGCCGATTGAAAGGGCTTCCAAGGGACTTCTGCCCGTGTAGCAAGTGCGTGCGTCAAAGCCCAGCACGCCGAGATTTGCAACGTCGCTGCCCGGTTTGAAACCGTCGGGAACGGTTTTGACAAGTCCTATTTGAGCCGTTTGCGCCAAGGCATCCATATTGGGAGTTTTTGCCGCTTCGAGAGGCGTTTTGCCGTTTAATGATTTCACGGGATAATCCGCCATGCCGTCGCAGAGTACGAGAACGTATTTCATTTTTGACTCTCCTTTGGGCTTATGATAATTCTTTCACTTGCATTTGTCAAATTTATGTGCTAACTTATAATAATAAGCAAGGTGTATGGCATAGCCATACGGCAAGGAGAAATTTTGGCGAAATCCGTGGATAAAAACCTCAAAAAACTGCCCCTCGGCGCGATAAAACCGCAAGGCTGGTTGCTTGACGAGATGTTGCTTGCAAGCAATTTGCAAAAGCGTATCGGCTCGCTTTCGGGGCTTGTGAAGGACGGAGAATGGAACGGCGGCGAAAGCCTGCCGCGCTACGTCCGCGGTTTGATTTTGCTCTCTTGCGCGCTTGACGACAAAACGCTCAAAGAAAAGGTTGCGAGTTATATGGCGCCAATCTTTTCGAGCGCAAACGAGGGCGGAGATTTCGGACCAAAAAATACCTTGTCCCTTACACCGAAAATCGAAGCTGTCAAAACGCTGCTCACCTACTACGAAGCAACGGGCAACGAGAGAGTTTTGCCGTTTTTGAAAAAGTTTTTCAAGAGTCAATTCAACACCTATTCGATAAGTTCTTGTTGGTTCGATTCGCGCGCGAGATTGCTTGAAGAAATCGGCGCGATAGAGGCGGTGTACAGAGAAACCGACCTCGAATGGTTGCAAGACCTCGGAGAAAAATTGCGCGACAGTTCAAACGACTGGTTTAAGCTCGCAACGCATTTCGTTTACAAGAAACCCTATCATCGCTATATATCGCAAACGGCACTTAAACATATTCAAAAGCAAGTTTTAAGTTTCGAATCGGTGCAAAGCGAGGACAAAAAGCGCAGAGTGCTCACTCCCGACGACATAGACAAACAGTGGCATAAAAAGAAGCACAGAGTGGCGGTTGAAACAAGCGGCGTCAACCTTGCAAAAGCGGTGAAATATCCTGCCACATACGGAAGATTTATAGGTGACGACAACCTCAAAAACCTGTCGCTCAAACTTGTAAACGCGCTTGAAAAATATCATGGAACGCCGCTGGGCGCATTTTCGTGCGCACCCAAAATCGCAGGCGTAAAAGGCGTGGGCGCGGTGGACGTAGAGGCAGGCGTCGAGCTTTTGGAATCCCTCGTGGAAGTCGTCAAGGAAACGAAGGATTATTCGCTTGTGGACAGCATCGAACGCATCGTGTTCAATCTTGTCGCAGGGGCGAGTTTCGAGGACTGTTCGGCGGTGCAGGACACCGTTTATATCAATCAGACGGAAGCCTCGCAAGCAAGAAAAATGCCTTATTCGGAGGGCGACAACGCTTTCTATACGAAAAAGGTGTCGAGGGGCGCGATTGCGCTTTTGAGTGCGTATCCGCTCTATATGCAAACGGCGTGCATGGTCAAAGACGACGAGTTGAATTTCCTTACGTACACGCCTTGCACGATGGATATTTGCGTGGGCGGTTGCAATCTCACCGTATCCGAACGCACGGGATATCCGTTCAGAAACGCCGTCGTGTTCAAAGTGGAACAAGCGGACGGCGAACCCGAAGTCAAAATCAATTTCCGCGTGCCGAAAAACACGTTTATGCAGCTCATATCGGGCGGACAAATCGTCGCGAGCGGAATGAGGGAAATCTCCGTCAAGTGCATCCTAAAAGCAGGCAGCACGTTTATGCTCAAAATGAACATCCCGCTCACCGTCGAGGAAAACGCGGACGGCTCGCGCAGTTTGTTTAAGGGCAATCTTTTGATGTCGCTCAAGCTTCCGTGCGAAATCAAGCAAGACGTAAGCGATCGTCGCACGCTTGTGGTAAAATGTACGAAAAAGTGGAATATAGCTCCCGTTCTTTCGAAGAAATCGAGCAAAAAGCTCTTTGAAGAAGAGAGGGTTGTCGTCAACGAAATCTCAAACGTGCCGTTCAGGCAAGAGCAACCGCCGTTCGAGCTTAAAATCCGCTCCAAAAACGTGTCTAACTGGGAGTACGACACAGACGGCTTCGAGCAATTCCCGAAAAAATGCGTGTTTTCGGAAGAAAGTCTTGAAAGAACGTACGTTCCTTTCGGATGTACGCTCACGAGAATAGCAAAATTTCCCAAATGCACCAAATAAGAAGGTGAAGTATGAAAACGCTTGAAAAAAAGTATTCGAAAATCGAAAGAGTGGTGGCAAAAGGCAAGTTTTCCGCTTGGGTGTATCTGCGCACCGTTTTTCTTGGCGCGATACTGGGCGGCTTAACCGCGGTTATTTGGATTTTTAAGGACAAAATCGAGGGCTTGTTTACAAAAACCGAACCGGCGCAATATCTCACGGACGACGTGATGAGATGGGTGCTTTTGGGTGTGGGTGTAGTCGTGTTGTTCGGCTTGATCGTAGAAACGATTCGCCTCAACTCCAAAGAGCTGGTGCTCACTCCCGACAAAGTCGTGTTCAGAGAGGGCGTATTCAGCATGCGTTCGGTTGTGATTCCCCTTTGCGAAATCAAGATGGTTGAAACAAAACAAAACTTTTTCGGAAGAATAGTCGGTGTGGGCAGCATCCTTATCGTGTCCGACGCGGAACAACCTTATCTTGTCAAAAACGTCAAATCTCCCGACCGTCTTTCGCGCAGAATCATGCGCCAGGCGGCAGATGCAAACGAGGCGGCGAGAAGCGGAGGGAGAGTCGCATTGAAGTTTGCGGGATATGCAAAGTGACAAAAGACGAGAGTAAAGAAAGCCGTTTTGTTTGAAAAGCAAAACGGCTTTTTTAATGCGAAAACGCTCGCGTTTTCGCATTAAAACGATAGAGATTTTCGTCGTGTACCCTAAATTAGATGTGCCCCCTCTTTCCCTCTCAGGCTTGTTGTTCTTCCTCTACAAGAGTTGAATGGTGTGTACTCTAAAACAGATGTGCCCCCTCTTTCCGGACACGCCGGTATTTCTCCCACCACTCAGTTAGGGACAATTCTCTACAAGAATATTCATCGTTCGCGGGGGAGACAGTCGGCACTCGCATAGATATGGGCAATTCTCTCATTGTGCCACCGTCCTTTGTGCGCCAGCTACGCAACAACACGGCGCAGTCGCTTGTACTACGCACACAAGGGCTCCCGC
>ERZ1027061.495-NODE-495-length-17384-cov-4.604536_pt1 | contig 17384 bp, 14 predicted proteins | sample MGYA00519283_ERZ1027061 | MGnify/ENA primary metagenome ERZ1027061 (study PRJEB26926, sample SAMN06164849) | human gut metagenome | biome: ENVO:00009003; feature: ENVO:2100002; material: ENVO:00002003 | host: Homo sapiens | place: USA | collected 2012 ... | reverse complement strand
GAGATTACTACGCGTCTCGTGGGCTCGGAGATGTGTATAAGAGACAGTCATAGAATATGCATTTGCAAATGACCTCGTAAATGATGCTCAGCCAAAGGTTCACTCTGGCAAGAAAGTGGCAGTCATAGGTTCAGGCCCTTCGGGACTTGCAGTGGCAGATCAGCTGATCGGCAGAGGTCATGACGTGACTGTGTATGAGAGAAGTGACAGACCAGGCGGACTTCTCATGTATGGTATTCCAAACATGAAACTTGAGAAACAGATCATAGACAGAAGAATAGATGTCATGAAGAAGAGAGGAATAAAGTTCGTATTAAACACAGAGGTAGCAACCGGAAAGGCATCTGCAAAGGCTGTGTGTCCTAAGGATGACCAGATGACTGGATACCTTAAGAATAAGAACCTCAAGTATGTGAAGGCTGAGGAGCTGCTCAAGGAATATGACGCAGTTGTGCTTGCCTGTGGTGCAGCCAATCCTAGAGATATCAAGGCACCTGGAAGGGATGCGAAGGGAATCTACTTCGCTGTTGATTTCCTCAAGACAACCACAATGAGTCTTGTCAATTCAGGCTTTGCAGATAAGCAGTTCGTGAACTGCAAGGGCAAGAATGTCCTCGTCATCGGAGGCGGTGATACAGGAAATGACTGTGTGGGAACAGCAGTCCGCGAGGGTGCTGTCAGCGTGACACAGCTTGAGATGATGCCAAAGGCACCTGACACGAGAACACCTGACAATCCATGGCCGGAGTGGCCGAAGATCTGCAAGACAGATTACGGTCAGCAGGAGGCTATAGCAGTATATGGACATGATCCTAGAATATATGAGACTACAGTCAAGGAATTCATCAAGGACAAGGATGGAAATGTCAAGGCCGCCAAGTGCGTGAAACTCGACTGGAAAAAGAATTCTGAGACTGGAAGAATGTCTATGACAGAGATAGAGGGAAGCGAGTATATCGTTGACTGTGACGTTGTACTCATCGCAGCAGGTTTCCTCGGATGCCAGACATATGTGGCAGAGAGCTTTGGTGTAGAACTCAACGAGAGGACAAATGTCAAGACACCATGTCCAAACTCTTATACAACCAATGTACCAAAGGTATTTGTAGCAGGAGACATGCACAGAGGTCAGTCACTGGTTGTATGGGCTATCAGAGAAGGCCGCGAGGCAGCCATGGCAGTTGAAGAGCTGCTGCTCGGATACACGAATCTGCAGTAGGGTACACAAAATAAATATATATCATCAACAGCCGGTGCGGCCCATTGAAAACAAAAAAAATTTATATATACCCCGCAATCGATAGTACAGACGACTGAGGGGTATATATACATCTTTCTGTTTCAATGGGCATTCGTTTTTCTTAAAGCAGATGGTTCACCGGCAGATACATTGGAAGTCCGTCCTTGTACTGCAGGGAAACCTCACCGATTATGAGTGGCCTGAGATATGCTTCCATCTCAGATGTGACATCATTCTTTTCAGGTGTGATCCATTCAAGAGGAATAGCCTTTGCCTGATTGGCGATGAGAGCTACGTTTTCAGGCTCAATGATCCACTGGTAAGGATCGTTGGAAATTCTCTTTATAGTAGACATAACAGCTGTCATACCATCTGCTGCATACTTTACAGCAGCCTGTCCGAGGGCAAATGACTCATTGATATCGGTTCTTGAGGAAATGTGGGCGGCACATCTTTGAAGAACATTCAGCTCTATTGAACGAACCTTTATGTCCATTCTGTCCTTCACAAGGCTTTCAAGTGCCTTTCCGGTTCCACTGAGCTGAGCGTGACCAAATTTGTCAGCTACAGCAGCTGTGGCGCTGATGTAATTTCCGTCTTTGTCGTGTATACCTTCAGATACAGCAACTATGACACATCTAGAAGTCTTTAATACATTCTTTATATCATCTATAAATTGATCTTCATCAAAGTCGACCTCAGGAAGATAGATGAGATGAGGAGCCGGGCTGTAGTCGTTTCTTGCAAGGCATGAGGCTGCGGTGAGCCATCCAGCATCGCGTCCCATGATCTCAACGATAACTACACTAGGTATTTGATAGATGTAAGTGTCGTGTGCAATCTCTAACATTGTAGATGCTACATACTTGGCTGCTGAACCAAATCCGGGAGTGTGGTCTGTATGGCACAGATCGTTGTCGATAGTCTTCGGTATACCGATGATCTTTACATCTGAACCGATTTTTTTTGCGTATTTGCTGAGCTTATCAACTGTATCCATAGAGTCATTGCCGCCGATATAGAAGAAAGCGGCAACTTTATACTCCTCAAATCGGTCAAATATGATCTCGTATGGTTTTGAGTCAACTTCAAAATCAGGAAGTTTATATCTGCATGATCCTAGATACATAGCTGGTGAGAGTTCCAGTGTGTTCACAAGTGGGAATTTGGATAGTGCCATGAGGGACAAATCTATGAAGTTATTGTCCAGTACTCCTTGGATTCCGTGGATAGCACCATATACTCTTGTAAACTTTTTGCTTTTTTTGACTCCGTCTATAACACCTGCCAGTGATGCGTTTATCGCTACTGTAGGACCGCCTGACTGAGCAACTATACAATTGTCTTTCATAATAAAAATACTCCTTTGAATTAAAATGCTGAATGATCATTTAGGGCTGCGAAGAAGAATACTGATCTTTTTGCGCCCATATACCATAAGTGCATCTTTTATGATTTCTTGATTTGCCTGCGTTGTATGGATCTCAATTTTCTCAAGAAGTTCTTCAACATATGATACCCATAGATTATAAATTATCTTTTGGTCTTTTTCGCTTACTGGTGGCAGTGAAGACTTAGCCTTTTCAAAATCTGGATCATCGTCAGTCATGTAGATAAATGAATTGGGCTTTAATGCGTCCTCTCCATATGCTGCGACAAAAATATCTTCAGTTCTGACAAAACCGCAGTCATACATCTCAACGATAAGATCTTGGATACATTCATCTATATTGTCAAAGTAGTGGTAGTACCTGAGCCGGTATGTCTGATCGGTCTCGTCTATGTCATCTTTGTTTAGCCAGTAGCCCTTGCTCTCGCTCTGTTCTTCTTGGATCACTTCCTCTGACCATTTGTCTATATCGTGGTCAATTGCCTCACGACGCGCAGCAAGCCGTTTCCTAATATATAAGATAGTCATGATCACCAGCGCAAGAAAAAATATAATTAAAATTATTATATATCCCATCTGTAGTGTGGTTCTATCCATGTGTATACACCTGCCTTTCGTATATGGGAATTAGCGATAGCCATAAGTATTTATATTTTACCATATGACAGAAGAACAAATCAAGGTACTACTGACAGTTACAGAGTAAGACAGCAGGTATTCTATGGCGGTTAAACTTCATGTGAAAAAATCTTGCATGTGATGTAAAGGTAATGTATAATGAGTTCACAAGCTGAGATGTATTAAGTCTCTTGTGATTTTGAACCTACATTTGAATAAAAGGGATTCCTACATCATTGCATTGAAGTCAAGCCTCGTTATATAAGTTCTAGTGGAAGACTGATGTGTAGTTGCGGTTGCCCACCTAGCTTTGCTAGGACTCAAAAGCAAGGGCGCATTTCAGTTTATTACAAAAGACAAAAAAGCAGCATGTATATGCTGCTTTTTCTCTGTAAATTGGACATTTTATCGGAGCTGTAGGTGGAGATTAGGATATGCGTATAGATCAGAAGAAAAAGTGGTATCAGAAAATAAAATATAATAAAAATTTTAAGGTGGTAAGTTTCATAACTGTCATATTGGTATTTGTGGCTGGCTATATGATAATAACAGGTAAGAGCAAGGTGGGTGATGACACATCAGATGCTGATGGAACAAACGTGGCAGAGACCATAGTTATACAGGCTCCGGATGATCCAACGGAGGATCTGGTAATGTACGCTGTATCAGACAGTGATGACGGCAGTGATATACAAGAATTTGACTACACGATACAGGGCGCGGGAACTGTGGCTGCGGCAAAAAAGAAAAGGTCAGACACATACTCTGGAAACGGATCAGACAGGGCAAGCGGCGGTTCTGGTAACGGTGGTGCATCAGTTTTTATAACAGGAATGGAGAACAGTGTCAGAGTAATACTGACCAATGGTGGAGATTACTATCAGAGTTATGTTGAATTTTCCTGTAGTACAGGAGTTAAGGTCACAAGTGATGGGAAGGCAAAAAACTATAAGGCTGGAGATATGGTGTCTCTAGGAAGTGATGTGAAAGCATCAAGGATAATTGTAGAGCCAGATAGCTCTGATGGAGTTATCACTGTATCGAGTCTCAGCAAAACCGGTGGTGTTCCAAGATATCATGGAGTACTTGATATAACAAAGGATTCATCAGGATATATGGTTGTAAATCAAGTGAATATAGAGCAATATCTTTACGGTGTCGTTTCAAGCGAGGTATCGTCAAGTTACAGTATGGAAGCTCTGAAGGCACAGGCTATATGTGCAAGGGGATTTACATACAGAAAGCTAGGCTGCAATTACAGGGGATATGATGCGGATCTCGATGATACAACTGCGTGTCAGGTATACAATAATTTCCCGGAGACAGACAGTTCGATCACTGCAGTGGATGAGACTGCGGGAGTTGTCCCAACATACAATGGAGAGATAATAAATGCTGTGTATTTTTCTACATCATGTGGAACAACGACTACTAGTGATCAGGTATGGGGAGGCAGCATGCCATATACCTGTACGAGGATACAGAATACTGCATTAGATATACCGTATTTCAGCAATGAAACTGCATTCCAGGACTTTATGGATGGCAAGACAGACACTGATGTAGTGGAGCGCAATCTTCCTATGTACAGGTGGACGGTGAGCTATACAGATTCAGAGATGAGACAGGCGATAGAGACAGGTCTTTCGAGATGTTCGGATGTATCTGCAACATCTGTGGGAAATATCAAATCAGTGGCGGTCACAAGTAGGGATGACAGCGGACTTGTCAAGGCAGTAACTATAACTGGCGATGCTGGTTCTGTCACTGTGAGTGGACAGAGCAATATAAGAGTGCTGTTCGCCACGGACGGAAAGGCGATCACTGAGCAGGATGGATCTGAGCTTACAGGATGGACTGGAGTTCCAAGTAATTTTTATTATGTGAAGAAAGATACAAGTTCAGGACTTTATATTCTTAAGGGCGGCGGATACGGACACGGTGTCGGTATGAGCCAGAATGGTGCAAATGAGCTGGCAAAGCTCGGGTATACGGCCGCCCAGATAATAAGCCACTACTACAATGGGGCAGTTCTAAGTTCGGTTGAAAGGTAATGGAGAGTTTGTTTGTATGAAGATAAAAAAGCGAGCAGTGCTCATATATCATAAAGTGAGGCTGTTTATGGCGGAGATGAATAAAGACCAGGTGTCAGCATTTGCAGCGCAGTCTGCGTTCTTCCTGCTGTTGTCTTTGTTCCCACTTGCTATGACTCTTCTCACATTTGTGAAATATCTGCCATTTACTGAGGCACAGGTGATGGAGATAGTGAGACAGGTGTTTCCAGAAGAGATAAATTCAAATTTTGAGTTTATGTTTGCAGAGATATTCAATAGCAAGAGTTCTTTTGTTGCAACGGCTGCATCAATAGTACTTACAGTATGGTCTGCATCAAAGGGAACGATGGCTATAGGCAGGGGATTGACCTTCATGGCAGGTAAGGAGGACAGTGTCAATTACTTTCTGAGAAGAGCAATACATACGCTGTATACGCTGATATTCTGTGTGATGCTTGTGGCTGTGATGGTTATATATATTCTCGGTGATGTTGTTGTGTCAAAGATACTGGTACGTCTTGATTCTGTAGAGGGATTTCAACTGGTTGACACGGTTGCCAATATACTTTCTATCATAAAGATCGCATTTGCGCCTACTGTACTATTTGGTGTTATGCTTGTCGCTTATTGGGCATTGCCAGTTGGAAAGGTCAGGATAAAAACAGCAATGCCAGGGGCGGCATTGACGACAATATTATGGATGCTCCTTTCTTTTGGTGTTTCGAGTTATATTAATCTTGTAGGTATAAATACATATATGTATGGAAGTCTTGCAAGTGTGATACTTATGGCATTGTGGCTGTATATGTGTATGTATGTGATGCTTATCGGCGCGGAGATCAATAAATTTATGGACGATGGAATCCGAGGTATAAGGCGCCGAGCACGGAAGGCGAGCAGAAAGAAACGACGTAGGGAGAGAAAAAAGCGCAGGGAAGATAAGCACCGTATACAAAAAAGGTGTTGACGAACTGCCGACTGTAGGTATATTATCTCTACAGACAGTGACGATGCAAAAGATGCGCATGTCACCATCAGAGAGACTGGGTCAGCGGCTGAAAGCCCGGTTTGGTAAAGCAGCGTATTTAATTTCACATCTGAGTCACCACGGCTGAAGAAATTGAGTATACATGGTGTTTTGAGTAGGCTGAGGCGTGTGACGTGCGATAAACGTCTAATGAGAGTCGGACATATATGATCAGCAATATAGAGAATGTCTGGAATCAGGGTGGTAACGCGGATATAATTCGTCCCTAGTATGTATAACATACTAGGGACTTTTTTAGTGTATAAGTCGTTTTCGGAGCATGAGCAGTTTCATGCTTGCATGAAAAACTGCTCATGCTCTAGAAAACACAACAGAAATGAGCGAGCAGCCCGATAGGGCAGAGCGCGAATTTCTGTAGGAATTGCGGGAGCCGAAGGCGGAGCAATTCCGTGACTTATATACTTATATATAAGTATATATAATATAGAATCCACTATGAAATCCCTAGAAATAGAAAAAGGAGAAATACAATGAAAGACAAGTTGGAAGCCATCAAGGCAGAGGCTCTTGCGAAGATCGAGAGCGCAGAGGTTGTATCATCACTGAACGATGTGAAGGTGGCGATACTCGGTAAAAAAGGAGAACTCACACAGGTTCTCAAATCAATGAAGGATGTTGCACCGGAGGACAGACCAAAGGTTGGTCAGATGGTAAATGAGGCGCGTCAGGCGATAGAGACTGCACTCGACGAGAAGACAAAGTCCATCAACAGAGCACTCCGTGCTGAGAAGATGAAGAGAGAGACAATAGACGTAACACTTCCTGGTGTGAAGAAACTCACTGGACACAGACATCCAAACCAGATAGCTCTTGAGGATCTGGAGAGAGTATTCATCGGTATGGGTTACGAGATAGTTGAGGGCCCTGAGGTAGAGTACGACAAGTACAACTTCGAACTGCTGAACATCCCTGCAAATCACCCGGCAAAGGATGAGCAGGATACATTCTATGTGACAAAGGATATCCTTCTTCGTACCCAGACATCACCTGTTCAGGCAAGAATAATGGAGAAGGGTAATCTTCCAATCAGAATCCTTTCACCTGGACGAGTATTCAGAGCTGATGAGGTTGATGCGACACATTCACCATCATTCCATCAGGTAGAGGGACTTGTAATAGACAAGGGAATCACCATGGCTGACCTCAAGGGAACACTGGCGCAGTGGGCAAAGGAGTTCTTCGGTGAGAACACAAAGGTCAAGTTCAGACCTCACCACTTCCCATTCACAGAGCCTTCAGCAGAGTGTGATATCACATGTTTCAAGTGTGGCGGCAAGGGCTGCCGTGTATGTAAGGGCAGCGGCTGGATAGAGATCCTTGGCTGTGGTATGGTTCATCCAAAGGTTCTCCGCGACTGTGGAATAGACCCTGAGGTATATTCAGGATTTGCATTTGGAATTGGTCTTGAGAGAGTAACACTTCTTAAATATGAGATAGATGACATGAGACTTCTCTACGAGAACGACATGAGATTCTTAGACCAGTTTTAGAGATGGACGCTGCTAGATAGAATATTGACATTGGAATAGATTTATAAAGGAGATTTGTAAGATGAATACACCTATATCATGGATAAAGGCATATGTTCCTGATCTGGATGTGACAGCTCAGGAGTTTGTAGATGCTATGACTCTCTCAGGATCACATGTAGAGGGCTACGAACAGAAAGATAAGAATCTTGACAAGATCGTTGTTGGCAAGATTCTCACTATGGATAAGCATCCGGATGCAGATAAACTTGTAGTGTGTCAGGTAGACGTGGGACAGACAGAGCCTCTTCAGATCGTGACCGGAGCAAAGAATGTAAAGGTAAATGATCTCATCCCACTTGTACTTGACGGTGGTAAGGTTGCGGCAGCACACGGCGACAACAATGAGTACCCTGACGGAATCAAGATCAAGAAGGGGAAACTCAGAGGCGTTGAGTCAAATGGTATGATGTGCGGTATAGAGGAGCTTGGTTCATCAAGAGACTTCTATCCGGAAGCACCGGAGGATGGCGTGTATGTATTCCCAGTGGAGTCAGGTGTGAAACCTGGTGATGATGCTGTGAAGGCACTTGGACTTGACGATGTTGTAGTTGAGTACGAGATCACATCCAACAGAGTAGACTGTTTCTCAATGATCGGTATGGCAAGAGAGGCAGCAGCTACATTTGACAAGCCATTTTATCCACCAGTGGTAACAAAGACAGGAAATGACGAGGATGTCAATGACTATATATCAGTAGAAGTAAAGGATCCTGACCTCTGCCCTAGATACACAGCAAGGGTTGTCAAGAACCTGAAGATCGGACCTTCACCAAAGTGGATGCAGCAGAGACTTGCTTCACAGGGAATCCGTTCGATCAACAACCTTGTCGATATAACAAATTACGTTATGGAAGAGTACGGACAGCCTATGCACGCATATGATCTCAGCACCATAGCTGGCAACAAGATCGTAGTTCGTCGTGCAAATGACGGAGATACATTTGTCACGCTTGATGGACAGGAGAGAAAGCTTGACCATGACGTTCTGATGATTTGTGACGGTGAGAAGGAGATCGGTATCGCCGGAATCATGGGTGGTGAGAACTCAATGGTAACAGACAGTATCGATACACTGCTCTTTGAAGCAGCCTGCTTTGATGGAACAAATATCAGACTTTCATCCAGAAGGATTGGCCTTGCAACTGATGCGGCAGCCAAGTTCACAAAGGGACTTGATCCAAATCTTGCAATGGAGGCAATAGACAGAGCATGTCAGCTCATTGAGGAGATGGGCGCAGGTGAGGTAGTCGGCGGAGCTGTTGACGTATATCCAAATCCTGTACAGGACAAGAAACTTCCATTTGAGCCTGATAAGATGAACGCACTTCTCGGAACAGATGTTGAGCCTGATAAGATGCTGTACTACTTCGGCAGACTTGGACTCACATATGATGCAGAGACAAACACTCTGGATGTGCCAAGTTTCAGACAGGATCTGAACTGCATGGCAGATCTGGCAGAGGAGGTTGCAAGATTCTACGGATATGACAACATTCCTGTGTCACTTCCAAGGGGTGAGGCAACAGTTGGCAAGCTTCCATATGACCAGATGATCAATGCCATCGCAAGGGATGTCCTTGAGGCAAATGGTTTCTCAGGCGGTATGTGCTACTCATTCGAGAGCCCTAAGGTATTTGATAAACTGCTCCTGCCTGCTGACAGTGAGTTTAGAAAGACAGTGACAATAGCAAATCCTCTTGGTGAGGACTTCAGTATCATGAGAACCGTATCACTGAATGGTATTCTTACATCACTGGCAACTAATTACAATAGAAAGAATAAGATCGCAAGACTTTATGAGTTCGGAAATGTATACCTTCCAAAGGCACTTCCACTCACAGAGCTTCCGGAGGAGAGAATGAAACTGACTATCGGTATGTATGGTCAGGGAGATTTCTTTGATCTCAAGGGAGTTCTCGAGGAGCTTACAGACAAGGTTGGACTTAAGGGTCAGGTGACATACGAGCCGGAGTCAGAGTATACATTCCTTCATCCAGGTCGCCAGGCAAAGCTCAAGAAGGGCAAACTGACGATCGGATTTATCGGACAGGTACATCCTGAGGTATGTGACAACTACAACCTTAAGGGTGAGGTATATGTTGCAGTTATAGATATGCCTACACTGGTTATGCTGTCAAGTTTCGATATCAAGTATGAAGGAATAGCAAAGTTCCCTGGAAGTACAAGAGATCTGAGTCTTGTTGTGGACAAGGGAATATTTGTTGGACAGATAGAGGAAGTCATAAAGAAGTGTGGCGGTAAGCTGCTTGAGAGTTACAAGCTCTTTGATGTATACGAGGGCGAGCAGATCGCAAAGGGCAAGAAGTCGGTGGCTTACACAATGACATTCCGTGCAAAGGATAGAACACTTGAGACATCAGAGGTCGATGGAATCATCGCCAAGATCCTCAAGGAGCTCGGCAAGCTCGGAATCGAGATCAGAGCGTAATAGGCACTATCCTTGAAATATTTGTGATAGTAGTATAATATGTAACTGTTTGGCGCGGAGATATTGTATATATCCAGCGCCAGACAGTTATTTTTGTGTGAATAGATATGTGAGGAATTACGATATGATGAAATTAACAGACTTTTACTATGATCTGCCACAGGAGCTTATAGCACAGGACCCACTCCTTAAAAGAAGTGAGTCACGTCTCATGGTCCTGGACAGGAAAGACAATACGATAGAGCACAAGCATTTTTATGATGTGATAGACTACCTGAATCCGGGCGACTGTTTGGTCATCAACGACACAAGGGTTCTTCCTGCGAGACTTATGGGAGTCAAGGAGGACACGGGAGCATCCATAGAGGTTCTTCTTCTGAAACGAAAGGATGACTGTACATGGGAGACTTTGGTAAAGCCGGGCAAAAAGTGTAAGGTAGGAGCTCGTATAGTGTTTGGATCAGAGTCAAATGAACCTGATCCCGAGACTGGGATTATAAAGGGCAAACTTGTGGGAGAGGTTGTTGATATAGTCGAGGAGGGCAACAGACTCATCAGATTTGAGTTCGATGGAATATTCGAGGAGATTCTTGACGAGCTGGGACAGATGCCGCTCCCACCATATATCACACACAAGCTTGAGGATAAGAACAGATATCAGACTGTGTACGCAGAGCATGATGGATCAGCGGCAGCGCCAACAGCAGGACTTCACTTTACAACAGAGCTGCTAGATCAGATCAAAGCGAAGGGAATCAAGATAGCGCACGTGACACTCCATGTCGGACTTGGAACATTCAGACCTGTTAAGGAGGAGAATATTCTGGATCATCACATGCATTCTGAGTTCTGTATCATAGAGCAGGACGCCGCAGATATGATCAACGAGACAAAGGCTGCAGGCGGAAGAGTTGTGTCCGTTGGAACGACGAGTACCAGAACACTTGAGTCCATGTCGGACGATGACGGAACAGTACATGCAGGCAGCAGATGGACGGATATATTTATTTATCCGGGATACAAGTTCAAGGTTATTGACGCGCTCATCACGAATTTCCATCTGCCAGAGTCAACACTTCTTATGCTTGTTTCTGCGCTGTACGACAGAGAGCATATACTTGAGGCGTATAAGGTTGCAGTGGATGAGAAGTACAGATTCTTCTCGTTTGGCGATGCTATGCTGATAAAATAGCAGAAGAGGAGACCATCAATGGGAAATAAGATATGTGTGGTATTCCCGGGAATCGGGTATCACACCGATAAACCGTTACTTTACTACAGTAAAAAATATATGATGGCACATGGATATGAGATTGTTGATGTGACATATGGCAAGCTTTCGGGACATCTCCCGGAGGAGATACAGAAGGTATTTGATGATGGCTGGAATAAAGCGGTAGATTGTCTGAAGGATGTGGATTTCTCGGATGCTGAGGATATAGTATTTCTATCAAAGAGTATAGGTACGGCTATATCTGCAAGATATGTGGCGGAGAAAGGACTTAAAGTAAGAAATATATATTTCACACCGCTTGAGATTACCATGCAATATGCCAATTCAAATGGCATAGCTTTTCACGGAACGGCGGATCCGCTAGTGAACACGGGTGAGATAACCAAACTTTGCGAGGGAAGACATATACCACTCTACAGATATGAGGGTGGCAATCACTCAATAGAGACAAAGGATATTCTATGGAACATAAAAACGCAGAAAGACATAGCGGAAAAATATATAGATTATTTGAACTTCTAGGACATACAGAGGGGCAGTTATATATTGCGGAGATAGCAGTGCTCATAACACTGCTTATCGGCACGGCGGTATATATACTGCTCCTTCGTGTCCTGTCGGATACATCATGGCTTGAAGGGTGTCAGATACGCCGGTTTACAGGAGTGATATGTCCAGCATGCGGTACGACAAGGGCTGTACTTGCCATGCTCCACGGACATCTGTTGATAGCGTTGTATTACCATGTGGCGACGGTATATCTGGTGTGTATTTGTACTATATATTTAATAGGCAATACGATAAGGCTTGCCACAAAGGGCAGAACACCGCTTGTGAGATTCCATCTGTGGTATGTGTATGTGTGGCTTGGGATATTTGTGGTGTCGTACGTGGTAAAGCTGGTGGTGCCGGGATACGTCATATAATGAGCGCAAGTGAGTAGGCGTGCGCATGTCATCGCGCTTATGCACGACGACATATGATATAAGGAGTGGATTTTATGAGACTTATGATAAAACAACGGGTATTTGCCTGGACAGATACCTATGATATATATGATGAATGGGGAAACAAAAAGTATTTTGTGAAGTCGGAGGCATTTCGGCTGACGCATCAGGTTCACGTATATGACATTGCGGGAAATGAGATAGGACTTATTAGTCAGAGATTATTCACATTCCTGCCTACATTTGACATCAGTGTTGGTGGCAGACCGTGTGGAAGCATCAAGAAGGAATTTACATTCTTCAAGCCTTCGTACAGTATTGAGTATGGAGGATGGCAGTGTGATGGAGATTTCCTTTCATGGAATTACAATGTTACAGTTGGAAGCAGGCTGGTGGCAAATATAGCAAAGCAGTTTCTCAGCTGGGGAGATACATACACACTTGATATCGCAGATCCGGGTGATGAGATCATGGCACTTATGCTTGTGATTGCCATTGATGCGGCCAATTGTTCGCAGAATAATAATTAATTTTTTAGAATTTTATATAAAAATGAAGAAAATAGGAATGTATGAGGAGACAGGCAGAAAATAACCATGAATAATATAGCAAAGTATGTTGTGATCATAGCCGGCATATTGGTAATGGTGGTGTTGTTGCCATTAGGTTATGTTAGATATAAGACGCGTTACGAAACTGAGCAGATAAGTACGTCAACGTCCCCAGATGGTGATTATGAGCTTGTGATCTATTCTGTTGGCGACCCGGATTTTTCATTTGGAGCTGCCCATGGAAGGCTGGTGCTGAAGGGCAAAGAGAAGACTGTTGCATATAGGTCATTTGAAGTGGCAAATGATGGTGCAAGATTTGACGAAAGCGATCTAAAGACGACATGGTATATTGATCGCGTGGAGGTGGTAGTGTCTGGTGCTGAACAGCGTGACGAGCTTGTGACCTTGCGTTTTAATGGGCAGACCAGCAGTAGACGTCTCACGACCAGATATAGAAGAGAAGATACGGATATAGAAAAAGACAGCGAACAAGACTCTGCGATAACGGAAAAAGCTTCGGGTGACAGCAGGAAGAATGCAGAGAGTTCCACTGATTCTGCTGTTGATTCCACGGTAGATGATCAGCCAGAAAATAATGAGATAACAGCCGGCTATCATGCAATTTATGAGAAATATTCAGATGCCACTGCTGAGAAATTCGAAGTGCGTTACGGCGCCTCGGAGTCATCATCAAGATGTATATTGTCGGAAAGTGATAATTCCGTGGAATACGTTGTATATGATGGCAAGTCAGAGAATGGGAAGTGTGGATTGTATGTAAGGTATCGCGCTGAAAAAGGCGGTGATGGAACATATGATTATGGCAGCGCCGAAATAAAAGATATCTACGCATATGTATTTTCCAGTGGAGAAGTGATAAGCAGTGGAAGGACAAACTGGGAAGATACTGGAACTGATGAGTTTGAGAGGGCAACGGAGTAAGCTGTTGTGAATAGTCCATGAATTGTGGCAAAATAAATATTGGACAGAGCAGGATATCATTAAATTATTAGGATAAAAAGTAACACAAATAAAGGTGACACAGCTGCCTGGTAGGATGCAAAGCATCACAGACTGTAGTGTCGCCTTTATTTGTGTTAAAAATAATCTATATATCTTTAACGTTCCAGTCCAGCCAGATCATCATAAAATTTCGGATAAGAGATGTTCACGCATTCAGCTCCGGTGATCTCTGTATCGCCATCAGCGTTAAGTCCTGCGATGGCGAAGCTCATGGCAATCCTGTGGTCAAGGTGGCTGTCGATCACGGCTCCATGAAGTGGCTTTCCGCCACGTATGATCATTCCGTCATCGGTTGCGGTTATGTCTGCACCCATGGATGAGAGAGCGTTTACCATGACATCTATTCGGTTTGATTCCTTGACCTTGAGTTCCTGGGCATCCCTGATGATAGTCTCGCCGTCTGCAAAGCATGCGAGAACTGCTATGACAGGGATCTCGTCAATGAGCTTTGGTATGATGGACCCCTCTATGACACAGCCTTTGAGGTTTGATGTCTTAACTGTGATATCTGCGGTTGGCTCACCGCATCCGCTAACTACATTGGAGTATTCCATATCGCCGCCCATTGCTTTGATGACTTCCAGTATTCCATCTCTGGTAGGATTGATGCCGACATTTTTGATGGTGATACATGAGTTTGGAGTGATAAGTCCTGCGACAAGGAAGTAAGCTGCGGAGGATATGTCACCTGGTACTAGGATCTTCTGTCCCACAAGCTTATCAACGGGCTTTACGGTAGCAGTAGTTCCATCTGTTCTTATATCACCACCAAAAGATTCGAGCATGAGCTCAGTGTGGTTTCTTGACACATATGGTTCGGTGACACTTGTCTCGCCGTCTGCGTAGAGTCCGGCAAGGAGCACACATGACTTGACCTGGGCAGATGCAACCGGTGAGTCATAGTGGATTCCGTGCAGTTCCTTTCCGTGGATTATGAGCGGTGCACAGTCATTTCCGAGTTCAGATGTGATGTCTGCGCCCATCATGGACAGTGGTGTCATGATTCTCTTCATAGGCCTCTTGCAAATGGACGCGTCGCCTATGAGTCTGCTTGCAAATGGCTGAGCGGCAAGGATACCCGATATAAGCCTGGTGGTTGTGCCGCTGTTGCCGACATCAAGTGTGCCTTCAGGCTTTGACAGTCCATGCAGACCTTTGCCATGTACAGTAACGACGCTGCCGTCGTAATCAATATCTATTCCCATCTGTCTGAAACAGTTCATGGATGATATACAGTCTGCTCCATTTAAAAATCCGTGTACCTCGGTTATTCCATCTGCGATTGAGCCGAACATGATGGAGCGGTGGGAGATGGATTTGTCTCCCGGTATGGTTATATCTCCGTTAAGTGATTTTACTCTGTTGATCTTCATAGTTTCTCGGTATTCCTTTGTTCTAGTGTAATTTGCCTGGTTATAATATTTTATTCTCCGGCTTAATATAAAATGAGCCGCAAATTTATTTGCCGATAAGTGACAGTAAAATTATAACTGCTTTTACCTAACGGTTATAGATCCTGTAGCCTGCGGCATTAAGTACATCCTGCGCATTCTTTCTTGCATCAGCATCGTAGAATGAGAGCCTGAGAACCCCTTCCTCATCCTCCCGGTTATGGGAGACTCCAATGTTCTTGAGGCTTATCTTTGCCTCTGCGATAAATGATGTCACCTTTGCTATCGCACCAGCCTCATCAGGAATATCCACAAACAGTTCATGGTGCATTCTTATGACACCGCTGCTGTTGTTAGGAATGGAATCTCTGTAGTCCCTTGCGGATGCAAAAAATGCATTTATCCCAGCCGCATCGCGCTGCTTAATATGATAAATCATTTTGTCTATAAGCTCAACATATTCCTGAAGACCGTTTACGATATTGTCAGGATTTGCCAGGAGTATGTGCTCCCATACCACCGGATTGGAGGATGCGATCCTGGTTATATCCTTGAAACCTCCGGCTGCCAGTGATTTGAATATATTGTCCGGGCTGTCTGCTTCCGCCACAAGGTTGACCAGTGAGGCGGCGATGACATGCGGTACATGACTTATATAAGAAGTTATCCTGTCGTGTTCCACCGGAGAATATATGATAGGTATTGCTCCAAGATCTCCGATAAATGTTGAGAACTCTTCAGTTTTTCCGGGAAAAACACCATCAGCAGGGGTTATGAAGTAATAGGCATTCTCAATGAGTCTGTCTGTAGCTGCATCGTAGCCGGATCTCTCGGAACCGACCATAGGGTGACCTCCCACAAAGTATTTTGAAAGTCCAAGTTCCTGAACAGCCTCGTAGATATCCAATTTCACACTTCCTACGTCAGTGAGGATTGTGCTTTCGGCGAGGTAAGGTTTTAGTTTTTTGAGATATTCTATATTGTAGTGAACCGGGGCACAGAGAAAGATGTAGTTACATTCGGCTATGGTCTGTAGATCATCTGTATATTCTGTGAGTGTTCCGTCAGCTGTGGCAATCTTAAGTGTCTCGATATTGTTGTCGAAACCGATTATCTTGTAATCAGGGAAGATACGGTGGATGGATTTGGCAATAGATCCGCCGATAAGTCCCAGTCCGATAAATCCTATTGAAAAATCATTCATGATGCAGCCTCCTTTAACAGTTTGACGCATAAAAGCGTTAAAGTACCTAAAGGCGATTATACAGCCTTTTATGAAGGAGGGCAAGCGGTTTGATGTAATATTTGTATCAAAAAATAATTTGTGTGAAAACAGGAATGAAATTTTACCACAAATAATATGACAGGGAATTGTATAAGGCACGTATTTGTACTAAAATCTTGAAGAGACAAGATCATATATTATATAAAAATAGAAGTTAGACAGGAGGGATAATAGATGATAGACACACTTTGCAGACTGCTTGATGCGGGTGTAACACAGTTTCATGTAGTGAAAGAATGTGAAGATATACTGACGGCAAATGATTACAGAAAACTTGATATGGGAGAGTGCTGGGAACTAACAGCAGGTGGAAGATATTATGTAAAACCGTATCCATCCATGTTGGTGGCATTTGTCACAGGGGATGTGCCGGAGTATGGCAGACTGAACATTGGACTAGCCCACACGGATTTTCCGATGCTTAAGATAAAGACTAATCCTGACATGAACAGATGTGGATATCAGACGATCAATGTAGAACCATATGGCGGTCTTATCAGGGAGACATGGTTTGACAGACCTTTGGGTATAGCCGGAAAGGTTATGGTTCAGACCGGTGATCCATTTAAACCGGAGACGTATCTGTATCTGTCTCTTATACACATCTCCGAGCCCACGAGAC
>ERZ1027061.494-NODE-494-length-17403-cov-4.921144_pt1 | contig 17403 bp, 13 predicted proteins | sample MGYA00519283_ERZ1027061 | MGnify/ENA primary metagenome ERZ1027061 (study PRJEB26926, sample SAMN06164849) | human gut metagenome | biome: ENVO:00009003; feature: ENVO:2100002; material: ENVO:00002003 | host: Homo sapiens | place: USA | collected 2012 ... | reverse complement strand
GTCGTGCCAGATATTATCTACGACTGTCTTTTTCATCTGTGCGTCAACAGGTCCGTTTCCGGCAAGCTTTGCAAGGACTGCAGCCTGAAGCTCTGGAACTGTCATTGACTCAGGTGACTTGCTCCAATCCATGGTGATGGTGGATGGATCTGCAGGATCATCGGAGGCTGTATTTTCTGACGCTGTTTTTGCGGTTTCAGCTTTTGGAGCTGCAGCTTTAGTATCTTCAGCTTTGGTAGTTTCGAACTGTGTGTCCTCAACGACCATGTCTGTTGCTTTTTCTGTGTCCACGCTAGAGGCTTCTATATTCGTATTTATACTATTAGTATTCTCAACATTTATGCTCTGAGCCTTAACCGGCTTCACATTCAGGTCAGTTCCCTCAGGTATCCAGATCTCGCCGCTGTTCGCAGGCTGGGTTATGTTGATATGTCCATCCTGAACAGATACCTTTTCGCCTGACAGGGTACCGACATACGCTGCACAGTTTCCTGCTGCAAGGTGCATTCCGGCTGGTGAATCGTCGTTGTTCACTGACACGATGACACGTGTTCCGTCAAGATCTCTTGCGTATGCGAACTGTCTGTTGGTGAGCATCAGCTCATCGTAGCTGCCATATGACAGTGCAGGAACGGCCTGACGTACCTTGCCGAGTGCGGCAATGAGTGCTGTGCAAGGGTTGGTTTTTACTGAATCCTTGTAATCTTCTATATTGAGAGCTGGTCTTAAGGAATCGTCCGAGCCGTATTCCTTGCGTCCCTCAATACCAAATTCTGACCCGTAGTATATGCTAGGCACACCCGGAAGGGTGTAGAGCAATACATGTACAGGCGCAAAATGTGCCTTATTGGTGAGCTTTGTATAGATACGCTCCACATCATGGTTGTCCACGAAGTTGTATAGCTTTAATGTTCCCATGTTCTGGAGACGTCTTACAGTGTGCGCAATTTCAAAATAGTTGTGGTCGTTGTGCCCGCTGTACAGAGCCTTGTGAAGTGTGTAGTTGGTGACACTGTGAAGAGTCTCGCCGTTTACCCAGCGGCTGTAGTCGCCGTGGATGACCTCACCCATGAGCCAGAAATCCGGCTTAACTTCATTTGCCGTGCGGCGTAGTGCCTTCATGAAATCAAAGTCAAGAACGTCTGCCGCGTCAAGTCTGATTCCGTCCACATCGAACTCACTCACCCAGAAACGGATCACATCGCATATATAGTCAACGACAGCAGGATTCTTCTGATTCAGCTTGACGAGAAGGTTGTAGCCTCCCCAGTTGTCGTAAGAGAAACCGTCGTTGTACTCGTTGTTGCCCCAGAAATTCACGTTGCAGTACCAGTCTTTGTACTGTGAATTCTCTCTATTTGCCTGGATGTCCTTGAATGCGAAGAAGTCACGACCTGTGTGGTTGAACACTCCGTCAAAGATGACCTTTATGCCCTGCTCGTGGCAGTAAGCCACAAATGCAGTCAGGTCTTCATTTGTTCCGAGTCGGGAGTCGAGTTTCTTGTAATCTGTAGTTTCATAGCCGTGTCCAACGGATTCAAAGAGTGGTCCGATGTACAGTGCTGATCCGCCAATCTCCTTTATATGATCCACCCATGGAAGCAGGGTGTTTAAGCGGTGAACAGGCTCACCGTAGTCGTTCTGTTTAGGGGCTCCCGCAAGTCCCAATGGATAAATGTGATAAAATACTGCCTCATCATACCATGCCATAGTTATCCCTCCATTTTTTAAAATTAGCATTTACATTATACTAGAAAAAATAGGAAAAAGCGACAAAAAAACATGTCTATATTGCACGAACTATGGTAGAATCATTTCTGTTGAAATGGACAAAAAAATACAGGAAAGAAAATGAGTAAAGAACAAGCTAAAACAGCAAATTCAGAGCGCGATGATAATTGCAGGAATAGGCTCCCTTATCCAGATGTTCCCTCTGTGGAAGATTGGTTCAGGACTTCCTAAGAACATGGATGTCCACGAGGCTCCAAAGACTGAGGATGCAGAGTAGATCCAATAAAACATACAGATTATCCGAGAGGAAAACTTACAAGAGGTGTAAGTGTTAATCACAGCGTCGTTCTGATATTATGATATCAGAGCGGCGCTGCTTTTGTATTAACGTGGGCAACGAGCAAAAGTCCGTGATAGCACTCCGGCCCCATGAAAATAAGAAAGGTGAACAATATGGATAGTTTATTAAAGATAGAATCACTGAAGAAATACTATGGCAAAAAGCCAAACCAGACTAAGGCTCTGGATGGCATATCATTTCAGGTCATGCCGGGGGAGTTCCTTGGTATCATGGGTAGCAGTGGATCGGGAAAGTCCACACTGCTGAACTGTATCGCAACGGTCATAAAGCCTGACAGCGGAACCATAGAGCTCCAGGGCAAAGAGATACAGGCGCTTAAAGGTGCGAAGCTTGCGCAGTACAGAGGCAGGGAGATAGGTTATCTGTTCCAGAACTTTGAACTTCTGGACAATCTAACAGGCAGAGAGAACATTATGGTTCCGTTGTCAATACACGGTGTATCCGAGGATGAGAGCAGAAGCAGACTGGAAAAGCTTTCATCATATCTGGAGATAGATAACGTGCTTGACAAATTCCCGTCGCAGATGTCTGGTGGTCAGAGACAGAGGGTTGCGGCCGCCAGAGCGCTCATACTTAATCCGGGGATCATTCTTGCGGACGAGCCGACCGGAGCACTCGACTCAAGAAATGCAAAGGCACTCATGGAGAAGCTGTTGGGACTGAACAGGGATGACAACACTACCATACTTATGGTGACCCACGACTCAAATGCGGCCAGCTTCTGCAAGAGGATACTCTTCATACAGGATGGCAGGATATTCCATGAGCTCAGAAGAGATATGGAGAGAGAGTCGCAGCAGGAGTTTTATGAGAGGATACTCAAGCTGATGGCGCAGATGGGAGGAGGCAGCGCAAATGTTCTTTAAACTCGCAATGAGGAACAGCAGGAGAAGCAGGAAAGAGAATGGTCTGTTCTTCGCTTCGCTGGTTGTGTCCATAGTGGCATTTTATATCATATTGGCGCTGTCCCATCAGGATGTGATGATATTCCTGAGAAGTCTTGAAAGCGATGCGGTGAACAGTCTTCTTCAGATAGCGGCGGTGTTCTATGTATTTTCACTGGTCATGTTGTTCTTTCTTATATACTATGCAAGCAAATACCAGCTCGAACGACGGAGGCACGAACTTGGAATGTATATAATGATGGGGATGAGAAGATCAAAGCTTTTTGCCCTGCTGATGGCGGAGGATCTGGGCAGCAGCGTAGAGGCTCTGCTCATCGGACTTCCTATAGCGATCCTGGTGTCTGAGGTGGTCAGCCTTCTCACAGCCAGACTGGTAGGTCTTGGCGTTATAGGTCATCACGTATCATTTTCACTGCAGGCAGTCATACTGACAACTGTTGGATTTGTAGCGATAAAGCTTGCAGCATTTCTCATACTGAGCGGTAAGCTTGCAAGAAAGCAGATAGGCGATCTCCTTGTAGATACACCGGAGACAGAGAAGAAACAGCTTCCGGCTCCTGTGTATGGTGTGAGTGCAGTCTTCGGTCTTGTTGCGCTGGTCATTGCATACTGTCAGGGAATAGGCGGCTATTCGTGGATAAGCGTAAAATATATGGCGGTCACCATAACGCTGGGATTTGTTGGCATGTTCCTGCTGTTTTTCGGTCTCAGGCTCTTTGTTGATGCACTGGCCAGACGTGCAAATGGCTCAAAACCACTTGCTGTGTTCGGTTTCAGGCAGATACACGAAAATGTAGTAACAAAATCTGGAACGCTTGCAATAAGCTCGATACTCATACTCGGCGCTCTGTGCTGCTGCGGTTCGGGCGTTGGCATATGTATATCCAGACAGAATATGGATCATGTGCTCGATTATACATTTGCCTCATATGGGGATGACGCTGAGGCGGACAGCAGGAATATCCGCGCGAAGCTGGAGGAAACCGGCGTGTTGGAGGATTTCTCGGACGTATTCGATATGAAGCTTGGTTATATAAAGATGGGTGAAAATGAGTCCCATGATGATGCTGTGAACGTGGGGAATGTCATATCTGAGCTTGAAAAACTCAAAGCTTCAGAGGACAGGGATGTGCTTATAAATAACATGTCTTACATGACATACCCTTACCTGATCCAGGAGAGTGCGTACAACAAGGTACTTGAGGCTGCGGGAAAGGAGCCTTTGGAGCTCGGAGAAAATGAACTGGCACTCTATACGGATTTCTTTACTGATTACCGCGGAGGTTTACTGAATGAGGTATTGGCAGAGCGTCCGGAGGTGGATGTAAGAGGAGATGAGTATCATCTGATCGGAGAGGTCCAGACCACGAAGATCGTGACAGATTCATCGATAACCCTGTCGTTCGGACTTATCGTGGACGATGATACATTTGCCAGATTGACAAATGACAATTACGAGTTATATGTAAATGCCATTCTCAAAAAGGATATCGTGGACGGTAAGGGCCTCATGAAAGCCATAATGGATGAAAATGAGAAACTTGAAGGCATAGATTTTGAGAGCATAAACGCTGATTGCGAGAGTTATCTGCAGAACATAGGAAGAAATATGTTCTACACGGTGGCTGCAGGATATATAACGCTTTATCTGGCGGTGGTGTTCCTCATAATCGCAAATACCATAATCGGTGTTCAGTTCCTGATGGGACAGAGAAAGTCCGGCAGAAGGTACAGAACCCTTGTGAAGCTTGGCGCGACATACGAAATGCTCTGCAGCTCAGCAAACAGACAGGTGGGCTGGTATTTCGGAATCCCGGTTGCCGTGGCGGCGGTCAGCAGTATATTCGGTGTGCGTGCTCTGCTCACGGGAATCCTGTCAGAATTCATGCGCGGCAGAGTGAAACAGATACTTATCATAGCTGCGGTTATGATAATCCTGTTGTGTGTGGTAGAATATATCTATATGACAGCGGTGAAACGCTCAAGCAACAGATATCTCATGGCGATGATGACACCGGAAAGGGTTGAGTAAACGGTGAAGTGTGTGATGGTGGTTGAGGACGATGTCCTCATGTGCGATGAACTTCTGGATATGCTGACAAAGGCAGGATACAGGGCAGTTAAGCCAGATGGATTTGACAACATAATAGAACAGATACTGGACATGGCTCCGGATATTCTTCTGCTGGATATCAATCTTCTTGGCAGGAGCGGCTTTGACATATGCCGGGAGATCAAGAGGCGGAGCTCTGTCCCTGTGCTGGTTCTCACATCGAGGGACCAGCTAAAGGACGAGCTCTATGCGCTGGAGCTGGGCGCTGATGAATTCCTCACGAAGCCATGCCGCCGTGAGCGGCTTCTGGCCCGGGTGGCAAATGTGCTCAAGAGGTACGAGGGCAGACAGAACCTGATCGAAGGAGAAGGGTTTCTTCTGGACACTCAGACATACACTCTGTATATAGATGGGAGATCTGCGGTGCTTCCACAGAATCAGGGACGTATATTTGAAACACTTATGACAAGCGGAGGAGATGTCGTGTCTAAGGAGAGGCTTTGTGAGGCAGTGTGGGGCACATCGGAGTATATAGATGAAAATGCCCTGCAGGTGAATCTTACAAGACTAAAGAAGACTATGGCGGGACTGAATATGAAGGCAAAGATCATAGCTGTAAGAGGCGTTGGATACAAGCTTGAGTAATTGAGAGAATATGAAAAGATTTGGACTTGTTATAAAACAGAATATTGTCTGGCTTGGTCTGCTGCTTCTGACAGACGTGGCATTCTGCTTCTTCATGTGGCTTGTGGCACCAGAGGCATTTGTCAGAATAAGGGTGCTGGTTGGCGTGTTCACTGTGATACTGTTCGCGGCGGTGTGCTCGGTGCTGTATATAAAGGACAGGAAGAAAATTGAGGCGTTCAGGAGCTTTGTCGCTGCCCCGGATGAACAGAGCGAGATAGAAATGAGGAGTCTGTGCGGGGCTTCTGAACAGGAATATGTGAGCGTGCTGTCGGAGGAGCTTCACGATCTGAGAGATTCAGTGATGCAGAGTGGCAGACTGCTCAGGGACTATCAGGAGTATGTGGAGAACTGGGCACATGAGATCAAGACCCCCATCTCTCTGCTGACATTTGTGGTGGACAACAGGAGAGATGAGTTGCCTCATAATGTTGTGACGAAGATGGACAATGTGACCAGCCAGATGCAGAACTATGTGGATCAGATGCTCTACTACGCCAGACTGAAAAGCGATTCCAAGGATTATTTCATGGAGAGTATAGATGTGGAAGAATGCGTGGATGAGGTGATGGCTGACTACAGATCACTGCTTGAGGAGAAGGGCATACGGGTCAGAAAATGTCTTGAGAACGGAGCAGTGTACAGTGACCGCAGGGGATTGCAGTTTATACTCGGTCAGCTTGTGAGCAATTCCATGAAATACACAAATGAACAGCCGGAGATATCATTTGACTTCTGGACGGCGGGCAACAAAAAGCTGCTGTCCGTGAGTGACAATGGCATAGGTGTAAAGAGCTGTGACATGCCATACATATTCGAGAAGGGTGTCACGGGTGATTCGGGTGAGAACAGGAAGCATGCAACGGGCATGGGACTGTATCTTGTCAGTGAGATGGCGCATGATCTGGGTATCACAGTGACGGCAAATTCAAAGTGGCAGAATGGATTCGAGATAGTACTTGAATTCCCGGATGTGGAGACAAAGATATAAAAGTGAGGAGGCAGATACAGTGTTGTGCGTATCTGCCTCCTCACTTTTTACCGGGATATTTTATAATAAATTTATGAGTGGCGGTCTGTTAATAATCACTTTGATATTTTATAATGTAAGCATTGGCTGTAATTTAGTTGACGGTGCAAAGTCAGTTTAAGTGGGCTGAGGCGTGGAATGGATGTGTCAAGTTTTCATAGAAAACTTGACATGTAGCGCCAGCCATTTGCCGAAGGCAAATTTTGCATGGCTGGTGTTCAATGGAAAGGAGAATATAATTATGGAGATCAGAAAAGCGACAGCAGAGGATTTTGATATTGTATTTGATTTTATAGAGAAATTATGGACATATAATACATATGACAGGGAAGAAATACGCAAAGTATATATGGACGTCATAAATGACGAACGCAGCTTTGAGTTTTTATTATGGGATGAAGGCATTTGCAGGGGCATGTGCCATGGAGACTATTTCAATACATTCTGGATGTCGGGGATCACATGCTATGTGTCAAGTCTCATAACAAGAGAGGAGGACCGTGGCAAGGGATATGGTGTGGCACTCCTGGATCATGCAAAGGAGCTTGCAAAGCAGAGAGGATGCAAAGCTATTACACTGGACTCGGGACTTCCCAGAACCGGGGCACATGGTTTCTATGAGCACTATGGATTTGAAAAGAGCTGTTATGGTTTCGAGATGATGATATAAATTATCTGTGGAGATTTGAAAGGAGACAAATATGTGTACAGCAGCGACATATAAGACAAAGGATTTTTATTTTGGAAGAACACTTGATTATGAATTCTCATACGGCGATGAGATCACCGTGACTCCGAGAAATTACCCGTTTGAATTCAGATATATGGGCAGGAAGGACAACCATTATGCAATGATAGGGATGGCACATGTGGCGGGCGGCTATCCTCTCTACTATGACGCTATAAATGAGAAGGGACTTGGAATGGCAGGCCTGAATTTCGTTGGAAATGCCGCGTATCAGGAAGTGGATGAGAGTGGTGACAGGGACAATGTTGCCCAGTACGAGTTCATTCCGTGGATACTCGGAAACTGTGCCAGCGTGGGAGAGGCAAGAGTAGCTTTGGACAGGATGAACCTGACAGGAACACCGTTTTCCGAGCAGCTTCCTACAGCGCAGCTCCACTGGATAATAGCAGACAGAAATGGGGCTATAACTGTGGAGTGTATGGCTGACGGACTTCATGTATATGAGAATCCGGTTGGTGTTCTCACGAACAACCCACCATTTCCGCAGCAGATGTTCCTGCTCAATCAGTATATGGGGCTGTCACCAAAGCAGCCGGTGAATACATTTGCACCTGAGGTGGGACTTGTCACTTACAGCCGTGGTATGGGAGCAATAGGACTTCCAGGGGATCTGTCGTCGACGTCGAGATTCGCCAGGGTGGCATTTGTAAAACAGAACAGTATGTATGCGGATTCAGAGGCTGAGAGTGTGAGCCAGTTTTTCCATATACTTGGCTCTGTGGATCAGCAGAGGGGATGCTGTGAGGTGGCACCTGACAAATATGAGATCACCATATATACTTCGTGCTGTAATGCCGATAAGGGTATATACTATTACAATAGCTATGAGGGACACCAGATAAATGCTGTTGATATGAACAGAGAGGCTCTGGATGGCAGCTTACTTGCCAGATATCCACTTATCCAGAGGGAGAATATCAATTGGCAGAACTGATGTATGTGGCTTACAAGGGAGAAAGGATGCTGTATGAGTAAAAGCAAGGTTACAATAAAAGAAATAGCGGATATGGCCGGGGTGTCAATAGCCACGGTATCACATGTTATAAACAGGACAAGGTATGTAAGACCTGAGCTTGTGGATAAGATAGAGAAGATTATTGTAGAGACGGGATACCAGAATAAGATAGCTGATAAGGAGAGAAAACTGCTGGTTGGCCGGGAGTCCACGATAGTTGCAGTCATTCCAAACATTGAAAGTACGATATACAGAGATATGGTAGCTTATGTGAAACAGCTTGTCAGTGTGCAGGGATATCAGTTTCTTGTTGCGATAACAGATAATGATCTCAAGGAGGAGGCACAGGTGCTTGCCGGACTTCTGGTCAACAAGAAGGTTGCCGGCATCATACATGCGCCGGTGAGCGATGTGGCATCTAACTACACAAAACTCATACAGTCAGGTGTTCCATTTGTCTGCGTGGAGAGAAATATACTTGGATCAGGGATAGACTCGGTTGAGTTCCGAGACCGTGAGGCTATATTTAAGGGCGCAGATTATCTGCTTGCGAGTGGACACAAAAATGTTTTGTTCTTCAGAGAGAGTACGGACAGTACCACCAGGGATGAGAGAACAAAAGGTTTCCTGAATGCTCTGGAGAAATACAATATAAATACAAATGATGCAAACATTGTTGATGTGACGTTGGAAAAAGGAGAGGATGACTGCATGCTGGCTATTCAGAAAGCCCTGCGCAGATACAGGCCGACCGCTGTACTTGCGGGGGGCAACAGAATAACTCTTTATCTTATGAAGACGCTGAGAGATATGGGAATCGACTGTCCGGGCGAGATATCTGTGGTTGGATTTGGCGATGAGAGCTGGTCTGAACTTACTTATCCACCTCTTACAATACTGAGAAGAGATGTGAAGGGACTGAGTGCCAAGGCTGTTGGGATATTGTTTGAGAAGATCAATACGGGAGTTGCCATATCGCATGACTGTTATGCAGATGTAGAGCTTGTAGTCAGAAAATCCACAAAGATGCTTGACAATGGACCATTTGGAGATAAAGCGGCAGCACCGGATTCGGTTGTACTGACAAAAGAAGAGAAACACAGGCTAAAGACAGGACATTTCAGGGTTGCAATCTCTTTCCACTATACCGGAACGTCTTGGGCAGAATTGCATGAGAAGGGAATCCGGGAGGAACTTGAGCAGTTTGGGATAGATGTTGTATCAGTTATGGATGCACATTTTGACTCGGAACTGCAGAATGCACAGCTTGATGGCATAAGACTTCAGAAACCGGATGCAGTTATAGCTATTCCTGCGGATGACAGCCGTACCAGAGAAAAGTTTCAGGAGCTTTCAAAGGTGTCAAAGCTAGTGTTCATAAGCAATGTTCCGGATGGCATGTCCAAGAACAGCTATGTGTCCTGTGTATCAGTAAATGAGTCGGAGAACGGAACGAATACGGGAAGAATGTTGGGAGAATATTGTAAGGAAAATAAGAAAAAAAAGGCAGGTTTCATTATTCATGGCGCGGCGTTCTATGGAACAAGAGTCAGGGATAATGCTGCTGAGAGAATAATAAAGGACAGTTATCCGGATATCGACATAGTGACGATCAGGAGTTTTGGAGAGATATCCAATGCATATCAGGTAGCCAAGGACGTGATAACTGCCAATCCTGAAATTGAGGCAATGTATGTGAGCTGGGATCGCCCGGCACTTTTGGCTATAAAGGCACTCAAGGAGCTTGGCAGGGAGGATGTGGCAGTGTTCACAACTGATCTTGACCATGGTATAGCCCGGTGTATGGAAGAAGGAATAGTCAAGGGACTTAGTACGCAGAGACCATATGAGCAGGGAAGAGCGGCCGCGGCAGTTGTTGCCAAGTCCCTGGTAAGTGAAGAACAGCTTCCAAAGTATGTGGGAGTTCAGCCATATCAGGTTGAGCCAAAACAGCTCAGGCTTGCATGGAAGGAAATCTTTCATGAGTCCATGCCGGACAGACTTGGGTGATATGAAATCCTCCAGAGAGAAAAATGTAACTCTCTGGAGGATTTTTTGCGTTTATACACAAGACTTCGGAACAATCATGCAAATATTTACGTAAAAAATAATAAATAATCTGCGAAGCGTATAATGCAAATGAATATTATTTGTGCATAGTGATGAATAAACAATAAATAAAACACTAATTATTGACAATAACAGACAAAGGATATATCATCTAATCATACAAGGGACGAAAAACAGTTATAAATTTACGTAAATAAAACCGGTTAATAACAGTTTTTCGACAACGAGTTAGCAAAAATGAAATATATGATATTGGAGGTAAAAATTATGAGAAAGATTAAGAAGTTATTAGCAGTTGGAGCATGCCTGTGCATGTCACTTAGTTTACTGGCAGGTTGTGGATCAGGAGCAGGAGGCGCATCGGACAGCGGTTCATCTGAATCAGGTACAAAGCAGGAGAGCACGAAGTCATCCGACCTGTCATTTGCATTCTGTACAAACACACTTAACAACACATTCCAGAGTTCAATAGATGCAAAGCTCAAGGAACTCTGTGACGCGAACGGAATATCATATACATGTCTTGATCCTGACTACGATCTGAACACACAGCTCAGCCAGTTATCAGACGTGGCAAACAGTGGATACGATGCAGTGTTCATCATCCCGGTTGATTCAGCAGGTATCACATCTGGTCTTGCAGAGATCAAAGATGCAGGAATCCCAATCTTCAATGTAGATACAGCAGTTATCGAGGATGACATAGAGAACTTTATAACACAGTTCGTTGGAACAAATGCATACATGGCAGGACAGCTTGTAGGTGAGCAGATGGCTAAGGATTATCCGGATGGAGCAGACATTGCGATCCTTGACTTTCCATCAAATGAGAGCTGTGTAGATCGTGTAAATGGTTTCCTCGACGGACTCGGTGACAACAAGGACAAGTTCAATATCGTGGCACAGCAGGATGGAGAGGCAGCACTTGACGCATCAATGAGCCTTGCAGAGGATATCATCACAGCAAACACAGATCTTCAGGCATTCTTCTGCATCAATGATCCATCAGCACTCGGCGCTGCAGCAGCAGTTAAGGCAGCAAATAAGACTGGTAAGATCGGTGTGTACAGTATCGATGCTTCACCAGATGGCAAGCAGGCACTCATTGACGGTGAGTTCACAGCAGTTGCATGTCAGGTTCCTGTACAGATTGCAGAGTATGCATTCAACGCAGCACAGAAGTATGTAGGCGGAGATACGACCATCGACGAGAAGAAGGTATATCTTGATTCACACCTTGTACTCAAGGATGAGGCTGAAAAGACAGTTAACGACTGGCAGTAAAGCCGGACCGGCTCCAGAAATAATAGTGAGGAGCTGAACCCGGAATTGGCAGATATGACACAATGTAGATGTATATAACACGGGAGAGACCGGGGATCTGAGATCTCCGGCCGTAATCCCGAAAAATGACAGCAAGACAACAAATGATCTGATATAGAAACTTGGAGGTTTAATATGGGACAGACAGTTCTGGAAATGATAGGGATAAAGAAAAGCTTCTCCGGAATATATGCTTTAAGTGGCATCGACTTTTCCCTTGAACTGGGAGAGGTGCACGCACTGCTCGGTGAGAATGGTGCAGGAAAGTCCACACTGATCAAGGTCCTCGGCGGAATTTACCAGCCCGACAGCGGAATCATCAAGGTAAATGGCAAGGAGGTCAAGATCAACGGAGTTCCGGCCGCCAGAGAGAATGGTATAGGAATAATACATCAGGAAATCGTACTTGTTCCATATCTTTCGGTGGCACAGAACCTGTTTCTCGGCAGAGAGATAAGGACAAAGCTTGGAACATTGGACTTTGCAGAGATGAACAGAAGAGCAGAGGAGATGATATCATCCCTCGGTGTGAATATAAAGGCAGACACGATAGTAGAAAATCTGACCATCGCACAGCAGCAGATGGTGGAGATCGTCAAGGCGGTCTCATTCAACGGCAAGATAATAGTTATGGATGAGCCAACCTCATCTCTTTCAAATGAGGAGGTTGAGCAGTTATTTGAGATTATTGAAAATCTCAGAAAGAAAAAGGTAAGTATAATCTACATCTCCCACAGAATGGAGGAGCTCTTCAGAATATCTGACAGAGTTACCGTCATCAGGGATGGTGCATACGTAGGAACAAAAAAGACATCTGAGACCAACCCGAACGAGCTGGTGGCAATGATGGTAGGAAGAGATCTGGAGAGCTTCTATGCCAGAGATTACTGTGACATGGACAAAGCGGAGACAGCTCTGGAGGTAAAGAATCTTTCTCAGACAGGTGTCTTTGAAGATATAAGTTTTTCAGTACATAAGGGCGAGATCCTGGGATTCTCAGGTCTGGTAGGTGCCGGACGAAGTGAGATCATGGAGGCGATATTTGGCGCAACACGGCTCACATCGGGAGAGGTGATACTCGGAGGAAAGCCGGTTCACTTCAAGAATCCAATGCAGGCTATCAAGGCAGGCATAGCACTGGTCCCAGAGGACAGAAAGAAACAGGGCCTTGTACTTGGCAACAGCGTGGCATTCAACCTTACACTTTCATCCCTCAGATTCTATATGAATGGAATCGCTATAAGTGAGAGAAAACGAGGCGAGGTAATTGACCATTATTCACAGAGACTGAGGATAAAGGCGGCATCGCCTGAGATTGAGGCGGGCAGCCTGTCTGGCGGAAACCAGCAGAAGGTGGTTCTGGGCAAATGGCTTGCAACCAAGCCTGATGTGCTCATTCTGGATGAGCCAACCAGAGGTGTTGACGTAAATGCAAAGTTTGAGATATATACAGTAATCAACGAACTGGCAAAGGAAGGCATAGCGATAATCATGGTATCCAGTGAGCTTCCTGAGATCATCAACATGTGCGATAACGTGTGTGTTGTGAGAGCCGGAAGACTTGTTAAGAAACTGTCAAAGGACGAGCTTTCACAGGAAGAGATAATGAAATACGCTGCAGGAGGTATCGAATAATATGGGCGAGACAAATAAGGAGATAAAGAAGAATTCAAAAGCAACTTCTATATTGAAGAACAATCCCCTGACATCCATAGTCAAGGGCAACATAGGAATCATAGTGGTTTTGATAATCATGTGTGTGGCGGTAGCACTTGCCACAGACAAATTCCTCACAACCAACAACATCATATCAGTGCTTAGACAGATATCTATCAATACCTACATAGCACTTGGAATGACACTGATAATCATACTCGGACACATCGACTTGTCCGTTGGATCGATAGTAGCCATGTCGGGAACTCTGACAGTAGGATTTATAGTTAACCAGGGACTCCCTCTCGGAGTTGCAATAGTAGCAGGACTTCTGGTTGGCACAGCAGCGGGCTTTATAAGTGGTTTTATAGTTGCTAACTTCAAGGTGCCTGCATTCATCATCACAATGGCCATGATGAACATAGCAAGTGGTATAGCTTATGTCTACACAGGTGGACAGTCAACACGTATTACTAATAAGCTCTTCATCGAGATCGGAACAGGATACCTGTTCAATGTGATCCCACTTCCTGTAGTGTACATGGTAGTGCTCATCATATTATTCAGTTTTATCCTCAGCAAGACAAAATTCGGAACATATATATATGCGATAGGTGGTAACCGTGAGGCTGCAAGACTCTCAGGTGTACCTATCAAGAAGATAGAGATCATAGTATTTACAATATCAGGACTTCTCTCAGCATTTGCAGGACTTGTACTTTGTTCAAGAATGTACTCAGGACAGCCTTCAGTCGGCAGCGGATATGAGCTTGATGCCATCGCAGCCTGCGTACTTGGTGGAACATCCATGACAGGTGGTAAGGGAAGAATCAGCGGAACAGTATTTGGTGCCATGGTCATCGGAATCATCTCAAATGGACTTAACCTTATAGGAGTGTCATCATACTGGCAGCTCATCATCAAGGGTCTTATCATCGCATGTGCGGTACTCCTTGACGGACAGAAGGGCAAGCTTGAACTTCTCAAGAAGAAGAAACTGGCATCAAACTAGTTGGTTATGATAGAAATATCGGGCAATCAACGATTTAACATATTCAACAAATTTAGCAAATTTAGCAATAGAAAGGATTAGTAATATGGAGATTTTTAGAAAGATGTCCTTCGCGGATTCCACGGGAGATGCAATACCTTTCTACCACGAGGGCAAATATCATATATTCTCATTGACTTCCCCTCCGGGAACAACAGTGTACCCGGCAAGACTCAGAACCACATGGAGCCACAGTGTATCAGAGGATCTGGTACACTGGGAGGAGCTTCCTACAGCACTCTATCCGGGCGAGGGCGACGAGCCGGATGCATCAGGAGTGTGGACAGGCTCAGTTATATACGGCGAGGGCAAATACCATGCATTCTATACAGGCTACTGCCTCACCGCAGAGTATCAGCAGACCATATGTCATGCAACAAGTGAGGATGGAATCACATGGGTGAAGGATGCTGCCAATCCAGTCATCACACCTATGATAGAGCTTTACGAGAAACTTGACTGGAGAGATCCATATGTCTTCTATAATGAGGAGGACAAATGTTACTGGATCCTCATTTCAGCTAGAAGACTGGATATGCCGATAACCAGAAGGGGCTGTATAGTTCTCTACAGATCAAAGGATCTTGTCAACTGGGAATATTACGGACCGATATATTCACCGGGACACACAAACTGTCCTGAGTGCCCTGAGATGTACAAGATGGGAGACAACTGGTATCTCTCATACTCACGATTCTCAGAATATGTAAACACAATATACAGAGTAGCAAAGTCCCCATTTGGACCTTGGAGAAAGCCAAAGAAGGATGGCATAGGCGGAAGAAGATTCTACGCAGCCAAGTCCATGCAGGATGATGACGGCAGACGCTTCTACTTCGGCTGGGCTCATGACAGAGCAGACAGAAGTGACAGAGGCGAATGGTACTGGGGCGGAACATTCTGTGTGCCACATGAGGTTGTTGCCACAGCAGATGGCGGGCTTGATGTAAAACTTCCAAAGGAATATGAGCATGTATTTGAGAAACATGTAGATTGGAATTACATCCCGGTTCTTGGAAATGCAGAGCTCCACGGAGACAGACTGGTTGAGATGGATTCAGTCAGTACATGTACATATGGTTTCCTTGGACACAGCGAGGAGAGCTATATGTTGAAGTGCAAGATCATGCCTAGAGAGGTGTATGACCATTTCGGCATACTGCTCAAGTCAGATAAAGAGGCAAGCGGATGTCTGCTCCTTGAGTTCGATGTGGCTATGCAGAGAGTGTCACTGGTAAATCTTCCTATGGGAGTTGATCCGTTCTGGGTTCAGTCCTGTCAGGCTGTACCTCCGGCAACTGAGCCGGGTCCTGATGGCGTCAGAGTGTGTGAAAAGACATTTGATATAACAGAGGGCAGCGAGATAGATGTGAAGATCATAGTTGACCATGATATGGTGGAGGTATTTGTCGGAGAGCAGGTTGCTTTCACATACAGGATCTATGCAAAGCCTGAGTTTGAGACGGGACTTTTGGCACAGGATGCCAGAGTAGAATTCTATGACATAGAGATCACAGGAAAGTAAAATTCACAAGGAGGATCCAACATGGAAAAGAAATATGATGTTGTGGCACTTGGCGAATTCCTGATAGACTTTACACCTGCCGGAAACACTGATTCCGGGATGAAACTTTTCGAACAGAATCCCGGAGGTGCTCCAGTGAATATGCTCACGGCGGCCGGTAAAGCTGGTCTTAAGACTGCCTTCATAGGTAAGGTCGGAGATGATATGCACGGTAATTTCCTGATCGAGACCGCAAAACAGGCTGGAATAGAGACGAAAGGTATAGTAGTTGATGATACGGTATTTACCACATTGGCATTTGTCACTCTGGATGAGAACGGAGAACGTGAATTCTCATTTGCCAGAAAGCCGGGGGCGGATACAATGCTCTGCTACAAGGAGATTGATACTGAGCTGATCAGGGATACAAAGGTGTTCCATATAGGTTCGCTGTCACTTACGGATGAACCGGCGAGGACAACTACATTCCAGGCGGTGAAGGAGGCAAAAAAATACGGTGCGGTTATATCGTATGATCCAAATTACAGAGCACCGCTGTGGGACGGCAGAGAAAATGCGATGGAGAGGATGAAGAGTATTCTTCCGTTCGTAGATATAATGAAGCTTTCGGACGAGGAGACAGCGCTACTCACACCATTTGCCAATCCGGAGGAGGCGGCAGAGTATCTTTTGGGAAGAGGTGTCAGACTTGTTGCGGTAACCCTGGGAAGTGAGGGTGTGCTGATATGCAGCAGGGATGGCAGCAGAAGAGTTCCCGGATTTGCCAGTCATGTGGTGGATACGACGGGGGCTGGAGATTCATTCTGGGGAGCATTTGTATCGCAGCTCATCAGAGCGGACAAGAGACTGGAGGAATTCAGTATAGATGAGCTTGCAGAGTATGCAAGATATGGAAATGCGGTGGCGAGCCTGTGCGTTGAAAAGCGCGGAGGACTCAGATCGATTCCGGAAGAGAGTGAGGCAATGGAAAGACTCACATTAAAATAGGTATTAAAAATTTCACATAAAACATTTCCCTTAAACCTTGGGGCTGGAGTGATCCAGCCCCTTTTTTAATGTTTTCTTAAAGAATCTCCCAATTGAACCTTAAAATTAAATTGATTATGATGTGGGGGACGGAGGGGACGGAGGTGCCTGACCCCCCCGGCGATGTGGGGACGGAGGTACCTGTCCCCTCCGTCCCCGATCGAATTGTAAGAAGTCTTACTTTTAATTAAGCATGTTGAATGTATATTAAGTTGAATTTGACATGTGGCACGGCATATAATCTGTCTCTTATACACATCTCCGAGCCCACGAGACGCGTAGTAA
>ERZ1027061.481-NODE-481-length-17644-cov-7.728694_pt1 | contig 17644 bp, 10 predicted proteins | sample MGYA00519283_ERZ1027061 | MGnify/ENA primary metagenome ERZ1027061 (study PRJEB26926, sample SAMN06164849) | human gut metagenome | biome: ENVO:00009003; feature: ENVO:2100002; material: ENVO:00002003 | host: Homo sapiens | place: USA | collected 2012 ... | reverse complement strand
AAAGCGTCACGACGCAGAAATCGTTGACGGCGTGGGAGACGGTCAGGAATTCATAATTCTGATACGCCGCCTCGCACTTGACCAGCAGCTCGTTCAGCTTTGTGATGGCCCAGCGGTCGAGCGCTTCCATATCGGCGGGCGCGGTCAGCTGGTTGGGATCAAAATCGGTCAGATTGTCAAGGCAGAACTTCGCCGTATTGCGGAACTTGAGGTAGTTCTGGCTCAGCTGCTTGAAGATCTCATCGGAGCAGCGCACATCGACGTGATAATCTGCCGAGCCTGCCCACAGGCGGCAGATGTCCGCGCCGTATTTCTTGAACACGTCCGCAGGATCGACGCCGTTGCCGAGGGACTTGTGCATGGCCTTGCCCTCGCCGTCGACCGTCCAGCCGTGGGTGACGCACTCTTTAAAGGGAGCGCCCTTCCCAAGCGCGCCGACAGCAGTCAGCAGACTCGACTGGAACCAGCCGCGGTACTGATCAAGGCCCTCAAGGTAGACCGTCGCGGGCCAGAAGCCCTGATCCTTCTGCATGGAAGCAAAGTGCGTCGAGCCGGAGTCGAACCAGCCGTCAAGCGTATCTGTTTCCTTCTCAAAGTGCCTGCCGCCGCAGTGCGGGCAGGCGAAGCCTTCGGGGACGAGTTCGTCCGCGTCCTTCTCGAACCAGACGTTCGAGCCGAATTCGCCGAACAGCTTCGAGATCTTGGCGATGGTTTCGTCGGTGCAGATGGGCTTGCCGCAGTCCTTGCAGTAGAACACCGGGATCGGCAGGCCCCAGCGGCGCTGACGGGAGATGCACCAGTCGGCGCGTTCGCGGATCATGGCCTTCATGCGGTCAATGCCCCACGCGGGCCGCCACCGCACGTCGTCGCACGCGGCGCAGGCTGCGTCCTTGAACGATTCGACGGAGCAGAACCACTGCGGGGTGGCGCGGAAGATGATGGGCTTCTTGCAGCGCCAGCAGTGCGGATAGGAGTGGACGATCTGCTCGGAGGCGAACAGCGCGCCGCTCTCCTGCATATCCTTCAGGATCACGGGGTTCGATTCCTCGACCAGCATCCCGGCGTATTTGCCCGCGTAGTCGGTGTGGCGGCCCTGATCGTTCACGGGAACGACCATGTCCATGCCGTAGCGGCGGCAGGTCTGATAGTCGTCCGCGCCGAAGCCCGGGGCGGTATGGACGCAGCCCGTGCCGGAGTCCATGGTGACGTAATCGGCCAGGACAAGGCGGGAGGTCTTCGGCAGGAACGGATGGTCTGCCAGCATATTTTCAAAGAACGCGCCCTCGTGGCGGGAGACGACGGTATAGTCCTCCACGCCGCCGACCTTCATGACCTTCTCCATGAGCGCCTCGGCGACGAGATACTGCTCGCCGTTCTGGTGATTGCGGACGATGACATAGCTTTCGACCGGGTTCAGCGCGATGGCGAGGTTGCCGGGCAGCGTCCAGATCGTGGTCGTCCAGATGACGAACGAGAGGTTCTTCTTCTCCTCGTCCGTGAGCTTGCCCTGATCGTCGTGCAGGGGGAACTTGACATAGACCGTGGTGCAGGGATCGTCCTGATATTCGATCTCGGCCTCAGCCAGCGCCGTCTCATCGTGGTAGCACCAGTAGACGGGCTTCAGGCCCTTATAGATGTAGCCCTTTTTGTACATCGCGCCGAAGACCTTGACCTCCTCGGCCTCAAAGCTGGGGGCCATGGTCTTATACGGGTGCTCCCAGTCGGCCACGACGCCGAGGCGCTTGAAGCCATCCATCTGCACGTCAATATAATGCTGCGCGAAGTCATGGCAGGCGGAGCGGAACTCCGGGATGGGCATGGCCTTGTGGTTGAGCTTGTTCTGCTTGATGATGGCGGACTCGATGGGCATACCGTGGTTGTCCCAGCCGGGGATGTACGGGGTGTAGTACCCGCGCATGGCCGCCGAGCGGATCATAAAGTCCTTGATGCACTTGTTGAGCGCGTGGCCCATGTGCAGCGCGCCGTTGGAGAACGGAGGGCCGTCGTGCAGGGCAAAGCGGGGCTTGCCCTCGTTCTTTTTGAGCAGTTCGTTGTAAAGGTCGAGTTCCTGCCAGTGCTTCAGCATATCCGGCTCGCGCATCGGAAGCCCGCCGCGCATCGGAAAGCCCGACTTGTTCATGTTGAGCGTCTGTTTGTATTCCATAATTCCTCCTGCAAAAACAAAGCGCCCCGAGCCTTGGCTCAGGGCGATAAATGACCGCGGTACCACCTGAATTCCCGCGCATCAAAACGCGGGCACTCGCCTTCTGTAACGGGAAGTCCCGTCCGGGCTTACTTGCGGTTCAGCCCGGCTGCTCCAAGGGGATCTTCGGAGGCTTCTGCCGCTGCCTTACACCGACCGGCAGCTCTCTTTGCGCGTCAAAACCCCGTACTTGTCCTTTTCATTGCATATATCAGCTACAGTGTACCCATTTATTGTCCCCTTGTCAAGAAAAACCCCGGCAGAAATTCAAAAAATGTTTAAAACTGAACGCCTCTGCCGCGATTGCAAACCGCGTGCTCATGTGGTATGCTTAGGGGACACCAACAATATGGGAGGCAATGACACACATGGACGATAAGACCAATCAGGCGCCGGAGCAATCCGGAATGCCGGACAATGAGGAGTATTCCTCTTATACGCTTCCGACCGAGGATGCTGCCGCGCAGGAGGCGCATACCATTCCGCTCGAAGACGCTGCCGCGCAGGAGTCACGTACCATTCCGCTCGAAGACGAGCGCACGCAGGGCGCGCAGGACAGCGCCGCGCAGCCCGCAAAGAAAAAATCTCCGCTGCCGTGGATTATCGGCGGCGCAGCCGTTGTGATCGCCGCGGCGATCACGCTGATCCTCACGCTGAAGCCGGCGGAGACGGTCAGCCCGGACATTGATCTGCCCGGCGACACGACGATCTCCGAGCCTGCCGATACCCCCGACACTACCCAGCCAGACGATCAGACCCCTGCGGAGGACGGCCAGACCGGCGAACAGACGGACGGCGAGGAAACCGAGCCTGCGGGCAACGGCGTGAGCTACACTGTGAGCGCCGAGGAGCTGACCGAGGACGTTCTGAACCGCGAGATCGCCGTCTGCGGCGACGACCATCTGACGAACCGGGAGCTTCCGTATTACTACTGGCAGCAGTATTATACGCTCATGAACAACTACGGCAGCTACGCTTCATATTTTATCGACACCAGCAAGCCGTTTGACCAGCAGATGTGTATGTTTGACGACACGCGCACCTGGCAGCAGTATTTCCTGCAGGCGGCCATCACGAACTATGAAAACGTCACCGCCATCTGGCAGGAGGCCCGGCTTGCAGGCTTCCAGCTGAGCCAGGAGGATCAGGACTACCTCGACGAGCTTGACGGCCAGATCACCGTAGCCGCCGCAAGCTACAGCTACGGCAGCGCGGACGAATATCTCCAGATGGCCTATGGCCCGGCAGCCACGCTGACGTCGTACCACGCCTTTGTCGAGCGGCAGATCACGGCCTCGGCCTATCTGCAGGTGCTCGTCGACGAGAAGCCCTACACCGAGGACGATATCAGCAAATACTATGACGACAACGCCGATTCCTACGCCGGAAACGGCATTGAAAAATCCGATGTGAAGATGGTGAACGTGCGCCACATCCTCATCCAGCCCGAAGGCAAGAATGACGACGGCACCTACACCGACGAAGCATGGGCAGAGGCCGAGAAGAAGGCCAACGACCTGCTGACCGAGTGGCAGAATGGCGAGCACACCGAGGATTCCTTCGCGTTCATGGCCGCGGAAAACTCGCAGGATCCCGGAAGCGTGGAAAACGGCGGCTTGTACGAGGATATCTATCCCGGCAAGATGGTCGACGAGTTTGACGCCTGGTGCTTCGATCCCGCCCGTCAGCCCGGCGACACCGGCATCGTCAAGACCAGCTACGGCTATCACATCATGTACTTCTCCTCCACGGGCGAACACGCGTACTGGTACGTCCGCGCAGAGGAGGACTATCTGAACGAGCTGTCCGTGAGCGTTCTGCAGGAGGTCGCGGCAAAGTTCGAGGTCACGGAATCCGAGCAGAACGCGGCCATCGTCGACATCATGCAGCAGAACTGACAAGCTGCCGGGAGGGAGTCCGCACATGAAACGCTTACTGTTTTTCATCAACCCGAACGCGGGCCACGCCGAGATCCGCAGCTCGCTTATGGAGGTGCTGGCGATCTTCTGCAAGGGCGGCTATGAGCCGACCGTACACATGACGACCGGGCCGCGCGATATCACGCGGCAGATCGCCGAACGCGGGACGCAGTATGACCTGATCGTCTGCACCGGCGGCGACGGGACGCTCAACGAGGCCGTCTCCGGCCTCATGGCGCTGCCGTATGAAAAGCGGCCCCCGCTGGGCTACATCCCCGGCGGCACAGTCAACGACGTGGCCTCCACGCTGGGCCTTTCCAAGGACCCAATCCGCGCCGCGCAGGAGATCGTGGGGGGCAGATTATACCCGCTGGACATCGGCTCGTTCGGCCCCGACCGGTACTTTACCTATGTCGCCGCCTTCGGCATCTTTACGGACGTGCCGTATGAGACGCCGCAGGAGGACAAGCGCATCTGGGGTCGGCTTGCGTATATCATGAACGGCGCGGGCGCGCTCGGACGGCTGAAGCCCACGCATGTGCGCGTCTATTACGAGGGCCGGAAGGAGGAGGCCGACGTGCTCGTCGGCCTTGTGACCAGCACGACCTCCGTCGGCGGCTTCAAGGCCACGAAGGATCTCGGCATCTCGCTCAACGACGGGCTGTATGAGATGATCCTCGTGCGCGCGACAAAAAATCTCGCAGAGTTCAATCTGGCCGCGACGCGTGCGCTGCGGCTGGATTTTGACAACGATTCGTTTATTTCCACGCAGACCGGCGCGCTGCGCTTTGAGTTCGACGAGCCGGTTTCCTGGACGGTCGACGGCGAATTCGGCGGCAGCGTCACCGAGGTCGAGATCCACAACGAGCACCGCGCGATCGACATCGTAGTTCCGTAAGGGAGGCGGCAGTATGAACCTTCGCTTTGCAGACGAGCACGACGCAGCCGCCTGTCTCGCCATTTACGCACAGTATATCGACACTTCTATCACGTTTGAGACGGCGCTGCCGTCCGAAGACGAGTTTGCCGGACGCATCCGCAGCTACGGCGCGGTCTACCCGTGGCTGATCGCGGAGGAGGAGGGAAAAATCCTCGCCTACGCCTACGCCCACCGCGCGCAGGAGCGTGCCGCCTATGACTGGAACGCGGAGCTTTCCGTCTACGTTTCAAAAAACGCGGCGGGAAGGGGCCTCGGCACAAGGCTCTACCGGGCGCTGCTGGCCCTGCTCAAGGAGCAGGGCGTCCGCACGGCCTACGGCGTTGTGACCATGCCGAACGACGCAAGCGCTGCCCTGCACCGGAAGCTGGGCTTCGGGCTGCTGGGGACGTATCACAATACCGGCTACAAAAACGGCCGCTGGCGCGATGTGGTCTGGTTCGAAAAGCACATCGGCTCGTTTGACGGCGTGCCGGAGCCGATCCGCCCCATCGGCCAGCTCGCAGACCGCGAAGCGGTCCTGCGGACGATTTGAAAAACAGCCTCCTGTTCAGCACAGGGGGCTGTTTTTTGCGGGACTGCTTTCAGCTGTTACGGCTTCTCCAGACCGTCTGCCAGCTTTTGCAGCGGCAGATGGCGCAGGAGCAGGCTGACGGGGTTGAGCTCGGAGGCCGCCGTTTTCGCGCCTGCCGCCATGAACAGGCGCAGCGTGCTGCCCAGCGCGCTGCGCGTGGGCTTGTCCAGCGTCCGGTATTTTTTGAGCATGGCCGCCGCCGTTTTGAGTCCGCCCTCCTTGAGGTCGGTCAGCGTCCCGGCGTCGGTGCAGGTGAGGATGTCGAACAGCGCGTCGGTAAAGGCCACGCGCTGCTCCGGGCTCAGGGAGAGGATGAACGTGCGGATCGTCTCGTCGACGAGCTTGCCGCCCTCGGTGAGATCCGGAAGATGCTCGAATTTCTCCCCGCGCACCTGCCACGAGAAGCCGTCGTGCTGCCACAGACCGCTCTGCGTGCTGCGCACGACCTCATAGCGCTCCTCATGCTCGAGAAGCATTCCGACGACGGACGATTCCGGCAGGATCGTCGTGATCTTATCCGCGACGCGCCTGTGCTCCGGCAGGCCGAGCAGCGACGTGCGAAAGCCGGGGCCGTCGTTATTGTACACGCGCATGAGCTGGTTCTGCACGGCTTCGCCGCAGAACACCGCGCTGTAGACCGCGAGATTGCCGCCCTTGGAGTGCCCTCCCACGCGAAGCGGGTGCGACGGAAGCGCCGCGGCTGCCGCGGCCAGATACTCCGCCGCCATCCTCTGCGCCGGGACGACCGGCAGAAAGGCCAGATTGAAATCCTCCTTCCAGCCGACGATGGTGTCGTCCGTGCCCCGGAAGGCGATATAGGCCGTCTTGTCCGGCAGAAGCGCCGTCAGCGCGGAGAACTGCGTCTGCGTTTCTTCATCGGTACGGCTGACATAGGCGCAGAGCGTCAGATCGGAAAAGCGGCGGCTCGCGGCCATTTTGTGCCCCAGCTCCGGGATCTGCTCCGGCACCAACACGCCCATCGTCTCCTGCGGCCTTGCCGCGTCGTACTTCTGCATGGCCTCCGGCAGAGAAACGGGCGCGGAAAAGTCCGCCGGGACGATACCGGAAAAGTCCAGAAAGCAAAGCTCCGCCATCAGCAGATTGTCGACCTCGTTGAACCCGCGCTCGGCAAGCGTCAGATCGCCGCGCCAGTCCAGATAATCCAGAATGTTTGCCATGGAAATACCTCCGGAGTTTAGTGTACCCATCATACACAAATTTTACCGGAAAAACAACCAAATCGGGCAGAAAAAAGCCTTAATTTTTTCTGAATTCGTACAGCCTATAAACCTATTGACTTTATGGGTAATATGTGTTATGCTCAGGACATAAGAAAGAATTCCCTGCAAAGGAGCTGATATTGATGCAAGTCTATGCGGACAACGCAGCAACCACCAGAATGCACCAGACGGCCATCGACACGATGACCTATCACCTGAACAACACCTTCGGCAACCCGTCGAGCCTCTACACCATCGGCCAGCAGGCCAAGGAGGTGCTGGAGACGGCGCGGGCCGATATGGCCGCCTGCTTCGGCGCCCAGCCGCGCGAAATCTATTTCACCTCCGGCGGCAGCGAGGCCGACAATCAGGCCATTACCTCCGCCGCCTATCTCGGCGCGCGCAAGGGCAAAAAGCACATCATTTCCACCACGTTTGAGCATCACGCCGTCCTGCATACCCTGAAGCGGCTGGAAAAGCAGGGCTTTGAGGTAACGCTTCTGGACGTGCACGCGGACGGCCTTGTCTCGGCGCAGCAGGTCGCGGATGCCATCCGCGATGATACCTGCCTCGTGACCATCATGTTCGCCAACAACGAGATCGGCACCATTCAGCCGATCGAGGCAATCGGCGCGGTCTGCCATGAACGCGGCGTGCTGTTCCACACCGACGCGGTGCAGGCGGCGGGCCACGTGAAGATCGACGTGAACGCGATGCATATCGATCTGCTGAGCCTGTCCGCGCACAAGTTCCACGGCCCGAAGGGCGTGGGTATGCTCTACGCGCGGCGCGGCATCATCCTCACGAACCTCATCGAGGGCGGCGCGCAGGAGCGCGGCAAGCGCGGCGGCACGGAAAATGTCCCCGGCATCGCGGCCATGGCGGCGGCCTTGACGGAAGCCTGCGCCAATATGGACGAGAACACAAAGAAGGTCACGGCCCTGCGGGACAAGCTCATTGACGGCATTTCCAAAATTCCGCACTGCGCGCTGAACGGCGCGTGGGAGCCGAGACTGCCCGGCAATGTGAACTTCTGCTTTGAGGGCATCGAGGGCGAGAGCCTTCTGCTGCTGCTCGACGCGAAGGGCATCAGCGCGTCGTCCGGCTCTGCCTGCACATCCGGCTCGCTCGACCCCAGCCATGTGCTGCTGGCCATCGGACGGCCGCACGAGGTCGCGCACGGTTCGCTGCGCCTGACCATCTGCGAGGACAACACCGAAGAGGAAATCGACTATATCCTTGCCGAGCTTCCGCCGATCGTGGACGATCTGCGGAATATGTCGCCGGTCTGGAAGGACCTGATGAGCGGCAAACGGCAGTTTACGCTGTAAGGAGGGCTTTATCATGGCACTGTATACCGAAACCGTCATGGATCATTTCATGCACCCGCGCAATGTCGGCGAGATCGCAGACGCGGACGGCGTCGGCGAGGTCGGCAACGCCAAGTGCGGCGATATCATGAAGATGTACCTGAAGATCAAGGACAACAAAATCGAGGACGTGAAGTTTGAGACGTTCGGCTGCGGCAGCGCGATCGCCTCAAGCTCCATCGCGACGGAGATGATCAAGGGCCGGACGCTGGAGGACGCGCTGGCGCTGACCAATCAGGAGGTCGTCGACGCGCTGGGCGGCCTGCCTGCGCACAAGCTGCACTGCTCCGTTCTGGCCGAGGAGGCCGTCAAGTCCGCCATTCAGGACTATTACGAGAAAAACCACATCGAGTACGACCACAGCAAATTCCCCAAAAAGGAAGACTGCGAGTCCTGCTGCCGGATGGTATAACGAAACGCACCGGGCGCGGCCATTGGCCGCGCCCGGGTTTTTTATAAATCCGCGTCTTCTATGATGCATCGTACGTTTATTCTGTGTAACAATGGTGAAACGTGAAGCAGTTGGTAGGGGCGGGGCTCTGCTCCGCCCGGCAGACGGCAGCTGTTCTGCGGAGAACCTCGGCAAATTCGAACGCACTTGCGTATTCCATCGTAGGGGCGGACGACTCTGTCCGCCCGCAGATCGCACTGTTTTTACGGAAATTTTCGGCGAATTCGCAACATTTTTAGGGCCGACAGAGTCGTCGGCCCCTACAGAATGCTGCACAGATTTGTAACTGCCCATCGGGCGGAGCAGAGCCCCGCCCCTACCAATTGCGTTTGGCTTTTGCTGCTTTTTGCGGGCTTGGTTACTCCGAAGGGACAGCCGCTTCTTCCGCCTCATTTGCCTGCTGGATGGTGATGCTTTCCTGCGGGGCTTCGGAGAATTCGAGCTGGATGACGGCCTGCGGGAAATTGACCGAGCAGGACGCGCGTTTTCCGCGTTCGGCTGCAAGCCGCCCGGCAAGCGCCAGCAGCTGCTGCAGGGTGTCCCGGTTCAGGCCGCCGCCGCGCCAGTGGAACACGAACAGGGGCTGCTTTTTGCGCAGTGCCTGCGCAAGCCGCTTTTCCAGCTCCTCCGGCTTCGTGAACGAAACATTCCGGTAGTAAAAGCCCTTCCCGTCCGTGCAGGCGGGGACGGGCAGGACGAGCCGTTCGTGGTCGCGGAAGAGCCTGCCGTCGTCGAGGTTATAATAATCGTACCGCTTTTCGCCCCGCTGGAGCGAGTTGTCAAACGTCGCGTCGAGGTGGTAATACTGCCCGCCGACGCGCACGACATTCCATGTGTGGCGGTATTTGATCCCGCGCGCGGGGTCCGCCTCGCTGAGCGCGACGATGCACCACAGGCCGAGCTGGTCGCACAGCGCCTTGACGGTCTTCGCGATGCCCTCGCACACGCCGACGCCCTGCGTCATGGGGCCGAGAATTTCATGAGAATACGGCTTTTTGAGCTTGTCGTAGCGCACGTTTTCCAGAATGAAATCGTGCACGGCAAGCTCTTTTTCCGCCTCCGTCTTCCCTTCGAGCGGCTTCGTCAGCCGGGCCAGACGTGCACTGACCGCCTGCTGGTGCGTGCGAATTTTTGCTTTGTCAAACAGATACTCCGGCAGAAGCTCCATATGCGCCGCGCCGGTCATCCACCGGCAGCGGTAGCCGGTGACGTAAAAGAGCAGCGGCTCGTCGAGCTTCAGCCGCAGATACACGTCCGCAAGCTGCTTTTCATCCAGCATCGGAATGCGGATGCCGGGCGCAAGCGCGAGAAAGCCGCCCAGAAGCGCGTCATACACGCCCTGCAGCGGCCGGGAAAGTTGTCCGTAATAATATCGCATAGAACCTCAAAACTGCAGCTGCGCGGGCTGCAGAGCATCCAGTCCGGACAGCGTCCGCACCGGGACTGCACCGCGCGCGATCAAAGCCTGCGCGCCCTCGGAGCCGTCGTCGCTTACAAACACCGGGCTCCAGCCGCGCCTTAAATTCTCCGTCGTCCCGTCCCACGTGCCGCCTGCTCCGGCGCGGCACTGCGCGACGAGCGTTTTTTCGCCCATGGCGTGGATAAAATGGTTCCGCGACAGCGCCCGCTGTGCGGAAAACGGCAGATCATAGCCCTGCTCGGCCAGATATAAAACGTGCGCCTGCGCCGGGCAGTCCAGAAGCCGCCCGGCCGGGAAAACCACGGCGGAGCCGCCCGCCGTCAAACAGGCCTCCTGCGCCGCGCGGTCCGCACCCATCGCTCCGCCGGAACAGAGTGCGTACCCAGAACGCGCAATGAGCCGCCCGGCGGCCTCCGCGAACGCGCGTCCGCCCTCCGTCAGCTCCCGCGAGCCGACGACGGAAATGCAGCGCATGGAAAGCGGCGTTTCATCCCCCTTCGCGAACAGCACCGCCGGGCACCGCTGGCCGAGCGTCTGCCGCAGGCGTGCGGGGTAGCGCGGCGACAAGCGCGTGATGGGCACGATCCCGTTCCGCTCTGCCGCGCGCAGATAGCGCTCCAGCTGTGTTTCGCGCGACAACAGCCGCACGATGCGCCCGCACTGCTCCTGCGAATAGCCGAGCCGTTCCAGATCGCGCGCCGTCAGCTCCCGCAGCGGGTTTTCTCCGCCGGGGCCGAGGGCGCGCGCCCGCTTGGCAAGTTCCTGAAACTGCGCCATGGTCAGCGGCCTGTCCTCCGCCTCCGGCAGCGCGCAGCACAGAAGCAGCAGACCCGTCTCCGCCGCCGTCAACGGAAGCGGCGGCGCGGCGGCGCCTTTTTGGGCTTCGGCGGCTCCTCCTCGACGAGGGAGCCGTCCTCCGCGAATTTCACGGGCTGTATGGCATAGTGGGAATATTTCGCGATCTCCGCCAGCTTCGCCTGCTCCGGGAACGTGCCGAGGATGGACACGGCGATGCCCTTTTTCCGGGCACGGCCCGTGCGGCCGATGCGGTGGATATAATACTCGTTCTCCTCCGGCACGTCGTAGTTGATGACGCAGTCCACATCGTCGACGTCGATGCCGCGCGAGGCGACGTCCGTCGCGATCAGGATGGGGAGCTTGCCGTCCTTGAACGTGCGCATGGTCTTCTCGCGCTTCTGCTGCGGGATATCGCCGTGGATGCAGTCGGCGTCGAGGCCCATGCGGACCAGATCGTCGCGCAGGCGCTGGCACATGACCTTCGTGTTGCAGAAGACGATGGTGCGCTCCAGCCGGAGCGTGCGGATGAGCCTGCTCGTCATCTCGATCTTTTCGAGCGGCGGGCAGGTGATGGAATACTGCGTGATGTCCGGGCGGTTGTCCGTATCGGCGGGGACGGTGATCTCCACCTCGTCGCGCTGGTACATCCACGAGACGGTCATGACCTCCTGTGAGATGGTCGCGGAGAACAGACCGAGATTGCGGCGGTTCTTGACCTTCTCGATGATCTTCGTCACGTCGTCGAAGAAGCCCATGTCGAGCATCCGGTCAGCCTCGTCCAGCACGACGGTCTGCACCTTGTCAAACGAGAGCGTATGGCGCTTATAGTGGTCCATCAGCCGTCCCGGCGTGGCCACGACGATCTGCGGATGATTCTTCAGCTGCTTGATCTGCCCCTCGATCTTCGCGCCGCCGTAGACCACGGCCACGCGGATATTCTTATAATAGGTAAGCAGCCCGCGCAGCTCGTCGCAGATCTGGATGGCAAGCTCACGCGTCGGGGCGAGGATCAGACCCTGTAAGTCCTCGCTTTCCGCGTCGATATGCTCGATCATGGGGATGCCGAAGGCGAACGTCTTGCCCGTGCCGGTCGGGGCCTTGGCAATGACGTCCTTCCACTGCATGAATTCCGGGATGGCCTCGGCCTGGATGCGGGTCGGGTATCCGTAGCCCTTCTTCTCCAGCGCCTGCAAAATCTCCTCCGACAGGCCAAGGTCGGCAAAAGTCAAGTTCTGTTCCATAGAGATCGCTTCCTCATTCAATGTTCTGGCGAAAATCGCAATTTTTTTAATCATATCATATTTTCGCCGCGTTTCCAATCCCCTTCCCGGAAAAAAGAGGGCGTTTTTTCGCTTGCTTCCGTCCGGAATGCGCGGTATAATAAACCTCAAACACTTTGAAAGAGGCGGACGCTATGACAAATTTCCTGCTGAGGCGCTTTGTTCCGGATTATCAGAATACCGCCGACCCCGCCGTGCGCGAAAAATACGGCAATCTTGCCGGGATCGTGGGCATCATCTGCAATGTGCTGCTGTTCGCGGGCAAGCTTCTGGCCGGGACGCTCTGCGGCAGCGTATCCGTCACGGCGGACGCTGTTAACAACCTCTCCGACGCGTCAAGCTCTCTCGTGACGCTGCTGGGCTTCCGGCTGGCGGCCCGGCCCGCCGACGAGAAACACCCCTACGGCCACGCGCGGATGGAATACCTGTCCGGCCTTGCCGTGGCCGTGATGATCCTTGTGATCGGCGTGGAGCTGGTCAAAAGCTCGGTTCAGAAGATCCTGCACCCGGAGGCCGTGGAGTTCTCCGTCCTGACCGCCGCCGTGCTGACAGGCTCGATCCTGCTGAAGCTCTGGATGGCGCTGTTTGACCGGAGGCTCGGCAGGAAGATCAGCTCTGCCGCGCTGATCGCCGCCGCTGCCGACAGCCGCAGCGACGTGATCGCGACCGGCGCGGTGCTGCTTGCCTGCGTGGTCGGGAAGCTGACGGGGCTGATGATCGACGGCTGGGCTGGGCTTCTGGTGGCGCTGTTTATTCTGTGGTCGGGCGTCGGCGTAGTGAAGGACACCGTCGACCCGCTGCTGGGCGCGAAGCCGGATGAAGCGCTTGTGCGCGCCATCGCGTATCTTATGACCTCGCACGTGAACATTCTCGGCTTCCACGATCTCATGGTGCATGATTACGGGCCGGGCCGCCGCTTTGCCAGCGTCCATGCCGAGATCGACCACCGCATCGACCCGCTTGTTGCCCATGAGATTCTGGACGAGATCGAACGGCAGGCAAAGCGGGAGCTGCACGTTGATCTCGTCATCCACTATGACCCCGTCGTCACCGACGACCCGGAGGTCGCCGCCGTGCGCACGCGCGTCCTGCATATCATGCATGAGCTCGACCCGCGCCTGTCCCTTCACGATTTCCGCATGGTCTCTGGGTCGCATCATGTGAATGTGATCTTCGACATGGTGATTCCGCCGGAAGATACAGCCACCGCCGAGCAGCTGCGGCAGCGGATCGAAGCGCAGCTGCAGGACGAAAAAAAGACGTATCATCTGATCGTCACGTTCGACACGGCGGCCTTCAACGAGCTTTCGACGGAGGCGGGAGAGCAGCAGTCCCGGTAAGCGGACGCCTTCTTGTGCCTCCCCTTCTTTACACCTACCATATATGGATTTCCTGCTTCGTTATGTTACGCGCAATGTTACAGTTAAATTACAAACCCCCCGAAATGCTTGACGAAACGGGGGCAGTGCGGTAAGATGCAGATACAAATTACACAGGGGGCTTTGCTCCGATGTGTAAAATTTAAACAGGAGGAAATCCAAATGAAGAATCTGAAAAAGGTTCTCGCGCTGGTTCTGGCCGTTGTCATGATCATGGGCACCGTCGCCGTCGCCAGCGCAAAGGACTACGCGGATATCAAGGCTGACAGCGATTACGCCGAAGCAATTGATGTCCTGTCCAACCTCAACATTCTTGATGGTTTCAAGAATGGTGAGACGTACAACTTCCAGCCGGATGGCTACTTCACCCGTGCTCAGGCAGCCAAGATCGTGGCGATCGTCCACAACGCGGCTACCAACGGCGAGATCAAGGGTCAGGATGCTATCTCCAGCCTGTACAGCAACGCACAGAACCCGTTCGTTGACTGCAACAACTCCTGGGCGCTGCCCTTCATCAACTACTGCCGCATCACTGGTCTGGCTGACGGCATGACCAAGACCACCTACGCTCCCGAGCGCAGACTGACCGGCGTGCAGTGGCTGAAGCTGATGCTCACCACCCTGAACTTCGACACCGCCAAGGAAGGCTACACCGGCACCGGCTGGGACATCAACGTCCTGAACCGCGCCAACGAGCTTGACCTGCTTGCTGGTCTCCCCACTGGCTGGAAAGCCATCGAGAACATCAAGCGCGGCGAAGCTGCTCAGATCCTCTACAACGCGCTGACCACGAGCCTTGTCGAGTATGGCCAGAACATCAAGGGCTACAATCCCACGGTTGCGGCTGGCAACTTCCTCACCAAGGCGTTCGTCGCCAACGAGTCCGTTGTGTCCACCGGTGTTCTGCTCGCCGCCAAGATGGGCGTCGGCATCACCCGTACCACTGACGCATTCCGCCGTCCGGGCTACAAGTGGAGCTATGGCACTTGGAGCAAGTTCTACATGGACGCGCCGGTCAACAGCTACACCACCGCTGTTACCATGTGCGACATCCTGAAGAACGACATGAAGGTTCCCGAGACCTCTGACAAGCCGGTTGTTCTGAATGGCTACCGCAAGGGCGCAGCGCCCACCGATGCCGGCGCTACCACGACCGGCCAGATGTTCGCCGATGCCGGCACCGCTCTGAACTACTACGCAGTCGACGGCTACAAGTATGTTGATGTCAATGACAGAATTTACATGGAGCTTCAGCATGACAAGGCCAAGGAATGCCAGACTTGGTGGGAAGCTGCATATGGCTGGAAGTCTCCGGTCTTCGGCGGCCAGGGCGATCTGACGCAGGTCTTCAAGACCGAAGACGGCTGGGTCATCACCACCATCCACACCTTCCTCGGCGAGATCACCAAGCTCAACAAGAACAACAAGTACAGCCACGCCACCGGCGAGACTGCGGAACTCAAGTTCTGGCAGGAAATGGTGAATGATGAGCCGCAGTACATTGAGAGAACGACTACGGCTATGACCACCACCGACATGAACTACACTGTCGGCACCAAGGTTCTGGTTCAGGTCTCCCTGAAGAAGAGCGAGACTGTCAACCTTGACAACTCTGACTATGTCAACGGCAATGTTGGTATTGTCGCTGTTGCTGAGGCCAAGACTGGCGCTCTGACCGGTGCTTCCGATGCAAACTATCCGGAAACTGTTTCCATCGACGGCACCAAGTATCCCACCAACTGCCGCTTCGTTCTTGGCAAGGATAAAGCCATGAACATTGCGAACAATGGCAAGGTCTTCACGTTCTACCTCGACACTTACGGCAACGTCATCGGCCGTGTTGCGAACACCGATGCCAAGAGCTATGTGGTTCTCGACCGTATCTACGGCGTCCATGAGAACGGCAAGTTCGCGCTGAAGGCCGACATGTTCGATCTGGACGGCAAGGCCATCGAGGGCGCGACTGTCGCGATCGCCGGCTCCTTCGCTTCTGCCAAGGACGGCTACGACAATATTGGTTATTACAGCAACGACAGCTATCCGTATGACAACTTCGTTTACATGGTTGCCTCGCACAACGATTCGAAGCTGACCAACGCGCTGTACTCCTACACCAAGAACGACAAGGACGTTTACACCCTGACTTGGGTCGGTGATGCGACTACGGCTACCACAGTTGCTGCATCCACCGCAGCTGATGTTGCCAATAACGTCACTTACGGCCATGCATTCGGCCGTCTGGAAGGCTCCTTCGTCCACACTGCAAAGCTGGCATTCATCAAGGTTTCTTCCCTGAATGGCGTAGCCATGATGAAGACCAACGATAAGGTATACAGCGGCAACGATCTCTCCCTGTCCGAGTCCACCAAGTTCGTGGTCAAGAGCGCTGGCGGCGCTGTCACGTCCTACACCGGCTACACCGCTCTGCCCGCACTGACTGCCTCCTACGTTGACTATCTCGATAACGACGGCGACGGCTTCGCTGACATCGTCTACATCGGCAAGGCAGTCTTCGCGGCTGACAATGTCACTGGTTGGGTCCTGAAGTGGACGCCGTTCAACTGGGCAAATGGCTATGACCTCATCACTGTCTACGTCGACGGTGAGCCTGTCACGGTCAATGTCAAGCACGAAACCATCGTGACTGACGTTGATGCCAACGGCGTAGCGCTGCGTCCGGGCCTGTACACCTTCAAGACGCAGGTCGATGCCAATGGCGTGACCTACTCTGAGGTCTACATGATCGACCAGAACGCAAGCAACTGGATGGGCGAAGCTGTTGAGTCCTACAGCAACGATGCGACCGCGATCAAGGTCAAGGGTGCTGACGGCTACACGCAGACCATCGGCCTGACCGACGTTGTGATCTACAACGTTCTGGCTGACGGCACTGTCGTCAAGGCTGACGCTTCCTGCATCGCTGCGGGCGACTACATCATCTACTCCAAGGTTTCCAGCATGGGCAATGCTCCGTACGCGGTGATCTACGTCCTCGACAAGACCATTCCGTACTAATTTGAGATTTCCTCTCTGAAACCCCAAAGCAAAGAGGGGGCCCCGCAAGGGGCCCCCTTTTCTGCACACTTGACAAACCGCAAGAACCTGCTATAATAAAAATAACCCAAGGCTCCGCGACAAGCGGTTTTGCCTCTGGGTTGCGAAGGAAACTAGATCAAAAGATCAAGAAACCGTCACTGTGCAGAGTGGCGGTTTCTGCCTTTGATGCGGATGGTGACCGTGAATCCAAAAATATGGAATGTGATCGTAATCGGCATCTTATCACCTCCTTTACGAGGTGAGACAAAACCGCCTATCGCTGTGTTGGAGCCTCAGGGGTTCAAAAGAACCATAACTATCCTACCAGACCAGTCGAAAAATGTCAATCTGTGCCGGTTTCACCCGCTTGACAAACTGGTGAAAGCTGATATAATGAAAATGACCCAAGGCTCCGCGACAAGCGGTTTGCCTCTAACTAAGAGAAAGCGTCATGAGTCAAAGCTCAGGAAACCGTCACTTGGCAGAGTGGCGGTTTCTGCCTTTGATGCGGATGGTGATCGTGAATCCAAAGATATGGAACGTGATCGTAATCGGCATCTTATCACCTCCTTTACGAGGTGAGACAAAACCGCCTATCGCTGTGTTGGAGCCTCAGGGGTTCGATTGAACCAAAATTATTCTACCAGACCAGTCGAAAAATGTCAATCCATGCGGCCGTTTCCGCGCCCTTGACAAACCGCAAGAACCTGCTATAATAAAAATAACCAAGGGCGCCTCGACAAGCGGTTGTCCCCGGTTAAGTGCTAGTCAAAGAAAACACATATAGCGTTTCGAAACCGTCACTTGCCAGAGTGGCGGTTTCGCCCGTTAATGCGGATCGTAATAGTCAATCCAAGAATATGGAAAGTCAATGTGATCGGCATCGGAACACCCCCTTTACAGAGGATTCCGGGGAAAACCGCCCGTCGCTGCTTTGGCGCCTTGGGGTTCAAAAAGAACCTTAACTATTCTACCAGACCAGTCGAAAAATGTCAATCTACACCGTTTGTGCCCGCTTGACAAATCAAAAGTGTCTGGTATAATAAAAGTAACCAAG
>ERZ1027061.461-NODE-461-length-18111-cov-4.703201_pt1 | contig 18111 bp, 13 predicted proteins | sample MGYA00519283_ERZ1027061 | MGnify/ENA primary metagenome ERZ1027061 (study PRJEB26926, sample SAMN06164849) | human gut metagenome | biome: ENVO:00009003; feature: ENVO:2100002; material: ENVO:00002003 | host: Homo sapiens | place: USA | collected 2012 ... | reverse complement strand
AAGAGACAGCCTTAGCTGTGATCTCCGGCCAGGTTATACTGCCGATGATCATGCATAAGGTGAGAACATACGCCAGGATTCTGCTCCCTGTTCCCTTTCTCATTTTCTTTTCCTCCTTGTACTTCCTTTTTCCTCCTAAAAACTAACCTATTATTAAAAATATAGCACAGAAAACACCTTCATGAGAACAAATAACCCGTCATTATTTATCCGCATTTTTGCCAATGTTTCCTGTGCTATTTTACCAATTGACTATCTGCAATTATTTTTTTTGCTGCATCTATGTCGTTTGACATCTGATTCTTTAGTTCCTCAATACCTGCAAATTTCTTCTCGCCGCGAATCTTCTGTATAAGCTCAACTTTTATGATATTGCCATATATATCCCTGTCAAAATCAAATATATTGGTCTCTATGGTTATATTGCCATTATCATTCACCGTAGGATTATCACCTATGTTGGTGATTCCCATATACATTCTGAATGGATCCTCGTGTCCTGCATGTTCGCCTTTTATGATCTTTATCCTGGATGCATACACCCCCGCTGGCGGATATAGCTTATGATCCTGCGGCAGCATATTTGCAGTTGGGATTCCGATAGTTCTCCCAAGCTGTTTTCCTGACACTACCTCACCGGTCATGCTGTACGGTCTTCCCAGCATCGGTATTACCGCTCTCACGTCGCCCTCAGATATATTCCTTCTTATGACTGTGGAACTCACCACCTCGTCATCCTGCTCCAGCTTGTCTATGACTATGACCTTATAACCATACTCCTCAGCATGACTCTTCAAGGTCTCCACGTCACCTTTCCTGTCTCTGCCAAATCTATAGTCACTTCCAACCACAACATATCCAGCTCTCATCATACCCACCAGTATATCCCTGATAAAAGCCTCTGGCGCTGTTGCAGCAAATGCATCGTCAAACGGATATTCGACCAGAACGTCAACCCCTGTATCCGATACCACCTGTGCTTTCTCTTCAGATGTATATATGGTCTTCATATTACTCACATCAAACACATGATTTTCCCTCATGTCAAATGTGAACACGACTCCCATGTAGCCCTGTTTCTGAAGTTTTAACACCTGCTCTATCAGAAGCATATGCCCCTGATGGATTCCGTCAAACTTTCCAAGGGCAACCGCTGTACGCTCTGTGCTGTTTAGTTGTATCTTCTTCGTATTCTTTATATGAATCATAAATGTATGTCCTAAATTTCATAAAATATATATTTGTAAACCGACTCATCTGCTCACCGGAAACATCTTAAACGGCACATACTGTCTCTTCTCATCGCTGTACTCATACAGTGCCGCAAATCTGCCATGCTCATCATATACTTTCACGTATGTGTCCCTGTATATCTGATTTTCCACAAATGAATCCGCAGAGAGTTTATTGCCATTTGCAAGAAGCTTCTCACCCTTTGCTGATATATGGAGCTCTGGAATATCCGGCATAAGCTTGTCTGTTGTGAGCACATGCTGCATAAGCGTTCCGTCATCCCTTGCCTTCTCCACGGCATCAAGTGTCAGACTTTCTTCTATAGTAAAGCCTTTCACCTCTGTTCTGATAAGTCTCTCCATCACGGCTCCGCAGCCCAGCTTTTCTCCGATATCCCGGCATAGACTTCTTATATAAGTACCCTTGGAACAACTCACGTCAAATGTTACCCTCGGAAGATCTGTCGAACGTATCTGAATACTGTGTATCGTAACTGGTCTCGGCTGCCGTTCTATGACCTGTCCGGCTCTTGCAAGCTCATAAAGCTTCTTGCCATTTACCTTGATGGCAGAATACATCGGTGGGATCTGCATATAATCCCCAACAAAACTCATCACTGTCTCAATGACTGTCTGATCATCAGGATAGATGTCTGTCACATCTGTGAGTTTACCTGTGACATCCTCCGTGTCACTGGTCTTGCCAAGCAGCATCGTACACGTATATGTCTTATTCTTCTCAGTCAGAAGATCACACATCTTTGTGGCACTTCCAAGACACACAAGAAGAACTCCCTCCGCCATGGGATCGAGAGTTCCGGTATGACCTATCTTTTTCTGTTTTAGTATACCCCGGAGCTTTGCAACCACATCAAATGATGTATAGCCCTGCTCCTTATATATATTGATAAAACCGTCTATCATAATTATTATTTATTCCTATCCAAGAAACTTTAAGCTGTTTTTATACCAGCTGCTTTTCAATCTCTGCGACTATCTCTGCAACTATCTTATCCGGATTGCCTTTTATATTGCATCCCGCTGCTTTTACATGACCGCCGCCGCCGTGGCTGCATGCGATCTCGCTCACATTCACGATGTCATTTGCTCTGAGTGATATCTTATACTCATTCTCCCCAGACTGATACATGAAAAATGCAACCTCTGTTCCTGATGTGAGTCTCAACTGATCGACTATGCCATCCGTATCCATCTTTGAAGCACCAAGCTTTTCGAAATCATCAAAAGTAAGCAATGTATGCGTAATCTTGCCATTTGCAAACTGCTTCATACCGAGCAGTGCGTAACCCAGAAGCTTATTCTGTGTAAGAGTCTTCTTATAAAATGTTTCATCTATAACAAAACTTGGTCTGGCTCCCTTTTCGATCAGAATTCCGGCAATCGTCATAGCTGATCTTGTCGTATTGCTGTGTTTAAACACACCAGTGTCATGAACTATTCCCATGTATAATGCCTCGGCGCAAGGCTGATTTATCCTATCCTCATCAAGGAGTTTAAAGATTGCCTCCGCTGCAGAACACGCCTGTGGCTCCACATAGCACACATCACCAAAGCCCTTGTTGGATATATGATGATCTATGCATAGCGTCCTCTTTGCAGTCTCAAAATACTGTGCAAATGGAGTGAATCTATCCGGATCCCCACAATCGAGTGACATGAACAGATCATAGATCTCATCATCAGTCTCATGCTTGACCTCAGATGCACCATTCAAAAACATGAATACATCAGGAAATTCCTGAAGATATACCTGAACTTTCTTACCAGGGTAATTGCTCGTTATATAGTTATACATTCCAAGTGTAGAACCTATACAGTCACCATCAGGATTTATATGTCCTGTTATGGCTATACTGTCTGCATTCTCTATCTCTCTTATAAGATCGTTCATATATACCTCCCGCCGGCTCGATGTAGGAATATGCATTGTGACAGTTTACACATGCACAACTGCCACAATGCTCATTTTTCATTATTCTTCACTGTCATCTGAACCATCTGTTATATCTTCTGTCTCGTCCCCGTGCTTTCCAATAGCCTCGTCTATCTTGTGGGACATGTTAACACCATACTCAATGGACTGATCCATGATAAATGTTATCTCTGGAGTGTTTCGAAGATTTACAGAATGAGCAAGCTCTCTTCTGATATATCCCATCGCACTGGTCAGCCCTGCAAATGTGGAATCAACAGCATCCTGGTCTCCCAGGACACTGATATATGCCTTACAGAATTTGAGGTCAGGTGTGACAACCACATCAACAACTGATGTCATAGGTGATATTCTGGGATCCTTGATCTCACGGCTTATGATCCTGCTCAGTTCCCTCTGGACCTCTCCGTTTATTCTGTTATTCTTTACACTGTTTTTTCTCATATTTATTACTACTTTCTAGGCACCTCTACCATCTCGTATGCCTCTATCTGATCTTCCTCTGCAACGTCCTGGAAGTTCTCGAATACCATACCACACTCGAATCCTGACTTAACTTCCTTGACATCGTCCTTGAATCTCTTGAGTGATGCAAGCTTTCCTTCAAATATAAGGTTGCCCTCTCTTGTGATCCTTACGCTGCAGTTTCTGTTGATTGTTCCATCGAGAACATATGAACCGGCAATGACACCGATACCAGATGCCTTGTATGTCTGTCTGATCTCTGCATGGCCGATGATCTTCTCCTCATATATAGGATCAAGCATACCCTTCATTGCTGAATCAATATCCTCTATTGCATTGTAGATGACTCTGTACAGACGAACATCTACGCCCTCGCTGTCTGCCATATCCTTTGCTCTCGCATCCGGTCTGATATTGAAACCGATAACGATGGCATTTGATGCTGACGCAAGGATTATATCTGACTCGTTGATCGCACCTACACCGGCATGTATACACTTGATGACAACCTCATCATTTGAGAGCTTTAAGAGACTCTGCTTGACAGCCTCAACTGAACCCTGTACATCAGCCTTGATGATGATCTTGAGTTCCTTGAGATTGCCGGCCTGGATCTGGCTGTACAGATCATCAAGTGACATTCTCTGCTTGGTATCTGCAAGAAGCTTCTCCTTACCCTGTGAGATATACGTCTCAGAAATGGTCCTAGCTTCCTTCTCATTGTCAACTGCCATGAATATCTCACCTGCATCAGGTACTGTGTTAAGTCCCTGAATCTGTACAGGTGTTGAAGGAAGAGCCTCATTAACCCTCTCTCCTCTTGAGTTGGTCATGGCACGAACCTTACCATGTGATGCTCCTACCGCAATATAATCGCCAACATGAAGTGTACCCTTCTGCACAAGCATTGTTGCAACAGGACCACGTCCCTTGTCAAGCTCAGCCTCGATGACGATACCTCTTGCCTTTCTGTTAGGATTTGCCTTGAGCTCAAGCACATCCGCTGTGAGAAGTATCATCTCAAGGAGATTATCGATACCTTCCTTAGTATGTGCAGATACAGGACAGAATATTGTTGAACCGCCCCAATCCTCAGGGATAAGTTCATACTCTGTAAGCTCCTGCTTAACTCTCTCTATGTTCGCACTTTCCTTATCGATCTTATTGATCGCTACGATGATCTCTATTCCGGCAGCCTTCGCGTGATTTATAGCCTCAACTGTCTGTGGCATTACACCATCATCAGCGGCTACAACAAGGATAGCGATATCTGTACTCTGGGCACCACGCATACGCATCGCTGTGAACGCCTCATGTCCCGGAGTATCAAGGAATGTGATTGTCTGGCCATTTACATCTACAACTGATGCACCGATAGCCTGTGTGATTCCACCAGCCTCACCTGATGTAACCTTTGTCTGTCTGATGGCATCGAGAAGTGATGTCTTACCATGGTCAACGTGACCCATAACACAGACAACAGGTGGTCTTGAAACCATATCCCTCTCGTCCTCTTCGTCCTCCTTCAGGAGCTCCTCGATAACATCTACCTTCTCCTCTTCTTCAGCTATACAGTTGTACTCGAGAGCAATCTCTGAAGCCTCGTCAAATGAGAACTCAGAGTTCACATTAACCATCTTTCCTGCGAGGAAAAGTTTCTTTATGAGCGCTGTGACAGGTGTTTTTACCGCATCCGCCAGCTCCTTCAGAGTAACTACCTCTGGTAGTGTGATTGTTCTGATTGCATCAGGATCTTCCTGCGGTGCCTGCTGTTTCTTCTGAGGCTTGCTCTTGACATTCTTTGCAAGTCTGCTGATATCTGCCTCAACCTCCTCAGGAGATCTTCTGCTGCCCTTTCTTGGCTTATTCTTATCTCTATTGTAATTGTCTCTGTTCTGACTCTTCAGATCCTTACCTGGCATCTCCTTGGCATCGAAATCCTTGCGGTCTCTTCTAAATGGTGCTCTCTTCTGTGCTGGGCTGTCATCTTCATCATCCTTGCCAAACGGCACATTAATACGATTGCTGAAACGATTACCGCCATCTCGTCCAAATCCTCTTCCGCCCTGGTTAGCGCCATCTCTGTTAAATCTTGGTCTGTCACCCTGATTGCCGCCGTCTCTATTGAATCTTGGTCTGTCACCCTGATTGCCGCCATCTCTGTTAAATCTTGGTCTGTCGCCCTGATTGCCACCATCTCTGTTAAATCTTGGTCTGTCGCCCTGATTGCCGCCATCTCTGTTAAATCTTGGTCTGTCGCCCTGATTTCTGTCGCCATCTCTATTGAATCTTGGTCTGTCGCCCTGATTGCTGCCATCTCTGTTAAATCTTGGTCTGTCACCCTGATTTCTGTCGCCATCTCTATTGAATCTTGGTCTATCTCCCTGGTTCCTATCCCCCTGATTCCTATCTCCGCTAAATCTAGCTCTGTCTGTTCCGCCCTGTCTGTCATTGTTAAATCTAACTCTGTTACCGTTATTGTTCATCTTGCCGTTGTTCTTATCCTCTCTGGCAAATCTAACATGGTTTCCAGCACCCTGTCTGGATGCCTGATTATCTTCTCTTGCCGGGGTCTGCTTTGGTGCTTCAGTCTTTGGCTGCTGCTTTGGTGCCTCTGTCTTTGCTGCCTGAGGCTTTACAGCCTGCTTTGCTGGTTCCTGCTTGCTCTCCTGCTTTGGAATTTCAGTATTAACCTGCTGCTTTGGTGCATTTCCTGATCCACCAAACTTTGACTTGATTATGTCCACCATTGAGTCATCCAGATTAGACATATGACTCTTGATCTCTATTCCCTTAGCACCGAGGGTATCTATTATATCTTTATTTGAAATGTTTAACTGTTTTGATAATTCGTGTACTCTGATTTTTGCCAAATGTTACACCTCCATATTTTCATTTACATTCATATACTTTATGATCTGATTGCCAAAACCTTCGTCCAATATAGCTACCGATGTTCTCATTTCATTTCCGGTATACTTTCCAAGTTCGTCCTTGGTTCCGTACTCATAATAGGGAATTCCATAGTAGTCACACTTCTGATCGAAAAGTTTCTTTGTATTGTCAGAGGCATCTTTTGCCACGATCACAACATATGCACTCTGAGTCTTTACCGCTCTTTCTACTGAAAAATTACCGCTGCAGAGCCTTCTTGCCCTGGCACACAAAGAAATAGTCGAGTATACCTTATTGTTCTTCAATATCACTCAGCTCCTTGTCTAATTGTTCATAAACCTCAGAAGGTATGCTCACCTTGAAAGACTTCTCAAGGGCTTTACTTCCGACCGCCTTCTTCAGACAGTCTGTCTTCCTGCAGATGTATGCGCCTCTGCCGCTCAGCTTTCCTGTAGCATCAACTGCAAACTTTCCATCACTGCTGCGGACTATTCTAATAAGCTGATTCTTCGGAATCATCTCCCGGCATCCAAGACATTGCCTCAGAGGTATCTTCTTTGCCATCTCATCACTCCCTGTTTCTTTTCATGTGCCGTCCGGGCTCTCCGGACATATGCATCGCAGTGTCATAATCAAATGTAAATGATTACTCTTCTACGCCTGTGTCATCAGTTTCATCTATGTCAACTGAAGTTGACTTGGCATCTTTATCATCGTCAACCTCATCATAATAATCTTCATCGTTGCCGTATGGATCAAAATTCTTGTCATAATCATCATCATCTGACGACTGCTCGTTGAAGTAACCCATCTCCTCAGCCTTTGAGTGGCTCTTGATATCGATCTTATATCCTGTGAGTTTTGCTGCAAGTCTTGCGTTCTGACCCTTCTTGCCAATAGCGAGTGAAAGTTGTGTATCCGGAACAACGACAAATGCACTCTTCTCGTCAAGGTCAACCGATACATCCTCAACATCTGATGGACTGAGTGCATTATATATGAACTCGGCTGGATTCTCACTCCAAGGAATAATATCTATCTTCTCACCATTTAAATCAGCGACAACAGCATTTACTCTGTCACCGTTTACTCCTACACATGCTCCAACAGCATCAACGTTATCATCATTTGACCATACTGCAATCTTTGATCTTGAGCCAGCCTCTCTGCAAAAACTCTTGATCTCAACCACGCCATCCGCGATCTCTGTAACTTCCTTCTCAAAAAGTCTCTTCACAAGTTCAGGATGAGTTCTTGATACCACAATCTTTGGTCCCTTGTTGGTCTTCTTGACCTCAGTCACATAAAGCTTGATCCTGTCGCCTCTCTCATAGGTCTCACCCTCGATCATCTCAGATGGCTTAAGAACAGCCTCCGTCTTATCATCAAGGCTTACGTTCACACTGTCTCCTACCTGTCTCTCAACGATACCTGTGACAATATCCTTCTCCTTCATATGGAAGTGATCATATATTGCCGCTCTCTCGTTCTCATTTATAGCCTGGACTATGACGTTTCTCGCACGCTGTGCTGCGATTCTCCCAAAGTTCTTTGTTGTTATCTCAACGTTGACTGTATCACCGATCTCGTATCTCTTGTTCAACATCTTCGCCTGGCTGAGAGATATCTGGAATGATGGGTTCTCAACCTCATCAACAACTTCCTTTGCAGCATACACATGACACTCACCTGTCTCTCTGTCAAGTGAAACCGTTATGTTCTCGTCTGTATTGAAATCCTTCTTACAGGCTGTCTTGAGTGATCTCTCAATAGCCTCAAGCAGTACATCCTTGCTTATGTTTCTCTCCTTCTCCAGCTGATTCAATGCTTCAATGATCTCTGACACCTTTTTATCCTCCTAATATATAAATGCTAAACGTATCATAGAAATATCTTTTCTTGATATTGTAACTTCTGTTTCATCCTCGAATTCTATGGTAACCGTAGCGTCGTCATATGCCTTAAGCACACCCTCAAACTCCTTTGCACCATTTATCTTGACAAATGTCTTGATCTCAACTACCTTACCAATACTTCTCTTAAAATCGTTCTCTTTCTTCAGTGGTCTTGTAAGTCCCGGTGAACTTACCTCCAGTATATATGCATCACTGATATAATCCTCCTGATCGAGAAGGTCTCCCAATGCCCTGTTTACTATCTCGCAGTCATTTATCGTGATGCCGCCTTCCTTGTCAGCATACACTCTCAGATAATAATCACTGCCTTCCTTCACGTACTCCACATCCACAAGCTCAAGGTTGTTTGCCTCAATGATCGGAGTTACCAGTTCAACTGTCTTTGCCTCAATATCTGCTCTCTTCGTAATACGACCACCTTTCTCTTATAAGACCTTTACAACAATTAAGAGTGGGCCAAAGCCCACTCTCATGCTGCATACTATAACAATCGTGTTTATTGTATCATAATTATCAGATAATTCAAGTGCAAATATCAACAAATATGCGGATAAATACGGATTTTCCCTTGTAAATATGACAATATCTCCGCTATATACACAGATAAGCCCGACCAATCATCCATTTCGTCTGGCTGTGTCCTCACGGTAATATTTATCAAGTATCTTGTTTGCCTTCTTGTCATCCAGAACACATTTGTTGGAAAGCGCCGTCTTGACTAGCTCATCAAGCGCCTCCTCCCTGAGTGCCGGCGACTTTATATTTACATTTGCAAGCTCTGTGTACGCCCCCATCTTCCTTGTCAAGATCTCATACTCCTCAGGAATCATCCTATCTATCATGTTCCTTATCTGCTTCGAAACTGCCTGACTGTTGCCTCCGGTTGTGACTCCCACCACGAGATCACCTCTGACTATCACACCTGGGAAAAGGAAACTGCTGAGTTCTCTATTGTCTGCCACATTTACCATGATGCCATTGTCATTGCAGTATTTGCCTATCTTGGAATTGATCTCCGGGCGTCTTGTCGCTGCCACAACTATATCTGCATTCTGCAAAATATCGAGAGCCACGTTGCTCTCATGAACATTTATCCCCTTGATAGCCTTTATATCATCACACACCTTTGGCGCAATAACCGCAATCTTTGCACCAAAATAAAGCAGTGAATTGATCTTTCTGAGTGCCGCTTTTCCTCCGCCTATGACGATAACCTTCTTATTTTCAAGATTTATGTACATTGGGAAATATGCCATATCGATTCTCCTTCCGAATATATAAAAATAATCTGCATATATTGTAGTGAAATAACTGCCCTCTCATGCGGCAGTTACGAATAGAATTATAAATGAGGAAATAGAAAATGGCAATTACAAATAACGTTGGTTCACTAAAAATTCAAATTACCAACAACAATTTCTTCCCTGTACAAGGTGCATCTGTGTATATAAGCCCCACCGGGATGCCTGATTCGGTCTCCGAAGAATTTGTCACCGATGAAAACGGCATCGTGATCGATGAGAAACTTCCCGCTCCTGATGTATCCTACAGTCTGGAGCCGAGCGATAACCAACCCTATTCTGAATACAACGTCCTGGTAAATGCCCCAGGCTACAATGAGCGCTTTATATCCGGAGTGCAGATCTTCTCCGGTGAAAATGGAATACAGAACATTGAGCTCACCCCCGAGGACGGAAGTCCGGACTCTCCAACTGTTCTTGATGCGCATACTCTCTGGGAACAGTATCCTCCAAAGATTGCCGAGGACATGATAAAACCTGTGAATCCATCCGGCGGCATAGTTCTGAGCCGTGTTGTTGTCCCTGAGACGATCGTTGTCCATGACGGTACGCCGACAGACTCCACCGCCAAAGATTACTATGTCCCATATAAAGACTACATAAAGAACGTTGCCTGCAATGAGATATATTCAACCTGGCCCGATGCCGCTATCCGCGCAAATGTTCTTGCGATACAGTCATTTACCCTAAACCGAGTGTACACGGAATGGTATCGGGGTAAAGGCTATGACTTCACCATAACCAGCAACACGGCATTTGACCAGAAATGGGTATACAATGCTACTATATTTGAAAATATATCCCAAGTAGTAGATGAGATGTTCGCAAGTTATCTTTCAAAACCGAACGTCACACAGCCTCTGTTCACACAGTATTGCGATGGCAGACGTGTGTCCTGTCCCGGCTGGATGACCCAGTGGGGGTCAAAATCATTGGCCGATGACGGACTCTCCGCCATCCAGATCCTTCGCTACTACTACGGAGACAATCTTTACATCAACACCTCTGAGACAATATCGGGAATCCCCTCATCCTATCCCGGCTATGATCTCACCTTAGGCTCAAGCGGCGACAAGGTAGATCAGCTGCAGCGCCAACTTGCCCGTATAGCACTAAACTACCCTGCTATTGGCTCCATAGCGGTAGATGGGGTATATGGTCAGAACACTGCAGATGCCGTGAAGAACTTCCAACAGATATTCAATCTTCCGGCAACGGGTGTAACGGATTACAAAACATGGTATAAGATTTCCCAGATATATGTGGGCGTTACCAAGATTGCAGAGAATGTGTAGAATTATATGTGATCTCTGTCCGCCAAACAAAGGGGTCTGGCATATGGGGTCAGGCACCTTTTACATAGATTTTACATATAAAGGGCATGCACTCCTTTTGTTTGGTTTTGCTCTGGATAGCGCGCCCATGGCGCGCAACACAAAAAAAAGCTGAAATCATAATGATTTCAGCTTTTAGCAGTTCGTAGGGGAATCGAACCCCTGTTTTCGCCGTGAGAGGGCGACGTCTTAGCCGCTTGACCAACGAACCATAAGTGCTTGTATCTTGCCGCTACGCTTGCGACCTGTTTAATATAACAGAAACGGAACAAGAATGCAAGCACTTTTTTTATATATTTTGTAAGTTTTTTGTCTGCCCTTATTAAGCATGGTTTCTATGTTACATAAAGTCAAACAGTGAAAGCTGATTTGTCTCAGGCATTCCGTCCAAGATTCCAAGCTCGCTCATCTTCTCGATGGTTCCCTTGCCTATCTTTGCACGCTCATTTATCTCCTCCTTGGAGAGGAACGGTCCCTTCTGAGCTGCCTCGTAGAGCTGCTGGGCAGCCTTCTCTCCCATTCCTTCTATGGATGCAAAGGATGGCATGATCTTGCCGTCTATTATCTGGAATCTGTCGGCTTTCGCCTTGTATATATCTATAGGGACAAAGTCGTAGCCCCTTGCGTACATCTCGAGAACTATCTTCAGATCCTTGAGCTTGCCCTCGTCCTTGGCTGATCTCTTGTTCTTGTCCACCTTGCTTATCTCATTGATATGGAAGAGAACTCTCTCCTTGCCAAAGCACATCATCTCGTAGCTGAAATCATCAGCTCTGATACTGAAGAATGCCGTATAGTACTCAAGCGGATAATTGACCTTGAACCATGCAATTCTCCACGCCATCATGACATATGCCGCAGCATGGGCCTTCGGGAACATGTACTTGATCTTCTGACACGACCACACGTACCAGTCAGGCACTCCGTGGGCTGCCATCTCAGCCTTCCAATCCTCCCATTTGTCACATTTACCCTTGGCAACTATTCCCTTACGAACCTTCTCCATGATGTTGAAGGCAAGTCCGGCATCAAGTCCCATGTGTATCAGATACACCATGATATCATCACGGCAGCAGATGGCTGTCGATATGGTACACTTGCCCGACTTGATGAGTTCCTGCGCGTTGCCCAGCCATACATCGGTTCCATGTGCCAGACCTGCTATTCGCACAAGGTCTGAGAAACATGTAGGCTTTGCATCTATAAGCATCTGCATGGCAAAGTCAGTTCCGAACTCCGGTACACCCAGACTTCCAAGCGGTATTCCGTTGATATCCTCCGGGGTGATTCCCAGAGACTTCGTGCTGTGGAATAGCTCCATGACATCCTTGTCATCAAGTCTTATCTTCGTGGCGTCCAGTCCCGTCAGATCCTCCAGACGTCTGATCATGGTCGGATCATCATGTCCAAGGATATCGAGTTTCAGCAGATTATGATCAATGGAATGGTACTCAAAGTGTGATGTGATGATATCCGATGTCACATCATTTGCCGGATGCTGTATAGGGGTAAATGAATATATCTCCTCATGTCTCGGAAGAACTATCATACCGCCCGGGTGCTGTCCGGTGGTCCTTCTGACACCTGTACAGCCTAGAGCAAGACGCTCCATCTCACATCTCCTCTTTGTCACCGTTGCGTTCTCCTCGGCATACTTCTTGGCAGCCTTTTCATCCATTCCGGATGCCTTAGCCTCTGCCAGCAGGGCTTCTTTGGAGTGATCCTTAAAATAATTGTACACATATCCAAATGCTGTCTTTTCCGCGACACCGCCTACAGTACCAGCCTTAAACGCCTTTCCCTTACCAAAAAGAACCTCGGTGTATGCGTGTGCCTTCGACTGATACTCTCCTGAGAAGTTCAGGTCGATATCAGGCTCCTTGTCTCCGTTAAATCCAAGGAAGGTTTCGAATGGTATATCGTGTCCCTCCTTTATGAGTGGAGTTCCGCACTTTGGACAGTCTCTGTCCGGCATATCGCATCCGCTCATTCCTGAATACGACTTTACAAGCTCCGAGTCAAAATCTACAAAATGGCACTTCGGACATATATAGTGCGCCGACAGAGGATTAACCTCCGTGATACCGGCCATTGTCGCGACAAATGAAGAGCCGACCGAACCTCGCGAACCAACCAGATATCCGTGGTCATTTGAATCCCACACAAGTTTCTGTGCAATTATGTACATAACCGCGAATCCATTTGAGATGATGGAGTGTAGCTCCCTGTCCAGTCTCTCCTGAACCTGCGGTGGAAGCTCAGGACCATATATCTCATGCGCCTTCGTGTAACATATATCAGTAAGTGTCTGATCCGAATTCTCGATTATTGGCGGTGCCTTATCAGGTCTCACCGGTTCAATCCTCTCCACCATGTCAGCTATCATGTTGGTGTTGGTTATGACTACTTCTCGTGCCTTGTCACTTCCAAGATACTGGAATTCTGCCAGCATCTCCTCCGTTGTCCTGAAGTAGAGTGGCGGCTGCATGTCCGCATCGTCAAATCCCTTGCTCTTCATGATTATCGCTCTATATATATAGTCCTCCGGATTCAGGAAATGGACATCACATGTAGCGACAACTGGCTTGTTGAACATCTCGCCAAGCTCCACTATCCTCTTGTTGTACTCTATCAGATCGTCCATGGTCTTTGGATTTCTAGTATCCCTTGTCATGAACTCATTGTTGCCAAGAGGCTGTATCTCCAGGTAGTCAAACCAGTTTACCAGTCTCACTATCTCTTCATCGGAAGCATCGTCAACGATGGCTCTGAACAGCTCTCCCGCCTCGCAGGCAGAACCCAGTATCAGGCCCTCCCTGTATTTGTTGATGAGACTCATCGGCATACGCGGTCTTCTCGCAAAATACGTAAGATGTGACTCAGAGATGAGCCTGTACAGATTGACCCTGCCGATCTCATTCTTTGCAAGGATGATTCCATGGTATGTCTTGTCCTTTTTTATGGCATCAGGTGACGTACTTCCGAGGACATTCAGATCATCCATGGTCTTGACATCCCTCTCCTTCAGCATATCAAGGAGCTTGAAGAACACCTTTGATGTAGCCTCTGCATCATCTATAGCCCTGTGGTGATGGGCATTGACAACCTTAAGTTCCTTACACACTCTGTCCAGAGTAAATTTGCCAAGCTCCGGCAAAAGTATGTGGCTGAGAGTCATAGTGTCCAGAACTGTATTGTCGAACCTCAGTCCCAGTTCCTCCGCATTCTTCTTTACAAATCCCGTGTCAAAAGATGCATTGTGTGCTACCACTATGTCATCACCGCAGAACTCCACAAATCTCGGAACTATGACATCATACATAGGTGCATCCTTTACCATATCATCGTTTATTGATGTGAGCTGCTCTATCTGGTATGGGATCGGAACGCCTGGGTTGATAAACTCTGAGAACGTGTCAACAACCTCGCCGTCCTTCACCTTGACCGCACCTATCTCTATGATCTTATTGTGTTTCTTGGAAAGTCCTGTCGTTTCTATATCAAATACTACATATTCTGAATCAAGACTCTGGTTTCTGGAATTCTTGACCAGATCTTTGAGATCATCTACAAAGTATCCCTCGACACCGTATATTATCTTGAAATCTTTTCTGAGCCCCTTTGTGTGATTGGCTATAGGGAACGCCTGAACCACACCGTGATCAGTGATAGCTATGGCAGGGTGCCCCCAGTCGCTGGCACGCTTGACTATCGTCTCTATGTCTACAACGCTGTCCATCTCACTCATTTTGGTATGCATGTGAAGTTCAACTCGTTTTTCTGGATATGTATCCATTCGAGGCACGCGGAAATCCTGTATATGTTTCATTCCAAGTACTCTGCATATCATAACTTCCTTCGCATATGTATCAAACTCAGCGAGTCCTTTCATCCTGTAAAACTTCCCATTCTGGATCTCTTCGCGGTAAACCTCCATGTCCTCCGGGCTACAGAACATCTTGAAACCTATGGTATCAGTAAAGTCCGTGATATATCCTGTCAGGATGATCTTGCCGTTACGGAGTTCTCTCTCCTCCGTACTCATGATCTGACCGTGGATGACAACCTCTCCTATACCATCATTGATGCTTGATATCTCAAGCAGCTGTCCTTCTACATCTCTTCCTATGAACACATCTGGATCATCCGAATATCTCTTTCTTCTTCCAAATGTCTCCTTGCCGTTAGTTTTCTGACCATTATCTCCAGCGGATGCAGCTGGCTTTGTCTCTGGTTTCTGCTCTCCGGATTTCTTATCAGCACTCTTGCTCACTGCAAGCTGCTCCTTGCCCACAGCCTGCCCATCTACAATGATATCTCCATGATCTCTCAGATTGCTCAAGATAGCATCTATCTTCTGCTGTTCCACGAGGGCACTAGCACGGCGGAGTTTCTCCTTATCCGCCTCATTAAACTCAAATGCCACATTCACACTCATGTCAAATCTGTCCTGGAACATTTTCTCCAAGTAATGCTTTATCTTGTCTGCATGAATATGCGCAATCTTACTGTCCTCGATAGCTATCGTGATAACATCCTCATCACAGTACCAATCACCTATAGATCTGGATATCAACCTGTATCCGACATTGCTGAATGACCTGATGTCATAGAGGATACTCTTCTCATATGCCTTTACTATAGCCTCAAGATTATACTGCGTAGACAGATCATAGTGCTCCATTATCTGTACTGTGAAACGTCTCTTGCCAAACAGATGTCTTCTGAGTTCCTCCTCAGCCTTTTCTATATTGGGACGGCTTATTATATGTCTTGAACTTATATCGACCTGCAAAATTTCTTTGCTCTCTATAATGACAACTCTGGTTACATATACCTCTTCCCGAAACAGACCATCAAGCTCCCTTGTCATCTCAAGACCTTCAAACACATCAAAAAACAACTGTCTGTCCTGCTCTGCCTGCACTGGTTTGCTGTCATCTACCGGTCTGCTGTCATCCGTTATTTCACCTGCATCTACAGGTTCATCCTGGATCTGCCAGTTTGCGTCATCACTGTACATGAGAGACTGCATCTGTTCCTCATGTAACCGTTCCTCATACATCTGTGCCTCATATGCCCTGGCATCCTGTATCTCCTGTGCGTATATCTCATCTATATTTTCCTGTTTTAAAATTGAATCATCGTTGTTATTCAATCTACTCACTCCAATTATCTAATTCGCGTTTGAGAGCCGGTATAAATTCGTCCTCGCTTAGTTTTCCAACAACCTGTCCTTTCTTTATCAGGAGTCCACAGCCCTTTCCCCCTGCTATTCCAAGATCTGCCTCCTTAGCCTCGCCCGGACCGTTCACAACGCATCCCATAACAGCGACCTTAATATTCAAATGATCATAGTCAGACACAAGTTTTTCTACCTTATTCGCAAGCCCTATGAGATCTATCTCCGTTCTTCCGCAGGTTGGACAGGATACGAGTTCTACACCGCCTGTTCTGAGTCCCAATGCTTTGAGTATCAACTTTGCCGACAATATCTCATCCACCGGGTCTCCGGTGAGTGATACTCTTATTGTATCACCTATTCCCTCATGCAGTATTATTCCAAGTCCCACGGATGACTTTATGTTGCCTCTTGTCACTGTGCCTGACTCGGTTATTCCCACATGAAGAGGATAATCCGTCTTATCCGCAATTAATTCATGAGCCTTCACACACATCATTACATCAGAAGATTTAATGCTGATAACAATATTGTGATAATCCAGCTCCTCTATCATGCGCACCTTATCCAGTGCGCTCTCAACTATACCCTCGGCAGTCACTCCGCCATATTTCTCCACCAGATTTTTCTCCAGAGAACCGCTGTTTACACCCACTCGTATAGGTATATCTCTTCTTTTTGCAGCCTCAACGACCTTGGCAAGATTCTGCTGACCACCTATATTTCCCGGATTTATCCTTATCTTGTCAACGCCGTTCTCTATCGCCTTTATAGCCAGCCTGTAGTCAAAATGTATGTCTCCGACAAGTGGTATGTGTATCCTTTTTTTGATCTCCGGAACAGCATCGGCTGCTGCCTCATCATTTATGGTACATCTGATTATGTCACAGCCAGCTTTCTCCAGCTGCAGAATCTGGGCAACCGTTGCCTCCACATCGCTTGTGTGAGTGTTTGTCATCGACTGTATGAGTATTGGATTTCCTCCGCCTATCACTCTGTCGCCAATACGAATCTCTCTTGTCTTCATATATCCATAAACGCCAGTACCGTTACGGCACCGGCGTCTTCCTCCTACTATATTTCTATTGTCTTTTTCAGCGCAAATGGCCTACGCTAAGTAAAAAATACATTCTTTATATCATTGAACAAAATTACTACCATGAGTATCATGACCAGAACAAAACCTATCACGGTAACTATATTCTCCTTTTCCCGCGGAACCTTCCGTCTGGTTATAAGCTCTATGAGCAGGAATAGAAATCTTCCTCCGTCGAGTCCCGGTATCGGCAGCATGTTCATGATGCCAAGGTTTGCCGAGAGCAGCACGATATAGTTCATCCAATTCAGCACTACGGTAAAGAAATCTATCTTAGCTGCCTCATTGAATGTATCATTCATACTCTTTGCAACTCCCACAGGTCCCGATACATCCTCAGAACTTACCTGTCTTGTGACGATGAGCTTGAGGCTCAGGAATGTCGCCTTCACCCAATATCGCACCTCGTACGCTGAATACTTCATCAGCTCGCCAAAGTTCTTTGGAAGCACATTTCCACTGCCTATTATTCCAATTTTATAACCATTATCTGTCTTAACCGGATATACCGTAGTGTCATACACAGTTCCATCCGACCGCTTAAGTTCAAGATCAATCGGTGATCCGTCACCATAGATCTCAAGGTATATCTGTAACTCTCTGAAGTTCTTTATACTGCTTCCGCCTATCTTGAGGACCGTATCTCCATCTTCTATGCCAGCTTCCTGTGCAGGATACACACCGCCAAACGCCTTCACGTAATCCGCATAATCACTTTCCTGTACCATATCAGCAT
>ERZ1027061.456-NODE-456-length-18295-cov-5.930208_pt1 | contig 18295 bp, 16 predicted proteins | sample MGYA00519283_ERZ1027061 | MGnify/ENA primary metagenome ERZ1027061 (study PRJEB26926, sample SAMN06164849) | human gut metagenome | biome: ENVO:00009003; feature: ENVO:2100002; material: ENVO:00002003 | host: Homo sapiens | place: USA | collected 2012 ... | reverse complement strand
CGGCATACGAGATTACTACGCGTCTCGTGTGCTCGGAGATGTGTATAAGAGACAGGTGTGTGAATGCCGTAAGAATCCGGTATCTGTGCCTGATACACAGAAGACACCGGCAGCTGATACACAGGCTGCGGATAACGGACAGGCAGCTGCAAGTGAGGCTCCTTACGGAAACTTTACATATAATCCCAATCCTGCACCGGACAATAACTATAACAATGTCTACAATAATAATTTTAATAACTTTAATAATCCTTCCGGCCAGGTGGCATTTAACACAACATATTCGTCGGTGCCGCTAAGCGAACGCCACGTCGCCATCAAAAAGGTTATGGCATCACCTCTCGCTCTGATTGCAGCCATACTGTATTCTGTCGGAACCGCTTGTTCAGTTTTCAACGGATTTAACATAAGTATATTCTCAATACTTACATTGGTGGCTCTCTGGGTTACATACTCGGCGGCAAAGAAAGATGGACCGCTTAAGTCATCAGGTTTTACCATTGCATCCGGTCTTACCATTGCACAGATAGTCCTTATGTCTGTCGCATATGTTAGTATCGCTGCCGTTCTTATACTTTTTGCATGCATACCGGGTGAGCTTGCAGAAGCATATCCCGAAGCTGCCAAGTACATCGGTCAGGCTTTTGACATTACAATGCCGGCATCCATAGATTTGAACAGTGCAATATTCATCATCCTGCTGGTTGTATGGACATGTATGTTCATATTCATTGTTTTCTATTATGCAACCTTACGTTCAAGCATAGTAAGTGTACGTTCGGAGCTGAATAACGAGGCGCCTAAGCACAGAATAAGCATGTTTCCTCTTATCATACTTATATTAAGTTCCGTAATGTCAATTGCCAATTCTGTATACACGATAATCAACATTGACCATTACGCCGATATGTTTAACAATTTGCTGAATTCGTCGCTTGAATCCGCAGGCATCAATTACAAAATAAATATCAGTTTTGGAATAATCGGACCAATCGGCTCATTATGTGTTGCCGTTTCCATGATTTTCATTGCTGTGTTGTTTATCAGAATAAGAAACAACCGCGAGAATGCGTGATAATATGCACAATGCAAAGCCGGCCGCATCATATCAGATGCAGCCGGCTTTATTTATTTGATTACCGTGATATTATTGCATTTTTCATATCCGGGAACCATTCTGTCGCATATAAAATTCGTACCCTCGAACGGTGCAAAGCTAACCGAACTTATCTTATTAAATTTAGAATAGTCACACAGAACATAACTTTCCCTGCAATGACTCATCGCCATTTTCTTAACAAGTGCTTCATTCGCATCAGGTGTTGTACATCCGTTCTCTCTTGTAATTGCGTTAGTTCCGAAAAATCCTTTGGTGAAATTATAATTCTTCAGAGTTTCCATAGCATAACTTCCGATTATTGCCTCAGTTGATGCTTTAAGTTCACCGCCGACAAGATAGACTTTAAATCCTCCGGCCGCAAGCTGCCTTGCATGTGTAATGCCATTGGTTACAAATGTAACCGCCTGCTCCTCAATATAGTCTATCATATAAGCAGTTGTTGTTCCGGCATCAAGATACACAAAATCATTCTTCTCGATAAGAAGAGCAGCATATCTGGCTATTTTTTTCTTCTCATCAATGTTAAGATCATTCTTCTGTTCAAATGTATATTCATATGCCGTAACCTGCTGTTGTTCTTTAAGCGCAGCACCGCCAAAAACCTTGGACAGTTTCCCTTCCTTATCAAGATAACTGATATCTCTTCTTGCCGTAGACTCGGAAATTCCAAGTTTTTCGCTGATTTCCTGAGTAGTTACGCTGCCTTTTTCCTTCAGGAGTTTGAGAATCATCTCCTGTCTCTGTAATGTTAACATTTCTTATCCGCCTTATATTCCTTAACATTGGTTTCGAGTACTATTTTGCGAATCGGCAGAACGCTTGCAGGTGATACCGAAAGTTCATCCACACCCATGGCCAGAAATTCTTTGGTGAGTGTTCTGTCAGCTCCAAGTTCTCCGCAGATTCCTGCCCAGATTCCGGCTTTATGCGCATTCTCCACAACCATGGATATCATCTTAAGCACCGCCGGATGATGCGCATCATAGAACATGTCAAGTTCCGTATTCTGCCTGTCAATCGCAAGTGTATACTGTGTAAGGTCATTGGTACCTATGCTGAAGAAATCAACTTTCGATGCAAGTACATCACTCATCATAACCGCTGCAGGCGTTTCAATCATAATTCCCTGCTCAGGATTGCCGTAACTAATTCCCTGTTCGTCAAGTTCCTTCTTGACTTCATCCACTATTTCATAGATACGGTCGATTTCCCACGCACTTATTATCATAGGATACATTATTGCAATATTTCCGTATGCGCTCGCACGGAATAACGCTCTTAACTGAACCTTGAAAATTTCCGGTCTCGTAAGGCATATCCTGATAGCACGGCATCCCATTGCCGGGTTGTCTTCGTGTTTAAGATTAAAATAATCACACTGCTTGTCTGCGCCTATATCAAGGGTTCTTATGATAACCGTCTTGCCCGCCATCGTCTCGGCAACCTGCCTATATATCGCAAACTGCTCTTCTTCGGTAGGAAAATCTTTGCTTTCAAGGTATATGAACTCGCTTCTGAAAAGTCCTATACCTCCGGCGTCGTTCTGTATCACCTTCGCCAGGTCCTTTATGTTGCCTATATTAGCATAAAGTTTTATCTTCTGTCCGTCAATGGTTACATTTTCCCTGCCCTTAAGGCTGGCCAGAAGCTTCTTCTGTTCATCATCCCTGGCTTTATTTTCACGCATCATCTCAAGCATAGCTTCGTCCGGATTGATATATACAGTGCCCTTGGTTCCATCGACTATCGCAAGGCATCCGTCAATATCATCATCAAGGTCGACCGGGGTATTGACCAAAGCCGGGATGCCCATTGTTCTTGCCAGAATCGCCGTATGGGAATTTGTCGAACCGTGCACGGTAACAAAAGCAAGTACCTTATCCTTATCTAACTGGACAGTTTCAGACGGGGCAAGGTCATCCGCAATAATTATCACCGGTTCATCGTCTGTTAAGTCCGAAGATGAACTGCCGCTCAAAACATTGATTACACGTTCAGATATATCTTTTACATCAGCAGCACGTTCTTTCATATAATCGTCATCCATAGATGCAAACATCCTTGAGAAATTATCTCCGGTTGTTGCAACGGCATACTCTGCATTCACGCCCTGTGACGTTATGATGTTCCTGACCGAATCATTATAATCATCATCTTCAAGCATCATCTGATGAACCTCAAATATTGCCGCATTGGCTTCGCCGACTTCTTTAAGTGCTTTATCATGTAATTCCGCAAGTTCACCAATGCTTTTCTTTCTGGCATCTTCATACCTGGCCAGTTCCGCACCGGTATCACTGACTCTCACGCGCTTTACCTGACGTTCATCCTTGGAAAACAATCTGATTCTGCCGATTGCTATGCCACTATATACACTTTTACCTTCATATACCTTCATAAGCATTCTCCCTATGTCCGGAATTTAAAGATTAGCCTGCATAAACGCGTTTATGGTTTCACACGCTTTATCTTCATCTTCACCGTCAAAAGTAATTGTAACTTCTTCGCCCTTCTTAACGCCAAGGCCCATAATTCCGAAAATCGCTTTGCAATTCATTGCCTTTCCGTCTTTCGCGATTTTAATATCACACGCAAATTCCTTTGCTGCCTTTACCAAAAGTCCTGCCGGACGTGCATGGATTCCTTCCGGATCTGTAATTATATACTTGATTTCTTTCATGAGTTTTTCCTCCTAATTTGTCTTATTTTTCTTTAATATTCCTAAAAGTATCGTAGATACTGCAGTTCCTATCACAAGTGCAAGCAGATACATCAATGGATTGCCCATAACCGGTACTACGAAAATTCCGCCGTGCGGTGCCATAAGAGTACAGTTAAATGCCATTGAAAGTGCTCCTGCCACTCCCGCGCCTATTGCACAAGCCGGGATTACTCTCAGCGGATCTGCCGCTGCATAAGGGATAGCTCCTTCAGTTATGAACGCAAGTCCCATAATAATATTGACCGGGCCGGATTGTCTCTCCTGCTTGGTGAATTTCTTTTTGAAGAAAAGTGTGGCAAGGGCTATTGCACACGGCGGAACCATTCCGCCTATCATGACTGATGCCATTATATCATAGTTACCGGCTGCGATTGATGCTGTTCCGAACACATAAGCTGCCTTGTTAAATGGACCGCCCATATCGATTGCCATCATTGCGCCAAGCACAAGTCCGAGTATAATCCTGCTTGCACTTCCCATGCTGTGAAGACCGTTATTCATGGCTGTATTGACAAATCCCATTACCGGTTCTACCGCAAATTTCATTGCAAGTCCCATAAGCAGTATTCCTATAAGTGGATATATGAGTACCGGTGCTATTTTTTCCAACACCTCAGGAAGTTTAGAACATATCTTCATAAGAAGGAGTACTATATATCCTGCTGCAAATCCTGCTACGAGTGCGCCGAGGAATCCCGATGTTCCGTTTGCGGCTATCATTCCGCCTACAAATCCGACTGCAAGAGCAGGTCTGTCCGCAATCGCCATGGCTATAAAACCTGATAGTACCGGCAGCATAAATTTAAAAGCAACATTACCAATTTCATTAAACAAAGCCGCAGCTGATGTTATTGTACCGAAATTAGCTCTTTCGGCTGCAGACAATGAATTTATATCAATGGAGAATCCATCTATCAAAAATGAAAGCGCTATGAGTATACCACCTCCGACAACAAACGGAAGCATATGCGAAACGCCATTCATAAGTTGTGTATAAATCTTATGTCCTATGCCTTTCTTTCCCGATGTCTGCGTTCCGGCGGATACATCTTCGGAAGTATTGCTTTGATATACAGGTGCGTTTCCGGCGATTGCCATATCGATAAGTTCATCTGCCTTGTTAATTCCATCCGAAACCGGACGTTCTATAAGTTTCTTACCGTTAAATCTCTCCATAGGAACCTTGGCGTCAGCTGCCACTATTATACAATCAGCTTCTTCTATATCCTTATCGGTAAGGACGTTCTTGGCTCCTCCGGATCCTCTTGTCTCGATTTTGATGTGACAATTCTTAGCCGCAGCGGCTTTTTCAAGTCCCTCCGCTGCCATATAGGTATGTGCAATACCTGTAGGACACGATGTTACGGCAAGTATTTTTATGGCTCCTTCAGCCGGCTTGTTATTATCTGTAAGCCTCTCGTCAACACTCTTTTTCTCTTCATCTGCCCTGTCTATGATATCCAGGAATTCGTCAACTGTTCCGGCATTGCGCAGGCTCGTCGTAAACTTCTCGTCCATAAGCATCATTGAAAGCTTGCTTAACACATCAAGATGAATATTATCCTCAGTGTCAGGTGCTGCTATAAGAAAAAGCAATGTCACCGGTTCACCGTCAAGCGAATCAAAATCGACTCCGTTCTTAATTACCATTGCTGCGAGGCCAGGCGTATTTACTGAACTGCATTTACCATGCGGGATTGCAATTCCTTCACCAACGCCCGTTGTACTTTCTTCTTCCCTCGCAAACACCTGTCTGCGGTAGCCTTCCACATCATTAAGCCTTCCGGCTGCCTCCATAAGCGCAACTGCATCATTAAGAGCTTCTTCCTTGCTCTTAGGAGCTGCATCAAGAGAAATACTTCTCTTGTCAAGCAAATCTGTAATTCTCATACCTTCGTCCTCCATTTTTATAAAGTTATCTGATCATATACTTTCTTTATCTCTGCTCCGGTTGCAAGGTTCTCAGAGAAAGCACTTGCACTGCCCGCCGCAACACCCATGCAAAAGGCATGTCTGTAATCATGTTTCTCCATATAACCTGCCATAAATCCGGCAACCATCGAATCTCCTGCACCTACTCCGTTAATCAGCTTACCTTTCGGAGCCTCTGTTTCAAGTACCTGTCCATCTTCAGCCACGAGCACCGCACCTTCACCAGCCATTGATACAAGGACATTGACAGCTCCCATTTCCTGAAGTTTCTTTGCATACGGTATAACCGATTTTCTGCTTGTAAGTTCCACACCGAATATCTCTCCAAGTTCGTAATTATTCGGCTTGATAAGGAACGGTTTATACGGAAGCACCTTCATAAGAAGTTCTCTCGTCGCATCTACTGCGATAATGACGCCTCTTCCTTCAAGTGCCTGCATTATTTTCTCATAAGCATCATCGCCCATCCCTGCAGGAATGCTTCCGGAAAGGAACAATATATCTCCTTCCTTAAGCTCATCAAGTCTGTCCATAAGCATCTTAACCTGTTCTTTACCGATATCGGGGCCACGGCCGTTAATCTCCGTTCCTTCTATTGTGCTTAATTTCAGATTAATTCTTGAAAATCCGTCATCCAGTCGTATGAATCCATTATTGACACCCAGTCCGCTTAATCTTCGTATTATTTCATCACCGGTAAATCCGGCTACAAATCCAAGCGCCGTGTTCGGTATTCCCAGATTCATAAGGACTGTCGATACATTGATGCCCTTACCTCCCGGAAGAATTTTCTCGGAATCCGTTCTGTTGGTAATTCCGGTCTTAAAATCCTTTACCGAAACGATATAATCCAATGACGGGTTAAATGTTACTGTGTAAATCACTTGTATTACCTCCTCCGTTCTTGATAACACAAGTATACCGTCAAATTCATTCAAAGTCAATCATTTTCTCTCATTTTTTGAACATTTTTTATTATTTATGGTTTTGAATGACTTTTTTTGACCGTTTTTGCCGTAAAAAAGCAAAAAAAAACGCCTGTCACCATAATGTGACAGACGCATTTATATAATAAGCTGAAAAAGGGACTCGAACCCTCGACCTGCTGATTACGAATCAGCTGCTCTACCAACTGAGCTATTTCAGCATGCACAAGCACGAAAAATATAATAACATTATTTGCGCGAATTGTAAATAGCCAAAATAATTTATCTTTCACTTTTCTTATTGTTGTTTCCAATAGCGGCAAGAAAACGTTCTTCTATATGATCTATCATAAGTGATATTTTTCTGCGTGACGTTCCGCTTGCAAACGGCACGAATCCTCCCGCCATCTCAGCATGACCTCCGCCGCCTCCAATATCAGAAAGTGCATCATTGGTAACAATTCCGGCATTTATCTCTCCGATACTTCTGACAGAGAGCTTTATGCCGTCATCCCTTATTGAATATACAACAGAAAAATCAATTTCAACAAGGTCAAGCATAAAATCAGATATGCTGGCAATAAGAGCCTCCGGGCAATTATATCCGGTATTGGCAAAACTGATATTATCATATATCTTAATACTGTTTATTGCATTGGCATATGCCTTAAGGTCCTCAAATTTCAGTGAACAATGCTCAAGCGAACTTATAAGTTCCATATCGCACATCCCGTAAAGCTGCTGATAAACATCGATATCAGCCTGGGATACTCCTCTCGATAATCCCATGGTGTCGCTCTTAATTCCGAATATAAGTGCCGTAGCAACACTCTTATCCATCTGTATGTCATTTTCCAGGTAATATTGCGCAATTATCGTGGCACATGCACCATATTCCGGTCTGATATCCGCATATCTGTAATCATTTGTGTTGCAGTTTTCAAATGACGGGTGATGGTCTATGCATATTATCTCATTGCCCGGAGAATCAACAATATTGGAATTGCCTTTCTGCGAATCCACCAGGATGATTTCATCATTCTCACACATACCATTGATTGAATCAAGATCTATAAGTTCAATCCCCAATTTGTTTACAAAACCATTCGTGCTGAACCGTTCTATTTTACCCTTGTAACAGATTGATGATTTTATATCATAATGTTTAAGGAGTTTGGATAAGCCAAATGCACTTGCTATCGCATCCGGATCCGGAAAATTATGAGTCTGTATATAAACCATGTCCCCTTTGATATTTCTGACTATCTCTTCAAAACGGTTCATTGCAAATCCTCGCATCCACGATATTTTATGGAAATATTCTACAGCAATACCGAACTATTTTCAATATTTTTCATAAAATATTATATCACAAGCATATAATTATAGGTTTTAAGGAGGAAAAATGAGCACTGCCCTTTCTTTGAAAAATATTTCCTACTCATATCACACGGTACAAGGTGAAACCTGTGCTCTCAAGGATATATCGCTTGATATTCCGAAAGGCAGTTTCGTGTCTGTCGTAGGGCCGTCCGGGTGTGGCAAATCCACCCTTTTATCCATTATAGCCGGAATAATCCGGCCGGATTACGGACGCATATTGATAAACGGCCGCGATATAAGTCCCGGTAACGATTCGATCGGATATATGCTCCAGCATGACCATTTATTTGAATGGCGGTCAATTTACGGCAATGTGATGCTGGGTCTTGAAATAAAACGCAGGAAAAAACCGGACGACACCTCTTATGTTGATGAGCTTCTTAAGCGATACGGTCTGGGTGAATTCAAAGCATCCAGGCCGTCTGAACTTTCAGGAGGCATGCGTCAGCGCGCAGCTTTAATCAGGACTCTCGCACTTGAACCTGAGATTCTGCTTCTGGATGAACCGTTTTCGGCGCTTGATTACCAGACCAGACTCACTGTATGTGATGATATATATTCAATCATCAAAAAGGAACACAAGACCGCCGTGTTAGTAACGCATGATTTGTCAGAGGCAATTTCAGTCGGAGATACCGTATATGTATTAAGCAGGCGTCCGGGACGGATTGCACGTTCGGTTTCCGTCGATTTTCCGGCAGACCTGACACCTCTCATGCGCAGAAATGCACCTGAATTCAAGGATTATTTCAATATATTATGGAAGGAGCTTAACGAAAATGGATAAAATAATTTCCCAAAGCCAGCTAAGATACCTGAAAAGCCGTAAAAGACAACACTTCTGCATTATTATCATGCGCACTCTGATTCTGGTTCTGTTGATCGGCGGATGGGAACTATGCGCGGACATCGGCGTACTCAATTCTTTTGTATTCAGCAGTCCTTCAAGAATTATCAGATGTTTTACCGATATGGCCGGAACAGGCATAATATGGAAGCATCTGTGGGTAACCGTTTACGAAACCCTCATATGTTTCTCCATCGTAATTGCGGCAGGCATGCTATGCGCAATGTTAATGTGGCGGTTCCGGATGGTTTTCAAAATTGCAGAACCATATATTGTGCTCTTGAACAGTCTGCCCAAATCGGCGCTCGCACCGGTTCTCATAGTATGGCTCGGCAACAATGTAAAAACCATTATCGTCGCTGCAGTTTCTGTTGCCATATTCGGTGCGGTTTTAAGCATATATACTGCTTTCATTGAAACAGACCCGGAAAAAATCAAATTAATCCGTACTCTCGGTGGCAAGAGACGGCATATTCTCACCAAACTGGTCATACCATCTTCAATACCAACAATAATCAATACAATGAAAGTAAATCTCGGTCTTTCGCTTGTAGGTGTGATTATCGGTGAATTCCTGGCGGCCGACAGCGGTCTTGGTTATCTGATAATATACGGAAGTCAGGTTTTCAAAATGGACTGGGTTCTTATGTCAATTGTGATATTATGCATTTTATCGGGAGTTCTGTATAAATTAATAAACATTCTCGAAAAGAAGGCCGGACATTCAAGCTGATCTTAATGTACAAAAAAGGGAGACACCCTCTGTGAAAGTGTCTCCGGTACATATCTGTTATGTTTTTCTTTTTATTGTTTCATCGGATCATTTATCTGTTTCTTATGGCATCAACAGGTTTCTTTGATGCTATCTTCTTCACCGGTATGAAACTTGCCGCTGCCGCAACAAAAATACTCAGAACAAGTATCAGCAGAACCTGTCTCGGTCCGAATGTCAGAAGACTTATAAGCACGCCAAGATCTTTTCTTATGTAATTATTGATAATCATCGTAACTGCAAACACACCGGCTGCCGAGAGCACGAAATTAATCATTGCAATTATGAAGCTTTCAGAGAAAAATATCCTGAATACATCATTACTTCTCGAACCGATAGCCCTCAGTATACCAATTTCCTGTTTCTTGTGCGCAACACTGGTTGCGATAAAGTTTGCCAACATTACAGTTGCAAATACCGCAAAGCCGATTCCGATATACATAAATACCTTAGCTAACTTCTTCAATATTGTATTCACGGTATCAAGTTCATATGTTGTGCTGTTCTGAATCTCATATCTTATATCGCTGTTTTCACGGTAACTGTAACTTACAACTTTCATTACATCCGCTTTAGTCTGAGGCATTACACCGACAACATAATTATATTCTCCGATCTGCTTCGGATCTGTAAGTTCATTGACTCTGTTGGTGTCAGATACTATAAATGACGATGTTTTGGCATAAATGCTGTCATCTTTGACTATACCAACAATTTTATACCCGTCATACACCTCGTAGCTGCCATCATAACCGTTAATCCAGAGTTTCAGGTTTATATCTTTAAGATTGTCTGCCACACTTGTGATATCCGTATTCTCTATCGAATCGATATTAAGCGATGAAAATGTCACAATTATTTCTTTATCACCAAGCTCCTTCTTCTCTCCGTCCGTCCAGACTATATCTTCCTTAGGCACATCCTCAAAATGCACTATGCTCTCATTCGACCACAGGTTATACCCGTCATCCGTAGCATCAAGTCCGATTATTGCATTAATAGGTATAAGCTTAGGTTCATTCTGAATCATTTTATCAAGGTGTCCGTCACCGACCATTGCCGTTCCGGCAAGTCCGTATCCGGTTTCATAACTGAATTCATTATATAATGCATAATTAACAAGAGCATCGGCAGTTGACTGCCCTTCTTTCTTCTTGATAAGCGATTCGTACCTGTCCAGATTAAGTCCGGTGTCAACAATACCGGTTATTGTGTATTCTTCATCTTTAAGCTTAAGCGTCTTACCGATAAGATCATCATACTTCTCAATTTTGTCAGCTTTCTGACTGTTATCCTGCCGGTATCCTCCTATCTTAAATGATTCAAAAACATATTCGCTTACCGCAAGCTCGTTCTTGTTTCCATCCGGAAGTCTTCCTGCTGCAAGCTTAACATTCAGTTTATTCATCTTATCATTATCAATTTCGGTAAATCCACTGAAGCTCCGTGCATATATATTGAACTCTGTTTCGGTAAATTTGGCTTCCGGATCGTAGTATGAGCCTAAATCTATCGAACTTATCGGACTGAATACACCGCTGAACGGAATATTTAAATCCTGTTCCATCTGCTGCACTTCTTCTTTGCTTATCTTATAGTTTCCGCTATTCCACCAGTAATCGTTACCACCGTCAGTGCTCTTAACGCTCTTTGAATAAGCAAGATATTTAACACCACTGTCAATAAGTGAATTGGTGCATACCTTTATATGATTGTATGAACCAAATGTATCTGCCAGTCCGAAAAGTCCGAAGGCCTGACACGACAGCAGAATAGTTATGATAAGACGGATTTTCTTATATTTTAATCCGCTTGCACCGATTTTAAAGGCATTCTTAAGAGGCAGTTTTGACTTGATAAGCTTGAATGCCGAACCATCCTGTTTCTTTATTTTATTCTGGTCGGTTGCCGTGAAACGCTTGCTGTTTATACGATTTTTTCCAAGCCTCAATGTTACCTGTCCACTTCCGAGTCTGTCTATATAATCATTGATTGCCAGTCTGTCTTCCTCCGTAAGATGGTAACCTGAAGCTATCCTGACCATGTCATTATCATATATAATATTATCTTCCTGTTCCGCTTCTTCACTATCTCCCGAATATTCCACATCACTTATAACATGGCCGTCAGCCAGCTCAATTATCCTGTCGGCATATTGTTCGGAAAATTCCCTGTCATGGGATACAATTATCACAAGTTTATCGCGCGAAAGTTTCTTTAATGTATCAAAAATCTGTCTTCCCGTATTGGAATCAAGCGCGCCTGTCGGCTCATCAGCCATTATGATCTCAGGGTTCTTGATAAGCGCTCTCGCTATGGCTACTCTCTGTTTCTGTCCTCCCGAGAGTTCGTTAGGTTTACGGTCTCCGTATCCTTCAAGGTCAACTTCCCTCAAAATATTATTTATCTCTTCGTCCGTCGCCTTGCGTCCCTGCAATTCTATAGCAAGGGCAATATTGGCTCCAACCGAAAATTCATCAAGTATATTATATTCCTGAAAAATAAATCCGACGTAAGTATTCCTGTATGAATCAAAATACTGCTGCTTGAAATCTTTTGATGACACGCCTTTAATAATTATCTCACCCGAATCATATTTATCGAGTCCTCCGAGAAGATTCAGCAATGTAGATTTTCCGCTTCCCGACTTTCCGAGAAGAAATACCATTCCCTTCTCAGGAAATCTTAATGATATCCCGTCGAGAGCTTTGACCGGTACGCCCTTCTTAGGCTTATATACTTTGCACAGATTAATTGCCTCTAACATAAATCCTCCTTCATATCGCAAACTGTACTATGTCAACTAATACAGTTAGTATGATATCATCTTTATAATCTCATGTCAACAAAAAAAGAGACTGTCGTACAGCATCTCAACATAAATGAGATTCCGCATTACAGTCTCTTTATAAAAATATTTCCAAAAAGTGCTTATGCAGCTCTATACTGTTTGATATTCTGTTCAAAATCACTTCCCGGATCACCGTAAGTTACCAATTCAAGCATTTTGTTCAGTCCAAGTGAAATCACTCCAAGAATCGAACATGCATCAACAACAATGCTTCCGCACTTAATATCCGCGTTGCATCCCGTTTTGCCCATCATGTTCACAAAATTGATAACATCTTGCTGACTGTTAAGTTTAACCATATATGTATTCATACATATCATCCTTTCTTACACACGCTATGATTTACACTGCTGTGATACAACTTCTTCAATCGTATGAATTATATGATTTTGATATTATAAATTCAATAGGAAATTATCGACACGCCGCGACAAGATACAACACGCATAATCTTATTGTCAAAAGACTTCCCAATGAGGATAATACTTAAACCACGCTCTGGCAACGATTTCATCCGATGTCACATCCTTATATGTCCAGCTTCTGGCGTCATTGGATATGGTCCGGTTATCTCCCATTACAAAATAGGCATTTTCCGGAACTTTATACGGTCCAAAACTGTTCATGTATACGCCATCCGGAAGATATGTCTCCTCATACGGTATATCATTTATATATACCATATTATCCGTAATTTGTATGGTATCTCCGGGCAGGCCGATTATACGCTTGATTAAAAGCTGCTCATCTTCATCATCATAACATTTATGTCTGAATATAATAACATCTCCACGTTTCGGTTCCGCAAACAAATATGCCATGCGGAATCCCATAAGTCTGTCTTCCGATTCGATAAGAGGAGCCATTGAGCGCGTAGGAATATTAGCATTGATTACAACAAATCTGCTGACGACTATATATATCAGAACAGCGGTTGCAACCGCGATTAAATATCCAAAAATATTACGAACTGCCGATACTGCCTTAGACTCAGGCTGTTGTGCTTCAACAACTTCAGGCTGTGCATCCGCATCCGGCTGCACAGCCTTACAATCATCATCAATATTAACTTCAATCCACTCAAATTCTATAACAGAATCATTGTCTGATTTCATTAAATACCTCTGCTTACTTAGTCAGAAGTTCCATTATTCTGTTACTTCTGGCAATAAATGCTGTCATTCTCTCAGGTGCTACCTGACCGTGTCCTACCATAGCCAGATCATACAACTGTTCACAGAACATTGTAACATTATCACTCTCAGGGTTGTCAAGTATATATTTAACCAGAACATTGTTAAGGTTAAGTACAAGAGTCTCGCCCTGTGCGCCGTACATCTCCGGATCCATTCCGGACATACCGTACATCTTCATCATGTCGGCCATTCTCTTGGAATCTTCGTTGATTGTTATCATAGAAGAAACTTCTGCATCTTTGAGTTTCTCGGCTTTAACCTGAAGGTTATCCTTGCCAAGTGCCTTCTTAAATATTTCGGAAAGCTTGTCATTATCGGCCTTAAGAGCTTCTTTAGCCTCTTCGCTGTCATCCGCATCATCCTTAAAAATCTCGGAAAGATCGGAATCTATGCTTAAGAACTTAAGGTTCTCATTCTTCTGCTCAAGATGTGTGATGAACGGCTGGTCAATATTATGTTTAAGAATAACCGCATCCATTCCCTGGTCCTTGAACATCTTAATATACTGACCCTGTTCAATTTCATCTTTAACATAGAATACAGTATTCTCATGTTTCTCTTTATTCTCTTCAAGGCACTCCGGCAGGGTAAGATACTTGCCGTCAAGATTCTTGAACAGGATGTAATCATTCATCTTTTCACAGAACTTGTCATCTTTAAGACATCCGAATTTAATAAACGGACTTATGTCATCCCAGTATTTCTCGTAGCTTTCCTTATCTGTCTTACACATTCCCGAAAGCTTGTCCGCCACTTTCTTCGTAATATAATCTGATATTTTCTTAACAAATCCGTCATTCTGAAGCGCACTTCTTGATACATTGAGCGGAAGATCCGGACAATCAATTACGCCCTTTAATAACATAAGAAATTCAGGAATAACTTCTTTAATATTATCCGCTACGAATACCTGATTATTGTAAAGTTTAATTACACCTTCAGCGCTCTCGAACTCAATATTGATCTTAGGAAAATAAAGTATACCCTTTAAGTTAAACGGATAATCCATATTCAGATGTATCCAGAATAACGGCTCCTTGTAATCGTGGAATACCTTGCGGTAGAAATCCTTGTATTCATCATCCGTACATTCGTTAGGATGCTTCGTCCAAAGCGGATGTATATCATTAAGCGGAACCGGTCTCTTCTTAATCTTATATCTCTCACTTGCAGGCTTGGTCTCAACAATCTTCTTGTTACCGTCTTCGTCCTCAACTTCCTCGGTCTTAGCCTCTTCCACAACCGTTTCAATAATGGTATCGGTATCACGAAGGTCATCTTTCTCAATCATCTCCGTCTTCTCTTCTGTGTCGTCTGCATTATCAAGATATATCTCATAAGGCATAAATGAACAGTACTTCTCGATTACTTCACGAGCCCTGTATTCATTAGCAAATTCAGTACAATCATCATTAAGGTACAAAGTAATCTGCGTACCGACTTCTGTCTTATCGCCATCCGTCATATCATATTCTGTACCGCCGTCGCATTCCCAATGCGTTGCCACAGCATCTGCCTTATATGACAGCGTATCTATTGCCACACGGTCGGCAACCATAAATGCCGAATAAAAACCAAGTCCGAAATGTCCTATAATCTGGTCTTCATTAGCCTTGTCCTTATATTTCTCAAGGAATGCTTCCGCACCAGAGAAAGCTATCTGGTTAATATATTCGTTAACTTCTTCGGCAGTCATACCGAGTCCGTTATCGGTAAATGTAATAGTCTTCTCCTTAGAGCTTACGCTTACCTTAATGACCGGCTTATAGTCCTCAGGAAGTTCATATTCACCCATAAGACTTAACTTCTTAAGCTTGGTAATAGCATCACATCCGTTAGATATAAGCTCTCTAAAGAAAATATCGTGATCAGAATACATCCATTTCTTAATTATAGGGAATATATTCTCACTGTTAATTGACAGATTTCCATGTTCCTGTGCCATAATAACCAACTCCTTTAATAAAAAAAATCTTTCTGAAAGATATAGTAATACCAATCTTTCAGAAAGTCAAGGAAAAATTAGCACTCATTTCTATTGAGTGCTAACAAAATATTCATTATATATTTCATACAGCTTTCCGGTTCCTGGAATCACCTCGTCCATCGGCGTATTTTCCCAGAAACGCTTATTAAATTCCGTAGAACTTTTCTCAAGACGAGCTGCATATTGGTCCGAGAAAACCTTCATGCGTCTCGATAAAATAATTTCGGCACTCCTCTTATCATAATCACTCTCGACATTATCATTGACGCACTTGATTATATAATATCCGATATCAGTTTCAACAATACCGCTAATTTCTCCTACCTCAAGCTTAAATGCCGCATTCTCGAATTCTTCAAGGTATTCTCCTCGTCCGAATTCAAGCGTATATTGCGAATCATCACTGTTCTCCCTGGCAAGTGCCGCGAAATCGGTACCATCATCCGTTTGGGAAAGCAATGACTGCACCCGCTTATATGCACGCGAAACATCAGCCTGACTAAGTTCTGTTCTCACACCGTCATCATCATACTCAACAGTCGCAACATAAATATACTGAACATTAATAACCCTTGCCTCATCCTCGCTGACCTCGGTATCCACTGTATCGGTAATCGTATAAAATGCTTTCTGTGCCATCCTTAAAGATGTATAGAAGTCTTCCACATCAGATTTATCAATTGTCCCATTACCATCATAACCGGTCATATACTCATCCGCTGCTTTAGCAATCATATCGCAGTCTTCATCCGTGAGTCTTATGGAAAAATCATCCGCAAAATCTTCAAGAACGGCTATCTGTTCCAGTGTATCGCGGACATTGTTCTTGACATATTGCTCTGCGGTCATGCCTTCAATCTTCTCACTCCATACTTCTGAATCGAATGTTTTCTCATAAGAGCACCTGAGTTCTCCGAGCAGCAGCAGCGCCTCATCCATGCTTATCTTACGGCCGTTAATAACCGCAAATGTACTCCGCTTAAGTCCTGTCGTAAACTGCACTCTGGTACATCCTGCACATATGGTCATAAGGCACACAAGGCAGACACATATCATTATTCTGAAATGTCTATGCTTCAACATACAGATACCTTCCGTCAGGAAGTGCAAATACCTCAAGGGCATCGCTCACATCTTCATAATCACTTATATCTATTCCTTCATCCTTCATATATTCAAGGAGTTCTTTCTTATCATCAAACACCTGAGCCATGCATTCCTCAAGAAAATCAATGGCCTCATCAATATCAGCCACTACTTGTTTCGGAAACAGCTGCTCCTGGTTCTCATAAAATACTTCTGCACAAATATTATCGATTTCACTCATATTTCTGTCCTCACATTTTCTTAATCTCATGTATCAGCCGTGATACCGGAAGTCCGACAACATTATTGTAATCTCCGTTTATTCCAAGGATATATGCCGCAAAGAATCCTTGTATGCCATATGCACCGGCCTTATCCATGCTCTCACCGCAGGACAGATATTCTTCTATCTCTTCATCAGACATCGGATATACCCTGACCCCGGTTACTTCGGAAAAACACACTTCACGATCTTTGCCTATAATATCTACACCTGTGATCACATTATGTTCCCTTCCCCGGATAAGCTTAATCATATCGAAGGCTTCTTCATATGAATGAGGTTTTCCAAGAATTCGCCCATCCACCGCCACGACCGTATCCGCGCCTATTACCAACGTATTGCCGTCCGTTCCGGGCAGCCTGTCAAATACATCATGTGCCTTATCGGATGCCAGCTGTCTGACTATTCTTTCAGGGCTTATCTCTCTTATAATCTCTTCACGTTCTGAAGGAATGACCTCACATTCCACACCTACCTGTTCAAGCAGTGCAAGTCTTCTCGGTGATGCTGAAGCCAGTACTATCTTCGTATCCTTGATATTCATAACATTCTCCATTTATGTTGTACGGAATATTATATATTGTATCAAAGCGGGACAGCTTTTACAACCCTTTTATGGGTTCTGTGAGACATCTACCGCTGTCACATCAACGCCCCTGTTCTCAACCGGCGTTGAGAATACTATCTGGGTACTTGTCCTTCCGAATTTCTGAAGTCTTCCAATGAACGAGTCCAGAATCATTGTATCAGAAAAAGCAACTTTAATAAGCATTGAGAAATCGCCTGTCACGCAGTTACATTCCAGCACATTTGGACATGCCTTTATAAAAGGATAAAATTCCTCCTTCTGTGCCGGTATTATCTCAAGATTAATAAAAGCCGTAATATGATATCCAAGCTTTGTCTGATTAATTCTGGCTGTATATCCGGAAATTATATTTTCTTTCTCAAGCCTCTCAATCCTCGCAGATACCGCCGGTGATGATAAAAATACATGTTCCGCCAGTGTCTTAAGCGGGGTCCTTGCATTCTGCTGCAAAAGTGTAATTATTTTCTTATCGATTTCATCCATATATGTGCCTCCTTGGGTCTTTATAAAAAAAAACACCTACTGCGCCTTTCAGTAGATGTCTCCGTCGACCTCTGTTTCTTCTGTCTCTTATACACATCTGACGCTGCCGACGATAAGG
>ERZ1027061.455-NODE-455-length-18356-cov-4.622480_pt1 | contig 18356 bp, 5 predicted proteins | sample MGYA00519283_ERZ1027061 | MGnify/ENA primary metagenome ERZ1027061 (study PRJEB26926, sample SAMN06164849) | human gut metagenome | biome: ENVO:00009003; feature: ENVO:2100002; material: ENVO:00002003 | host: Homo sapiens | place: USA | collected 2012 ... | reverse complement strand
GGATTATCGTTCTTTTGCAATGGTCGTGGGGATAGAGAGGTTCGGTGCAACGGGAGGGGCAAGCCCCTCGCCCTACGAAAAGTGGGTTGGATAGTGCGGTTTTGGAAAGGTTGGTGTGGCAATCCCTCCGTCTTGACGGCAGAAAGATTTGGTGAATAAAAAAGGCGGACGTGTCACAAACAGAAAGCAACAATATCAAGGCTTGTGTCTTGCCGTCAATCCACCTCCCTTTGACAAGGGAGGCAAGTTTAGTGCGCGGCGAGGGATAGTGCGGATGTGAAAGCGTATCGGTGCATATAGATGTTGGCATTACGAAAAGCGGGTGGGATAGTGCGGTTTTGGGAGGGTTGGTGTCAGTGCTGTTGTACAGATAAAGTCACGAAAATATTAACTCCTTGTCGGTGCAGAAAATGTTTTAGGCAGTGCTTGGCAATATATTTCACTTGAACGGTGGCTGTAGGGCGCCGTTTTTTGTATTATGTGCCGCATTTATGACCGTTTGCGCCGTTATAACAACCGTTCGTGCCAAAAAGTTGAAATCGCAAAGCGAATGAGTTATGATATAATTATAAAATTATAAGGGGGAGAGGTATGCTCATCTGCGTTTACGATACCGCAAACGAGGCGGAGATACTGAAAGCGAAAATAACACAGATCGCAACGGCGGCATATCGAAGAATTGCCTACAGGGTATGTCAGAGGTATGAGAGCTTTGTGACGGAGTGTAAGACGACTGACCTTATAATCGTGCTTGCCGACGGAGCGGACGGTATGGAGGGTGTTATTGCGGCAAAGAATGCCGACAGGGATACGCCTGTAATATGGCTGTCGGACGATGAGGGATTCGGGGCGCAGTCATACAGGCTTGGCTGTACCTATTTCCACAAGAAGCCGATACCGCTTGAAAAGCTGAAGGAGGCACTGCATAAGTGCAGGTGCATGGCGTAAGCACGGGTTAATCTACAGGAGGAAAAACATGAAGAAAAAATTTGTACGGCTCATAAGTGCGGTGCTGTCTGCGGCAATGACGCTGACGGCTGTACCGTTATCGGCATTTGCCGAGGGCGAGGGACATACGCATGACGGCGAGAGCAATGTCATCACGACACCGCTTGATTTCAGAGAAAAGACGGCGAACGAAAACGGTGTCGGCTGGAGCTGGGATTATGACACAAAGACGCTGACACTTGACGGAGTGAACATTCAGGCGACAACCGACAGTAAGAGCGTCGTAACAGTCCCCGACGGCACGGAGATAGTGCTGAACGGTAACAATACTATCGTACAGACGAACACCGACGACAGCGATACATATGTTCTCAGTGCCGTAAATACGGATACTACTAACTGTGACGGTACAATGACGATCAGCGGCGACGGTGTGCTGAATGCAGAGAACCGCTCTACAGACAGTATGGCACGCTCTCTCGGCGGAACGATAATCCTGAACGGCGGTACAGTAAACGCAACAGGTACTGTAAAGACAAATTCGCTTGAAATACATAATGACGGTGTGCTGAACGCAAATGCGACAACTGCATCTTTTGAGGGTGTGGCTGTCAATGTCAGCCGTGGCATTACTGTTGACGGCAACGGCAGTCTTACTGCAGTAGGTTGTGCTAATGAATCTACGTTAAACAGTGCAATATTGCTTACCAGTAATTTCGACAAAATTTCCGTCAGCGAAAACGGCAGTATTACTGTGCCTGAAGGCAATGCAGCAAGAGTCGGAATATACTACAGCGGAAACAACGGCGACGGAATGGATGCCGAAATAAGCGGCGGTAAGGTCACTGCTTACGGTACTAAGTATGGCATTTACAAAGTAAACCTTATAATGAGCGGTACAGGCTCGGTTTACACTACGGGCGGTTCATACGCTATCGGTCAAACTTTGCCGGAAATAGACATGGATGAATTAATAGTAAGGGGTTCTGCCGATTTCAAGGCTGAGGAAAGTGCTGTGACAGGCGAGGTCAAGTATAACAGCGGCTATTATGAGATTGGCGGAGCGGACGCTAAGACGGTAGTTATAAAGCCTGATACTTCTCCCCGTATAATACTCGGAAAGCAGACAGGAATATTCAAGACGGAAGAGTATGAAATAATTGAAGGCGAGACTGATATCAAGCTCAAGGGTACGGTTTACTTTGATATTACTCTGAAGAATATGAGCGATGAAGAGTTTGCAGACGCAAGAGGCTATTTCGGCGGCGATGAACCCGATTTATCAGCAAGCATAATCAAGACCGATTACGGCTGGGTGTGCATGGTCTGCGATACCGAGTTTTCGGTTACATACGACACTGATAATACTCTTACAATAAAGTGCGGAGATATTGTATCCAATACCGTTCAGGTAAAGTCGAATGCAAACCGTTTCAACAAGGTTACACAGGGTGACAACACAAACAGAACGGTTTTCTATACAAACACTTCGCAGGAAGAGAAGGACAATTACAAGCTTGTAAGCACCTATACGGTTGACAGTGAAAGCATAAGCTATAACTGGTACAGTACGAACAGTGCATACAGTGCAGATGAGCTCGGTGCGGCAGTATCCGGAAGCAACGGCGAATTCAAGCTTGCGGATAATATTCCTGCCGGAAATTATGTTCTGTATTGTGATATAACCTATTCAGACGGTGACAGCACAGAAACTGTTACAGAAAAATTTACATTTACATATAAAGAATGTGCACATGAAAACGGTTATTCCGACGGTAAATGCACAAACTGCGGAGCGTTATGTGATCACAGCGATATTGATATTGACACGGGTAAGTGTAACGAGTGTGCGCATCAGTTTGTTGCTACAATCAGCACAGACGGCAGTGCGCCGATAGGCTATGACACGCTCGCAGACTGCCTTGACAGCATTACTGCCGATACCGGAAACTATGTTAAGATCTATCAGGATATCGGCGATGCATCGGCAACTGCAGCTTTAGATACTATAGATGTAAATCACAATGTTATGATCGACCTTAACGGTCACAAGCTGAACAATATCAAGCTTGGGGTCAACAAAGACGTCACACTTACATTAACCGGCACAGCGGGCAGTTATGTTAAGCAGGTGTATGTTCGCAAAGGCGGATCATTCATAATTGACAGCGTTGCAAATGTAGAATTTGATACAATTTTTGTTGAGGCAGGTGCAGGGCTTGCTGTAAACGATGGTGCAAAAGTAACTACAGCGTCTTTGACTGTGAAGGCATCCGTGAATGATGACGGAACTACAACGACATCTGTAAAGCTTGCTACGGGAATGAAGATAGGTGGGCTGACATATTGGCGCCAAGATGGTTCCGGATTACTGAAATTAGGCAATCTTCTTGATGTTACCCGGCAGGCACTGCAATATGACGAAAGTGGCGAGTATCATGATCTTTATAAAGAATATGGAAGTATGGGTTATTCCGTTGCGCTTACTGTTGTTGAGCATACTGACGCTGACCACAAATACAGCGATGGAACAGGCAAGTGCGAGGAGTGCGGAAAGCCCTGCGAGCATGGCGGCGATATAAACACGGATAACGGCATCTGCTCTGTTTGCGGTGCGGTTGTGTCTGTCGCAATCTATACAGATGCAAACGGAATCTCAAAGTATGTAGATACCGATGAGCTTGACTCTTTACTGAATGAATACAACGGAAGCGGTACGATAAAGCTGTTTAAGGATTATGATAATTCAAAAGCTCAGTATGACTTATACGGAGAACTTACAATTGACTTAAACGGACGCAGATTAAATATCCGGAGTATTACTCCTTGCAAAAACGGAAAGCTTACGATCAAAAACAGCGGCATTCCGGTTATGCTCGGTTGTAATGTATATCCGACAAACGACGCTTCATACGCCGGCGGTACGCTTATAATAGACGGCGATGTAGTTTTAGACACTTCGATCTATGTATATGATTCGAGTACGGTTATACTGAAAGACGGTGCATATACTGCCGGACTTTACGCAAGGGACAGCAAGACATTATATGATATGCTCGGCGAGGGTAAGGCTTTCTTCAAGACTGACGGAACTCTTTTCAATGCAAGCGTTAAGGAAATATCAAGCAGTGAAACGCTGACAGTCAAAGACCACAGCCATACCTATGTTGACGGCAAGTGCGGCTGCGGATATGTTTGCCCTCACAGCGATGTTGACAGCAAAACGGGCAAGTGTAACGAGTGTGAATATCAGTATGCGGCTGTTATCGTAAAGGACGGGGCTGTAGCTTCCGTTTATAAGGAAACTGAGATGGAAGCGGCTTTTGAAACGGCTGACAGTGACGCAAACACCGGCTGTACATTAAAAGTATACAAGAATTATACAGGCAGCTATACAACACTCAGCGGTAAGTTCACGCTGTGGATCGCTGAGAAAGCCAATGTAGGTACGTTAACTGTTTCGGGAGATATAACCGTTACGGGATCGGGAAAAAGTAATAGTTTTTATGGCGATTTCGATGTAGCGAACGGCGGTAAGCTGACATTTGACGAAAACTGCGGCGCTATGGGAACTGTGTCGGTAGGTGCAGGTACATTTGACTGCTATTGTTCAATCGGCATAACACTCAATATAAACGATGCAAGCAGTGACGTAATTCTTCACGGCGGATCTTTCAGAAAAATATGCTATAACGGCGGCGGGGACAGAGCAAACGCAGAAATACTGACTTTGTTGGCTGAGAACCGTATGTTTATGAAGTATCCCAATGCTGAGCCGATAGACGGCTCAAAAACACTGTTGAAAGACGGTCTTGCAACTGTTTTTGTAGCATCACATGAAGATCACAGTTACGACAGCACAACGGGCAAGTGTACGATTTGCGGTAAGCGGTGCGGCCATACGGATGTTGACAGCAAAACAGGTGTATGCCTTACCTGCGAATATCAGCTTACTGCGGGCGTTTCGGGCGTGGGAACAGCGAAGTATTTCGATAATATAGACAACGCTTTTTCTGCGGCATTATCAGAGGAAAACAGCGGCTGTACGCTGACATTATACAAGGACTGTGAGCTTTCGACGTCCGCAACAATCGACAATACAAAGGTTACTGTCGATGTGAACGGATATTCACTCGGCGGAGAGGCGGATATAAGTGTAAATGACGGTGGTGTGCTGTACCTTAAGGACAGCAGGAAAAGCACCTACTACGGATGCATAGACGCACCTTTTAGTGTAAACGGCGGTACGCTTATAAACGGTACTGCAGACGGCGGCAGTTCAGCCGCAGATGTACTCAATTTAGTCATTAACAGTGCTAAGCGTGTCGAAATATACGGCGGCATATTTGAGAATGTTTATATTGCACACGCAAGCGGTGTAGCTTTATACGGCGGAAGGTACAACACCATCTGCGGCGAGGAAAGCAACAGCACACCTGTAAACACTCTGCTTGCAAAGGGTTATGCATTTGCGACCGTACAAGAATTCACAACTCTCCCCGAAAGTATAGTTGACGGCAGTGCGAAGACAATCGGCGGAAGACTTACAAATGTCATGGTTGTAGCGCATACTCATACATACAACGAGACAAATACAAAGTGTGCGTGCGGCGTTTGTGCGCTTGCTATATTTACCGAGACAACACAAAGCTCTGAAACTTATACATTTATTGAAAGCGCAACACAGTTTAAAAATATAGCGGAAAATGAGGCAGACGGCGTATTAAAGCTGACAGGCGATGTAGATTGTATTGTTAAGGGCATAATAATAAACGGCAATAAAACGATCGACATGAACGGTCATACGCTGAATGTTTCGGTCGGTACCGAGGAAATAAGCGCAGTAGCGGTTTACGGAAATGTAACCTTTGAAAACAGCGGAAGCAGCCGTGCAGTTATAAACACCACCGGCGTTTATTCCTATGGAATGGTAACTGTAAACGGAGATATTGAATTCGATACTTTTGCAACATTTGAAGACGGCGACGCTTTGATCAATGCCGGAGTATTCAAGAGCATTTATGTTCAAGGAAGAAGTGTAATTGAAATACTGGGTAGCGGTAAGGCGCTTGCAAGTGAAAGCGGAGAAATACTGAATGCAAGCGTACAACAAATATACAAAGCAGGCAATAATATGTTTGTTACGGCTCACCCGAAGCATACATACGATGATCACTGCAACTGCGCTTGCGGATATAAGTGTCTGCATGACGGCGAGGGTCAGGTAGATGAAGACAGCGCCAACAAGGTGTGCAGTGAGTGCGGTGCGAAAATTTACGCAAAGGTAACTACTGCCGACGGAAAGGTAAAGTATTTCGACGACATAACCGAGGGCTTACGGTATGCCGATAAGGCTGAAAACAAGGGCTGTGTTTTCACTCTTGTAACAAGCGGTAAGATCAATAGTGGGGTTACGCTGTCAAGCGGTCAGTTTACGATTGCCACTGCCACAACGAATAATAATTATGTCCTCGGTCCTTACGCAGGGAAAATAACTATTGACGGTGCAGATGTTATTGCTGAAGGCGATATGTTCATCAGGTGCAAGGTTAATGTGAAGAGCGGATCTCTTACATTACCTGAGGGCTCAAGCACCGGATTTGATAGTATTGCTATATCAGGCGGTACCGTAACTGTCAGCGAAGGCGTCAATGCTGACAGTTATGTGGGTGCTGATAATTTATTTGTAAACGAAGACGCAACTGACGCAAAGCTTACTATAGGCGGAGGTACTTACAGCAATATCAATCTCGGACAGTTTAAATTAAAGGACGTAATCGCAAGCGGTGTGCGTGTGATAAGCTACGACAATCCGACAGATCCGACTGCGGAGAAAACAGCAAAGGCTTTATTATACAGCGATATAGCCGAAAAAAATAATTTTGACTCCGAAAACGGAACTGTAAGCTATTATCTGGTCACAAAGTGCGAGCATAAGAATGAGGACGGCAGTTATGCCTTTAATGACGGCGTATGCAAATACTGTAACTCTGAGTTTGCCGCAAGCGTAAGCTATACAGACGGCGGCGAAAAGACAGAACTGTTCGGTGATATTTATGACGCTTTTGACAAGGCTAATGAGATAGGTACGGCTACAATAACGCTGTATAAGGATATTACAGACAGCGAAAGTACACGGGACGTTACCGTTACGGGCAATGTAACGATTGCACTGAACGGTAAAACACTGGGTGGTCGTTATGGCATAGCGCGTATATCGGTATCTGACGGTGGCACGCTTACTGTAAACGGCGATGGCGATATGGATACACCTATTTACGTTAATGAAAACTCAAAATTAGTCATTAACGGCGGTGGATACTTCAATTCTGTGTCAGTTAAAAAAGGAGGCAACGCAGAAATAGGCGGCGGCACTATACGAGGTCTGTCCGTTCGCGGTAACGCAAAACTCAGCGGCGGTAAATTCAACGACATCGAGATACTTAACGGCAATCTTGAATCTGTTCTGGCTGACGGTTATGCTTATAAAGTGGACGGCGGTGCATGGCTTTCAATTGCAGAACGTGCAGAGAGCGTTTATAGCAGTTTGAATAACAACGATAAACCGTTGAGTGTAGAAGAAGCGCCGATAAAGAGCGCAAGTATTGCGTGGTACGGCGGAGGAACTCCTGTTGTATACCGTAACGGAGCGAAAAATTTAGACGTCAATGTTACATACGAATTGGCGGACGCTTCAAAGCAGATAACCTATTCGGACTATGTAAACGGCAATAATCACAGTAAAGATTCTGAGTTTTCTGATAACTGGTATACGGTATTCGGTTATAAAATCGGTGAGATTGTAGCGGAAGACGGTGAGGTTGAATATTACACTGTACTGAAGTGTGACGGATACGAATATAAGTCGAATGTGCTTAAGCTTACACTTGCGACCTGCTCGCACCCGGAGGATAGCTTTACCGAGAAAAACAACGACGGAGGGGTATTCTGTGGTATATGTGGTCTCAGAATGGACGCTCAGGTAATAAAGGCTGACGGTGAGCCGTTAGGCTATGCGGATATAGAGAGTGCCATAAAGCTGGCACAGGAGAACGAGGGCAGCACTGTAAAGCTGATTTCTGAAGGAGTATCTACTTCTAATATATCCATTACCGTGACGGGCGGCAAGTTTACTGTTGACTTTAACGGTAAAGAGGTATATTATAATTCCGATGTCAAAGGCGGAGACGTGACTTTCACTTCTTCGGTAAAACAAGCCGATGCAGAAAATCTGCTAAGCACAATCAATGTAAACGGAGCTGACGCTAAGGTTACAATTGACGGTAAAATCAAGCTGGGAAGAGTAAGAACATTTAGCGGTACGCTTACAGTAAACAGTACCGATGGCTATATTGATGAACTGTCAACAGAAGGCGGAAAGACTGTTATAGACGGTGCAAGAATCGGTGCACTGAGAACTTTCGGCGGTGAAGCGGTCATCAATGATGTTAATGCCGATTCTTTAACTATGTGTGACAACCGCTCCGGTGAAAGCGAATATAACATCTCTATCGTAAGCGGTAGGTTCGGCAGTTTCACTTGCAATGCAGACAGCGGTTATAATATAGGCAAGGTGATGGCGAGCGGAAGCAGCGTATTTGAAGAGGGAGAACCTTGTTATTATGACAGTGTTAAAAATCGGACCGAAGGTACTGATTTAGTCTTTGGTGTATGCGACCATAAAAACAATATGGGTCGTCCTAATTTAAACGATGCAAATGTTTGCAATTACTGCAATGAGGAAATCGTTGCAACTGTAAGCTATACGGCAAACGGCGGCGAAGAGACAGATCTGTTCAGCGATATTTATGACGCTTTTGATAAGGCTAATGAGATAGGTACGGCTACTGTAACGCTGCAGAAGAACATCACGGACGATATTACAGATACGATAGCTGTTACAGGCAATGTTACGCTTGAACTTAACGGTAAAAGGCTCTCACAACCCGGTACTGATGTATGGTATTCCATAGAAGTAACGAGCGGTAAGCTGACCGTTAACGGCAGTGGCTTAATAAAACGTGTTGCCGTTCGCAACAGCGGCGATGCGGAAATCAACGGTGGTACTTTCTCTGACTTCATAATTAAAGACGGCGGTAACGCTGTAATTAAAGGCGGTCAATTCTACAGCTTACAGGTTTACGGCGAGGGCAGAAACGTAGGACAGCTTCTTGCGGATGGCTATGCCTATTGGAGTTTTATCGATTCCGGCATCTGGTCTACTATTGCAGAGCGTGAAAAGCAGGATATAGCTAATGTAGAAGTAAAGGAAGCACCGATAAAGAGCGCAACAATTACCGCTGAGGACGAGTCACCGATAATATACCGTAACGGTAGAAAGGCTACATCTTTCGCGGCCGATGTGACATATTCGGGAGATAAAACCATCTATGTTACCGGATGCTTAATTGACGGAACGGTAATAAGGGAAAAAACAGAATTATTAAACGGTTACTGTTATTTACTTGGCGATCAAGTTGATAAAGTGGTGGCAGAAGACGGAGAAATCCAATATTACTGCATATTTACCTGTGACGGATATGATTATAAGTCGAATGTGGTAACGCTTACAGTAGCTACCTGCCAGCACCCCGGCGAAAGCGTAAAATGTGATGATAACGGTTGTGTATGCGGTATATGCAACAGAGCACTAACGGCTTCGGTAGAGCTGTCTGACGGCACGTTATCGTATTACGAAAACTGGAATGACGCTATCGGCGCTGCCGAGGAAAGCGAAGGCTGTACATTAAAGCTGTTAGACTACAGTGGTGTTAATGATGGTGAAATATTTGACATAAGCAAGGGTAGATTTACCGTTGATTTAAATAGAAATGACGGCACCACAACATTTGCATTTAATGTCAAGGGCGGAGATATAACGTTTACGGCATCGCAAGCAGCCTCAAGTTCACTTACCGGTGTAACGTTATCGGGTGAGAATGCCAATGTTTTAATTGACAGCAAAGCCGCAGTGAATGGTTTAGTTGTAAATTCCGGAAAGGTTACTGTCGACGGTGCTTTTATCAACGCAATAACGATAAACGGCGGAGACACGGTCATCAAAAATGTTACAGCTGATTCTTTAAACATGAATGGCAACTGGTCCGGTAATATCTCTATCGTAAGCGGTAGGTTCGGCAGTTTCACTTGCGAAACAGACAGCGGTTATACTGTTGGCAAGGCAATTGCGAGCGGAAGCAGAGTTATAGGCAGTAATATGAATGGCGCTATTGTTTACAAATACGCTGATATTAAGAACATGGCCGAAGCCTATGATATTACTGTTATAAAGTGCAACCATAAGGACGAAACCGACAACTATGAGCTTGATGGAAAACCCTGTCCTTACTGCAATGAGGAAATCGCCGCAACTGTAAGCTATACGGCTGACGGCGGCGAAATGACAGATCTGTTCAGCGATATTTATGACGCTTTTGACAAGGCTAACGAGGCAGGTACGGCTACTGTAACGCTGTATAAGGATATTACAAACAGCGAACTTACACAGGGCGTTACCATTACCGGCAATGTAACGCTTGCACTGAACGGTAAAAAACTGGGTGGCACTTTTGCTTTCAACGCACCTGTAGAAGTATCCGACGGCGGTATGTTTACCGTAGGCGGCGATGGCAAAATGCGGATGCCTATTAAAGCTTACGCAAACTCAAAGTTAATCATCAACGGCGGTGAATTCACATCGGTGATGGTTTACATAGACGGCGACGCAGAAATAGGCGGCGGCGTTATAGACGCTCTGACCATTATAGGTAACGCTAAAGCAAAAATCAGCGGCGGTAAATTCTACAACATCGAGATAGCAAACGGCAGTCTTGAATCTGTTCTGGCTGACGGTTATGCATATAAAAAGGACGGCGGTGCATGGCTTTCAATTGCAGAACGTGCAGAGAGCGTTTATAGCAGTGTGAATAACGACAATAAACCGGTGAATGTAGAAGAAGCGCCGATAAAGAGCGCAACGCTTAGCACAGAAATAAACAAGCTGTATCGCAACAGCAACGCAAACCCCACGCTGAAGTTCAACCTTGCTCTTGCTCACGGCTCGAACCTGAACGACTCGTATGTAAGTAAGAGATACGGTATAAACTCCTATGTAAGCGGAGATATAATTTATAGCAGCTTAAGCGCACTTGTAAAGGACGCTAAATTGTCGGCAGACGAAATAATTGATAAGGCAGGCGACAGCGATGCTGCCGAGATATACTTCGTAGTTACTACCGGTGACGGCTATGAAATAAAGTCGAACACTGTAAGCATAGACCTTGTTGACTGTGATCATTCTCAGGTGGTCGATCCTACAGCGGACAAGGAAACCGCAGGTAATATTACTACGCCGACATATTGCGAGATATGCGAGAGCAAGTTCAATGCAAAGATAACAAAGGGCGACGATGTCAAGTATTATAACGATCTTGACGAGGCTGCGAAAGACGCTCAGAAGAGCGAAAACGAGGGCTGTACCTTATATCCGCTTTATAACAAGAACGGATACGGCGGTCAGTTAGTCATAACCGAAGGTAACTTCACGCTCAAGTACGCAGTTCGTACAGCGTTCTCACGTCCGATCATCATAAACGGCAAGGCAAAGCTGACGGTTACGGGACGTTGTGCGGTGACAGCGTTTGAGAATCAAGACGCATTCATAGTGAGGGGCGGTGATGTCACATTTGACGGGCTTGCAACAGGCAGCAATGTGACCATAAACGGCGGAAATGTTACAATGGCCGCAAACAATATAAATTGCCTTACTATAAACGGCGGTAATGTATCCATTTCGTCAGGTGGGTTTGCCGAAATCGTAACTACGGTCAGTGATAAGGTGATAGCCGATTATATCGATCACGGCTTCTGGGTACAGGACAGAGGAACAAAAGAGTGGATAGATATATACAGTCTTAATAAGGCAACGGCATCATCGACAAGCGGTCTTACGGTACGGGTGTGTCCGATGCAGATAATTCAGCCGAGGAATAATGTATATTACACCAACGGCTATTATCCCGGCGACATACCGTCACTTCAAATAAGTGCAGTGCCGTGGTATTCAGGCGAGGTCAACGCAGATGTTGCTTATCAGTGGATCGGCATTGATGAAAACGGCAACGAAACAGAGATAGAGGGTGCTACAGACAGAAAGCTGTCGCTCGAAAATCTCACAACGGGCAGGTACTACTGCCGTCTTACCTACAGCAATGCTACAACGGCTGGAGTTTCGATGAAGTCGGACATTGTAACGGCTACGATAACCGAATGTGAGCATTCCGGAGGAGAGGCTACCTGCACCGAAAAGGCAAAGTGTGAAATATGCGGTGCGGAGTATGGCGAACCTCTCGGTCACAAGTACATTGAAACGGTTGTTGCTCCGACTTATACAAGCGAAGGCTATACTGTATTTGAATGCACAAGATGTAAGCATAAGTATAACGGAAACTTTGTTCCCGTAAAGCCTATTCCCGACGTGGAAGAAATAGCGGTTGAAAAGACGACATACAATGAAGTCGATATAAGCTGGAAGAATATAAGCGGTGTTGACGGATATTATGTCGAATGCTATGTCGGCAATCAGTGGAAGCAGATCGGCTTCAGCACGGACGGCGACAGAGTAGCGGCAAAGCTGAGCGGTCTTTCTGCAGGCCTTAAATATAAGGTAAGGATAGCGGCTTATGCAGGAAGCTTCACCGGCAAGTTCAGATGTTTCTATGTTGATACCATTCCTTCTCCCGTATGGAATATAAATACGGTGAAGGCTACCGATGAAACGGTAAGAATAAGCTGGAACAGAAACACCAGAGCGGACGGCTACAAGGTAGAGTGGTACATTGATAATCAGTGGTCTGCAAAGACTGTTACCGGCAACAATAATATAGCGGCGGTTATAGACGGACTTTGTGCAGGAACACGATATAAAGTAAGGGTAAGCGCATATAAGGGTGACCTTTACAGCCCGTATACATACGGCTATATCGATACGCTCCCGTCAAAAGTTACGGGTATTACGCAGACAGTAACATCTTCTTCGTTTACGCTTAAATGGGATAAGAACGAAAGTGCGGACGGTTATACTGTTCAGTATTATGCAGACGGTAAGTGGAATGAAAAGACGCTGAACGGCAATGACAAAACTACCGTTACCATAGGCTCGCTTAAGGGCTACAAAACCTACAAGGTCAGAATAAAGGCTTATAAGGGTGAGCTTCAGAGTACATTCGACGATATTTATATCACTACCGCTCCGACAAAGGTCAGCGGTCTTAAGGTAAAGAGTGCGGTTGACTCAAAGGCGGTTGTTATATGGAATGCGGATGCAAACGCTGACGGATATAACGTAGGATATTATATCGGCGGTAAGTGGCTCGAAAAGACCATAACCGATAATAAGACAGCAATGGCTGTGCTTGGCGGACTTACACCTTACAGCACATATAAAGTAAGGGTAAGAGCGTATAAGGGCAATCTGTACGGTGATTACAGCTATACTACGGTTACTGCAGTGCTTTCACCGGTAACCGATATCAAGGTTGTATCGGCAAAAAGCAACTCGATAACCGTTAAGTGGGGTAAAAACGCCAGTGCAGACGGATATAAGGTTGAAATTTACAAAGGCGGCAAGTGGGTCAAAAAGACGTTAAAGGGCAGTACGAATGCTACTGTCACTATTGGCGGACTCAGGGCCGGAAGCGTGTATAAGGTAAGGATTGCGTCTTATAAGGGTGCAAATACAAGCGCTTATACTTATGCAAATGTGAATACAGCCAAATAAGCTGACAGTAAAAAAAAGAGAACACCGGGCGACCGGTGTTCTTTTTTGTGTATCAGATGCGTTTTTACTATAAGAACAAGCTGAGCCGTAAGCAAGAGTGCTTACGGCTTGGTTTGTTTATTGCTTTTTATGATACGCCGTTTTGCTGTCCTGCGGTAAGCAGAATTTTGAAAAGGCGAATCCGGTGCGGCTCACAGCCGCCGCTTACTTGAAGTATCTGTTCAGCAGACCCTCGAAAGCCTTGCCGTGACGGGCTTCGTCCTTAGCCATCTCGTGAACTGTGTCGTGGATAGCGTCAAGATTTAACTGCTTTGCTCTCTTAGCGAGGTCGAGCTTGCCCTGTGTAGCGCCGTGCTCTGCGGCAACTCTCTTTTCGAGGTTTTCCTTAGTCGATGCGCTTACAACATCGCCTAAAAGCTCTGCAAACTTTGCTGCGTGTTCAGCCTCTTCCCAAGCTGCCTTTTCGTAGTAAAGGCCTACCTCGGGGTAACCTTCTCTGTGAGCGGCTCTTGCCATAGCGAGATACATACCTACCTCTGTGCATTCGCCCTCGAAGTTTGCCTTTAAGCCTGCAAGAATCTCCTCATCCTCAACTGCCTTTGCAACGCCTACCTTGTGTTCGTCTGCAAATACAAGCTTATCGTTTTCCTTAAGCTCTGTGAACTTGCTGCCGGGAACCTTGCACTGGGGGCAGAACTCGGGAGGTGTATCTCCCTCATGAACGTAACCGCATACCGGACATACCCACTTTTTCATAGTAAATTACCAATCCTTTCATTGTGATAAAATCTTTATTTTCTCATTGTTGTTAGCAAAATCAGTAACGCTTACTGATTTGTTGGTTTTATTATAACCTATACTTCGGCGTTTGTCAAGAGGTTTTGCAAAATTTTTTTGTAAAAATTAGGTTAGTTAGGATTTACTCTGGACGGCTTGGGAGGGAAATTACCGTTTTCAGCCGATTAAATACCGTTTGTGCCTTTTCGTTGCAATTGCCGAGAAAAACGATTATAATTAATATGTGAGAATATGGTTATAATTACGGCTAAGAGAAAAGGAGAGCTTATGAGAAAAACAAGCGAAAAGATATTACGGACACTGCTTGCGGTATCGGTACTTGCAACGGCTGTGCTTTCGAGCGGTTGTCTTGACGATGAGGAGGAGATTTCCGACAGCACGGCAAGCGACAACAGGCAGACGAGTGACGGCGGTAATGAGGAAAGTAGCGAAGGCAGTGATAATAAATATGAGGGAAGTGTTACGGGCAGTCGTGCGTCAAAGCTGACGTTCAGCGGTTCGGACGGGATAAGCATTGCAAGAAAACAGCGTGAAGCCGAAAAGCCTATGGGCGAGGACGGCACACAGACGGTCTTTGTATATATGTGCGGAAGCGACCTTGAAAGCGAGAACGGGCTTGCGAGCGGCGACATTGAGGAAATGATCGCAGGGTCACAAAGCGAGAACGTGAAGTTCGTCATTCAGACGGGCGGTGCCGGAGCGTGGGCGGATACATACGGCATCTCTGCCGAAAAGACACAGCGTTATGTTGTAACGGGCGGAGAAATAAGCCTTATCGAAGAAAAAGAGTCTGTCAATATGGGCAAGGAGGACGTGCTTGTCGATTTTTTAAGCTGGGGTATAGAAAACTATGCGGCGGCTAAAATGGGGCTTATCTTCTGGAATCACGGCGGAGGAAGTATCAGCGGCGTGTGCTTCGACGAGCTTAATGAGAACGATTCGCTGTCGCTTGAGGAGATAGACACTGCGCTTACTTCAATATATGATAAGATGACGGATAAGTTTGCATTCATCGGCTTTGACGCTTGCCTTATGGCGACGGTCGAAACGGCGAATATGCTTGTTCCGCACGCTGACTATATGTTTGCATCGGAAGAAACGGAACCCGGTTACGGCTGGGATTATACCGAGATAGCAGGCTTTATGGAGAACGATCCGACAGCGGATACAGCTGAGCTTGGAAAGACGGTCGCTGACAGCTTTATGGCATCGTGCGAGGCTATCGGCGCAGGCGGTGAGGCTACACTTTCGATAACGGATCTCAGCCGAATAGACGAGCTTGTAAAGGCAGTGAATGACGCCGCTGAGGAAATGAACGATATTTCTTCCGACCCTGCGCTGCTTGCAAATGCGGTAAGAAGCATCTATACCGTAAGAGCATACGGCAGTAACAACGATACAGAGGGATATACCAACATGGTGGATCTCGGCTCTATGATAGCGGCTACGGTATCGGGCGACAAGGCGGACAAGGTTATGTCGGTGCTGGAAAAGGCGGTAGTGTATAACATCTACGGCGAGGACAAGGACGGCTCAACGGGGCTTTCGACCTACTATCCGTTCGGCGTTTCAGGCTCGACCGAGCTTGCCACATTCGGCAAGGTGTGCGTAAGCCCGTACTATATGACGTTTGTTGACAGAATCGCATACGGCGCACAAAACGGCAGTACGGACGGGTACAGCGGTGAAAAAACATGGCTTGCGGACGGTGCGGTGTACTGGAGCGACGGGGATTATTCCGACTACGAGAGCAACTGGGAGCATTACAACAACAAGACCGACAACATGGGCTTCTGCGGTGATAAGAGCAGTGTGCAGATAGATGTCGGACCTGTGCTTGATGATGAGGGAACGTTCTACTTCAATGTTACGGACGATACTATAAACAACCTTGCGAGCGTAAACTGCTCGGTTTACCGTGTTGACGAAGAAACGGGTGAGCTTATCGAATTCGGCGTTGACCAAAGTACAAAGGTCGATTTCTCATCGGGACTGGTCGAGGATAATTTCAGCGGTCAGTGGTATATGATCGAGAATAATCTTATCCCTATGTTCATAGTGGAGAAGAACGGCAACAGCTCGGTTTACACATCTCCCGTGAAGCTCAACGGCAAGGAAACAAATCTGCGTATAGCTATGACGCAGGACGGCAATGCGTATGACATAACGGCGCTTGGAACATGGGACGGTGTAAACGAAAACGGCGAGTCGGCAAGAAGCGTTGTTCCGCTTAAAGAGGGAGATGTCATAGTGCCGATATTCAATACTTACGACAGCGAGGGTAACTTTGCAGGCAAGGCGGAGGGCGATGAATGCACCTACAGCGGCGACAATATGATAGAGTTTGTCAATCTGCCTGCAGGCGACTACAGATACAGTTTTGCTATAAACGACATTTACGGAAACGTGTGCTATACAGGCTTCACGGTGTTTACGACAGACGATGACGGGAATGTGTTCTTTACGCCGGAGGAATAAGCAGGACGGCAAGCCGTATCAAGCGGACGCTTCTCTTTTATGGTAAAATAAATTCAGTCGGAAAGGCGGAAGAAAGCTGTACGGGAGAAAAACAGATGAGTGAGATAAACGAATGGTATATGAATATTCAGAATATTGTTGACGACATAGACAGGTGTATCAGAAGCGGCGAGGACGAAAGGCTGACGCTCGGCAGGCTGTCGCAGACGCTTGGCTACTCAGAATACTATGTTTCAAGGAAATTCAGCGAAATATCGGGAATGAAGCTCAGGGATTATATGAGATACCGCAGGCTTGCTTTTGCGCTGAGGGAACTGAGAGATACCGACAAGGGCATACTTGACATAGCACTTGACTATGGCTTTACATCTCACGAGGCGTTCACAAGGGCATTCAAAGCGGCATACGGAATTACTCCGAGCGCTTACCGCTTACACCCTGTACCTGTAATTCTCCGCACAGCTATAAGACCTTTCGACTGCTATCTTTTAGGTATAGGAGGAACAGGTATGGCACAGACAAACAGTGATATTAAGGTGTATTTCGTAACGATACCGGCTCATAAATTCCTGCATATCAGAAACTTCGAGAGTATAGGGTATTTCGACTTCTGGGAAAAGCAGAGCCATATTCCCGGACAGGACTGCGAAACGATATGCGGACTGCTTGACAGTATCAAGGGTAAGCTCGACGATATGGGCGGTAATGAGGCGAACAGCGGAAGCGGTCAGGTGATGGCGTACATAAACGAGCCTGAGGGAAGAATATGCAGCTGGGGCATTCCGCTGGCTGAGGCTTACGGTGTAAGGCTTCCTGCCGACTACAGCGGAGAGATACCAAGGCAGATGCAGATCATGGACGTGCCTGAGGGCGAGTATATAGTATTTGAACACGGACCGTTTGACTTTCAGACCGAAAACAGTGCGGTTGAAGCAAAGATAGAACAGGCTATGAAGGACTTTGACTATGAAAAGTCGGGCTATGAGCTTGACAAAACGCAGGGCAGGGTATTTTACTTCTATCACGACTGCATGAGATACCGGAAGTATATAAGGCCTGTGAGGAAAACCGGATAAACGGAAAACCGCCTTTTAATCGGGGCGGTTCTTCGGATTATGCCGGGCGATGCACTTGACACCGGCTTGATTTTGTGTTATATTATAGATACAAAAAGAGGGAAACGACAGACGGTCGCTCCCTGATTACGATGAATAACCGCACACAGTTTGGAGAGACATGGGCGGTTATTTCTTTTTATTAAAAGAAATGATTGTGAATATCATAACTGTGAAAGCAGTGAGAAATATTCCTATCTGTGTTAAATCACTTAGCGTTATGTACACAGCTTCACCTC
>ERZ1027061.433-NODE-433-length-18876-cov-4.922427_pt1 | contig 18876 bp, 15 predicted proteins | sample MGYA00519283_ERZ1027061 | MGnify/ENA primary metagenome ERZ1027061 (study PRJEB26926, sample SAMN06164849) | human gut metagenome | biome: ENVO:00009003; feature: ENVO:2100002; material: ENVO:00002003 | host: Homo sapiens | place: USA | collected 2012 ... | reverse complement strand
GCGTCTCGTGGGCTCGGAGATGTGTATAAGAGACAGCTTTCTCTTTTTCCACAATTGCCAACTATTAATTATATTTTGCCACAACACATAGGCAGCAGGTCCGACGGCTGCTGTCGGACAAAGATAAATCTGTGACATCCAAATCGCCAGAATGGTATTTTTCTGTCCCAATCCCTGACCGCCTGCAATCGTATTACCGTACTTTTTACCCATCCGGCGTCCCAGCCAAAACTGGCAAATACAAACGCCCAATGCCAACAATGCCAGCAAAACTTCGTTGGCATAATGAGGATCGGGTTGCTCCAGCAAAAAGGTTACGGTACGGCCGGTTACAATCGTCAATGCCAACGACCACATATAAAAAGCCAATATCTGTACCGACAACAGCCACCTGTGAAAACGGGGTAACAAATATTGCACCAACCAGGCGCCGAACAACGGAAAAATCAATAAAGGAACAACCTGCCGTCCGATATATCCGAAAGACTCCCAGAAAGGCAACGTACTGTTCGTCCCCAAAAATGAAAAAATGACAGGAGCTGCCAAAGCTACCGCGACATTACTCAAAAAGACAAAACCGGCCAGAAAAGCAACACTTCCTCCCAACATACCGGTAATAACGGCAGCTGCGGTAGCTGTAGGAGCTAAAATACATATCAGTATGCCTTGCGCAATCTCCCGATTAAAAGGGGATATTGCTCCATATACCAGCAAACTTCCACATAGTTGTATCAGCAACAACCAGATGTGAAGGCGTGTGAATCTCATATGCTTCGGCGAAATCTTACAAAATGTCAGAAAAAGCATACAAAAAATCAAAGTCGGAGTCATAAATGACAAAAGCCCGATATAAGAATGAAATAATGCTCCCGTTAGCATAGCTATCGGAAGCATCCAGTTTTTTAATGTTTGTATCACACCGAATTATTCCATATATAATCTTACTTCTACCGGATATTCGCCCACCTTTACGTCCACAACACTGTCCTTGCCCATAGTCGTCGTATACTTAAAGGTATACGTTTTATTCTTTTCCAGTAAAAACTCCAATACATCATTCATATCCTGTTCCGGGCCGGAAGTCCGGCCTCCTCCTACCTGCTCCTTACCGCAAAATACATCGACATTGGCAGCCACCCTGTCATCCGAATTTTCCGTACACTGCGCTGTTTTGAACATCATCAACTTTAAAGGGATATGATTACCGTCCCCTTTTACAGAAGTCAGGTATTCCTTATACAGATTTACATAACGGTCTGTCACATTTTCCGCATTTACATAACGGATGCTCTCATCCCACACCAAAGGAAAATAAGTATCAGCAGGCTTATAAGAAGAAGCATATATGGCATGTTGCGGATCCGCTTTATCAGCCTTGCCGGCATCGGCGAAAAACCAGGCTTTATTCAAGGCATTCGGGTAATACTCTGTAAAATACCATTGTCCGTTTATCCACACCTCACACCAATTGTGATTGCCCCGGTTGTCATGCCAATTAGGTGTGCCGGCAACACGGGCCGGAATACCTACCGACCGGAAAGCATCGACCAGCAATATCGACAAACCACTGCAGGAAGCCATGCCCTGCCGCATCGATTCATAAGGACTTTGGTCCGGTTTTTCCCGTTTCGTATTATAATCCACTTTCAACTCATCCCGGATATTACGATTCACCGAATCGATGGCTTCCTCTATCGTTTCACAGGAAGCTACATATTGTAAAAAACGACCGTAAAAATCAGCCCGCCATTCATCCCGCGTTTCATTCAGACAGGCATACGGCAGAACTTCATTGAAAAAGATGCTGTCGGGTAAAGTCCTGGTCCAGGGAAACTGCTCTTTGACCATGTAGGCATAATCAACATTATTCAGCAAAAAACCAGCCTTCAACGTCTTTAAATCCTGCTCGGGCATATAAGCAATCAGAAATGCCATACCTTCTTTATAGCGGACATCGCAAGAGTCTATGGCTTTATTGAGTTCTATGACATTTTCCCCTGCCCGGGCAAATGCCTTATCCAACAATTTATGATACTCTTGAGGTATATCCGGATATCTGTTTCCGGAACATCCGAAAATGCACACTACCCATAATAACATCCAATACTTCATAATCTTCTAAAATTAGGCCAATTATTCCTTTTCCTACAAAACTATTCCCGGCTACTGAAATATTTCATAAACTGCGCCCTTTCGTAACGGGAAGCATTGTCTACTTCTGCATATGACAACTTCCGACGGAAATCTTCAATGGTTTGATAAGACTTATCGACCATCCAGGAAGATAAAAAACGATTCATCACAGCCAATGAAGAAATACCGCTCTCATACATTTCGGAACACACCTGTACCGTCGTCGCTCCGGCCAATAATAATTTAACAACCGCTTCTCCGCTGTGGACCCCCGTTGAAGCTGAAATCTGCAACAACGGATCTTTTCCTGCCAATATTCCCGTCCAGCGCAAAGTTGTACGCAAATCCGTCGGCATACTGAATACAGAAGCCGCCCCGACTGTCTCATTTTCTATATTAATGTCCGGTTCGTAAAAACGGTTGAAAAGAGTCACAGCATCAGCTCCGTATGCTTTTAATTTACTGATAAAAGCCGGCAGATTAGTGAAATAATGACTCAATTTCATAATCACCGGTATCTTTATCTGTGATTTGACATGCTTAACTATATTGAAATACATATTCTCAACATCTGTACTCTCAGCAAACTCATCCAAAGGTAAAATAAAAGCATTCAGTTCGATGGCATCTGCCCCGGCATTCTCAAGCTGACAGGCAAAATCCACCCATTCACCGTCCCTCACACAATTGATACTCGCAATAACCGGAATTTTCAATGTACTTTTGGCAGCTTTGATTAAACCGATATATTGATTCAGGGTATGTGCCCGCACATAGTTCCGGACATAATCTTCCTCTTCCGGATAACCGGCATCACTGATAGACTGGCTGGCTTCCTGCATAATCTGTTCTTCAAACACCGATTTCAATACCACCGCACCGACTCCGCACCGTTCCATTTCCTGTAACTTTACAATATCGGAAGTCAATCCGCAACTTCCTGCAATGATCGGACTCTTCAATTCCAATCCGACGAAATTCACTTTTAAATTTGCCATATTTCTATTTTTATATTATTCTGTATTTTATTTCACTTATAAATACGACTGCCGAATATCGAACTCCCGATTCTAACCATAGTAGCCCCTTCTTCAACAGCTATGTTATAATCTTCAGACATTCCCATCGATATTTCTTTAAAATACGATTTATCGGTAAAAAACAGTACTTCCAATTTTTCAAATATTTGTTTAAGATGGTGAAACTCTGCCCTTATTTGCTCCCGGTTGTCCGTATAAGTAGCAATCCCCATAACACCGACAATCCGGACATGATTCAATCCGGCATACTCTTCACTATCCAAAATGTGCCGGGCTTCCTCAAACGATAAACCGGACTTCGTCATTTCCTCTGCAATGTGAAATTCCAACAGACAATCGATTATCCTACCATTCTTTTCCGCTTCCCGGTCGATCTTCTGTAACAATTTCAAACTATCCACCGAATGAATCAACCGAACAAAAGGAGCAATATATTTTACATTCTTTTCCTGCAACTGCCCGATCATGTGCCATTCGATATCCTGAGGAAGTTCACGAGATTTAACGGCCATTTCCTGAGGCCGGTTTTCACCAAAGACCCGTTGGCCCACCTCATAAGCTTGACGAATATCCTCCACCGGCTTGGTTTTCGAAACCGCAACCAACTTTACACCGGCAGGTAACTCCGACAATATTTCTTTTATACTGTTTTGTATATCCATCATCCCAAACAATAAGTATCGTTTATTCCAAAAACATTTTCCGGCTCTAAAAAATAGCTTTTACAAAATTAGGAATCTTTTTAACAAGCCCCAATATTTGACCCGGGTTTTTCTGGCTCCGCCGGCAACAAGAACCCTCTATCTTATAATACAGATTAACGGACCCCTGCTCATGAGTTATCATACCTCTTCTTTATCTGAAATTAAAAATTTTAATTTTTAAATAACTTTGATCCCTAATCCGTCTTTAAAATCCAGAATATAAAACTCAAAATCAGAATAGCCTGCCGTCCTTTTTACTATTTAATAACAAAAGAATTTTAACTTTGCATCGTAAATCAAAACATTGTTTATGAATGCCCCGATTTCCTATCTGACTTCAAAACCTTACTATGAAATACTTGACGGATTACGGGGTGTAGCCGCATTATTGGTCGTATTGTTCCACTTTTTTGAAGCTCACGCCAGCAGACCAGCCGAACAACTTATCAATCACGGTTATCTGGCTGTCGATTCCTTTTTCGTTCTCTCCGGTTTTGTTATTGGCTATGCATATGACGATCGTTGGCATAAAATGACTTTAGGAAATTTTTTCAAACGTCGCCTCATCCGGTTACATCCGATGGTTATTATGGGAATGTTTATCGGAACCGTGTTCTATTTTTTCGGTAGCAAAGCAATTCTGGCCTATGCTTGTCTAAAACTATATGACAACCCCGTCCGGCAATGGCTGCAAAAACGTTTTTTGACCAAAACCGTAAAACAATAACCTTCCTAATTACCGATATACTATGCCCAGATACTTTATCGAACTCGCATACAACGGCAGCAATTACCACGGTTGGCAAATCCAACCGGGAACCCCGACTGTACAGGAAGAACTGAATCGGGCATTAAGTATACTGTTGCGGGAAGATATCAATGTCGTCGGTGCAGGCCGTACAGACACAGGCGTACATGCTTCATTCTATGTCGCCCACTTCGACACCGCGGATCCATTGACCGGCTTGGAGCAAATTGTTTATAAATTAAACCGGATCACGGGAAAAGCCATCGCGATCTATGATATATATATCGTAGAGTCCGGTATGCATGCCCGTTTTTCAGCTCTTTCCCGAACCTATAAATATTACATCGATAAACAAAAAGATCCGTTTACCTGCGATTTTGCCTGGAAAGTATACCCACTACCCGACATCGGTAAAATGAATGAAGCTTGCCGGATATTATTTGAATATACCGACTTTACCAGTTTCTCTAAACTGCACACCGACGTCAAAACCAACGACTGTATCCTATACGAAGCCTATTGGGAAGACACGGGAAAACAACTGGTTTTTACCATCAAAGCCAATCGCTTTTTACGCAATATGGTACGTGCTGTCGTCGGTACCCTGCTCGAAATAGGACAAGGAAAAATGAATACAACGGAACTAAGGCAAATCATCGAATCGAAAAACCGGTGTAATGCAGGAACTTCCGTACCGGGAAATGCCCTTTTCCTTTATAATATCGAATACCCGGAAAACATCCGAGACCTAAAAAACAAAAGCTGATGAAAACCATACGAAACCTTTTCCTCTTAATTCTGGTTGTTAGCGGAATAAAAGCCGAAGCACTCCATTTGTCTTCACAAACAAAGATCAGCATCCTGACCTGCTCGCCCGGCGCCGAATTATATTCCTTATTCGGACATACAGCCATACGGGTATGCGATCCGGCAAAAGACATGGATATCGTATTCAACTACGGCACCTTTGACTTTCAGACAGATAATTTTTACATAAAATACGCACAGGGCCTACTCCCGTATCAATTGGCGGTGACTTCGTATAAAAGTTTTATAAATTCGTATATTTCCGATAATCGGAGTGTATGGTCACAAACCCTGAATCTCGACTCTTTACAACGGCAACGGTTATTCGATCTGCTTGTAGAAAACCATCAACCGGTCAACCGGACCTACCTGTACAATTTTCTTTTCGATAATTGTTCCACCCGGGTAAGGGATATCGTTGCCAAAAGCATATTGCAACCCATCGAATGGCATCTGCCGGATATGCACAAAAGCTTTTGGAATCTGTTGGACGAATACCTCTATCGCATGCCCTGGGTAAAATGGGGTATTCACACCATATTGGCCCAATCCGGTTCCCGGGAAGCTACTCCTTACCAATATATGTTCCTGCCCGACTACCTGATGCAAGGCCTGGAAACTGCTACTTATGGAAATAAAATGCTGGCAGAAAAACAAATTATCTTATACCAGGCAACTGAATCAACCGTATACTCCCCTTGGTACACCACCCCGTTTTTTATCTTTACCCTGGGAACCGTTCTGTTAATTATCGGATTAATCCGCTTCCCTTCCGGAAAATTACTTCATACAACAGCTTTTTTGCTCTTTATCGCTTCCGGACTGATAGGCTGCTTATTGATATTTCTGGGCTATTTCACCGAACACCCCATTACAGCCCCCAACTTTAACCTAATTTGGGCCAATCCGTTAAATCTGCCAGCAGCCTTTTTCCTCTTCCGGAAAAAACGGTCTTATTTACTCCAACTCTATCTGACCATCTACGGTATCATCCTGCTTATCGGTATCCCGCTGTGGTTCTTTTTAACCCCTGCCGTCCCTATGGCATCCTTACCTCTGCTGCTGTTGCTTATCTATATCTGCACCCGTCTCAAACAAAGAAAACCTTAAAACCATTTGGCAGATTCAGCAGAAACCTCTATATTTGCAAACACAAAAAACAAAGGTGCCATAGCTCAGTCGGTAGAGCAAAGGACTGAAAATCCTTGTGTCCCTGGTTCGATTCCAGGTGATACCACCCAAAAAAAGAGAGTTGCATTGCAACTCTCTTTTTTTAATTATTCTGATCTTTCCTGAATTCTATCGAATAAGTGAAACTATCTGCCCGGTAATATCCGATATTGAATTCGACAGGCATATCCTGTACGTCGTATACATATCTTTTTCTGACCAATATCGGTTCTCCTTCCTCGATATTCAATTTATCCGCATATTTGCCGGGGCAATGTCTGGCATTGATTTCTTCCCGGGAAATACCCACTTCTATATCGAATTCTTTAGATAACATGTCATACAAAGGCTGACTGAAATCCTCCTGCCCGGTAATACCGATCCGGGGATTGAAATACGAAATAAAATACACGAAAGGAAAATCCGTTTTTCCTCTCAGTTTCTCCATACATAACACCTTCGTACCGACCGGTACATTAAAAAAATTAGCCACATTATCGGAAACAGATTGCCAGCTTACATGCAATTCGAAATTTTTTATCTCTATCCCCAAAGCTTTCATCTCCCGTGTGAAACTCGTCCAGTTCCGGGCATTACTATATACGCCTTTAGGTGCAACGACTGTTCCGTAACCTTTTTTACGAATCAAGCGCTGCTCAAAAACCAAACGATTGATGGCCTGTCTTAATGTATTACGGGAAATATTCAATTGTTGAGCCAACTCCACCTCATTGGGCAATAATTTCCCATGCTGATATTCCTCCTGCGAAATAAGCGACCTCAACAGGTTTTCGGCCTGCACATGCAGGGGGATAGTGCTGTTATGATCCAATTTTAACGACATAATCTCTACATTTGTCCCAAACATCTCCTACAAAGATAAAAAAATTTAATCGTTTTAACTAAAAAATCATGAAAGTGCCTCAATTAGTACAAATAAAAGGCCGGCTTATCTGATACGTAGTCACAAACACATACAATTCCCAAAAGAATGTGGAAATCCGGCACAGCCTTATTTCCACATCTCGTCACATCACTATTATTGGGCATAATAAGGCGGTTCTTTCACCCCCCAGGTCTCAGCCGGTTGCCGGCCCATTTTCAATTTCAACACACCGCCTTTGTAAATATCCTCCCGGTATATCCAGCAATTATCCAAATCCTTCCCATTCAGAGAAGCAGATTGTACATAGTAAGCATCGGGGCCGTTTCCGGTCGTCTCGATCACAAATTTACGTCCGGAAGCATTTACCGGACTCAAACGAATCTCAATCCGGTCGAAAAGAGGACTTCCCAACTGGTAAGTGGGATGTACCGTTGCTCCGCCCTGTACATCGAACAGCCCCATAGCAGTCATGACATACCATGCTCCCAATTGTCCCTGATCTTCATCCTGCCCGTAACCATATCCATGTTCTCCGCTCACACCGTAAAACTCATCACAAATCAAACGGGTCCATTTTTGAGTCAGATAAGGCTTTCCAGAAAAATTAAACAACCAGGAAATATGCAGACTCGGCTGATTGCCGTGGTTATACGGACTTTGCAAACCGGAGAAAGCATTTACGACTTTACCCCCGCCAAAAATAGTCTGGCGGGCAACAGTAAATATGGAATCCAGCCGATTGTTGAATTCATCTTTTCCTACTTTCCGGATCAAGCTCTGGGGGTCCTGAGGAACAAAAAAGGTATACTGCATCGCATTCCCTTCCTGAAAACCCCTCCAGGATTCCAACGGATCGAATTTATCGATAAAGGCACCGCCGACTACCCGCGGCCGAATCATTTTACATTCCGGATCGAACAATTTCTCCCAGCCTTTCGACAATTCTTTCAAACGCAGGTAATCTTCCTGTTTTCCCAACGCTTTTGCCCATTGGGACACCGCATAAGCACTAAAACTGTATTCCAGGGTATGAGAAGCCGAAAAAGTAGAGCCTCCCGGGTGCGTACCGAAATGATAGCTGTTTTCATAAGGAACGTACCCGAGTTTCACAAACTGATTCACATCCATTTTACCCGCTCCCTCGATACGTCCTTCCGAACCCAACTCATTTTTTAAAGCAGCCTGATAAGCTTTTTCCACATCAAATCCCCGAAGCCCGCTTTGATAAGCTCCGGCAAATGCTATACTCATCATATTCGTTCCGACACCGGAAACATACTTACTACAGGCAATACCGTCTCCCAGCCATCCGGCATCCTCATACACCAACAACTGACTACTGATAAAATCATTGTAATATTCGGGAAATGCCAAAGCCCATAATGGGGTCAGGTTCCAGTAAGCTCCCCATACGGCATCCGTATTATAATGGTTGTGTTTGGGATTACCGTGCCGGTCTTTTTCAATTTGTCCTACCGTGCCGTCGTTTCTGGGGTATGCCCCGTTAATATCACTGACGATTCCCCGTCCCAACAAAACATGATAGAGTCCGGTATAAAATTTAATCTTGCTTTCATTCGTACCTCCGCTCACCGATATTCTGCCCAGATTTTCTTCCCATTTGGCCGTTACCTTCTTCAATGCCCGCTCAAAAGACAACCCGGCAGCTTCCGTTTCGAAATTCAATTTTGCATTCTCAACAGAAGTATAGGAGAGTCCGATTTTCACATCGATTACTTCCCCTGCCTTCGTCTTATAATTCAAGCTCATTCCGGCACCGGCACCTTCAATCTCCGCAGCCTGCCGTATTTCGCCGTCCCGGTAAAATACATCCACACTTTCCGGTGTCCGGCTCAACCGAGCATAAAAATACATATTCACAGTAGCTCCGGCCTGGTATTTTTTCACGTATTCCGGTTCCGTTATGACATATCCTTCGACCACATCCTTTCCATCCCACTTCACATAAGCATTCCGTACCGCACCGCTTTCCCCCAAACGGTTACCGACGTCGAAAACAATACGGGACATATCGGAAGCCGGGAAAGTATAACGTTGAAATCCGACCCGGGTCGTGGCCGTCAATTCGGCTTTCACATCATAATCTTTCAATACGACCGAATAATATCCCGGGCGGGCTTTTTCCGTTGCCTTGTCAAAACGGGAACGATACCCTTCCTCCGGATTTTCCAATTTTCCGGGATTCGTTTTTAACGCTCCGACCACCGGCATCAACACGACCCCTCCTACCTGAAACTCATGGAAACAGGGAAACCCATCGATGGAAGTATGTCCGTCTTCATAACCGACAGCCTCCCAGCCTTGTACATTCCCATAGCTCCCGTTTGTCGACGCTCCTAACTTGGCCATCCCGAAAGGTTCTGCCGCCGGAGTATAAAAAAACCACCGGCTATGCACCGATCCGATATTCGGATTCACATAATCTATCGGCTTCAAACTTTCCGCCCGGCTTTGCCCCAGCAGCCCAATACACAATACTACCCATATATATTTTCGTATCATCTTCTTTCTTTTTATCAGATTTACTCTATTTCACCCCGGATCATAGCAGCCCGGGTATATACCTCAATCATACAAGACTCATCCAATAACCATTTGGGTTTTGTCTTTTCGTCGTTTCTTCCGGTCCAGTCATTGTAAATCAAACCGGCCACATCCCGGGCATGTTCCCAGGCATAATCCGCACTGGCAATAATCGCATCTACATACTTAGTGTCCCCGTCGATCTCATACAAATCCTGATATCCCCGGAAAAGAACCGTCACAAACCAAGGGAGGTCGCTTATATAAACCACACCTTCCGGTGTTGTTTTAACATAATACCGATAACTTCCTTCTGCCATCTCCCGGGCCTCTTTCAAAAATTTCTCTTCCCCGGTAAACCGATACAAGCGCACGGCAGCCTGAATCATTGTTCCCGTATTATAGGTATAGGCATGTTGTTGTACCTCGCCTTTTTCCGTCAATAAAGAATTCCAGATAATATTCAACGAATCGTCCAATAAATGTTCCATCATCCAATTGTAATACCGAAGCCCTAAATCCAGGTATTGCTGCTCCTTTGTTTCCTCATATAATTTCAAAGCCAGGACAGTAGCTTTACCGTTCGAACAAGCCGGCTTCTGATCCTTATGCCCTTCCAGCCAGGAAACAGCGCCGCCGTAATTATCGTCCCACCCGCTCATAATGAAAGTCATCACTTCTTTTGCTTTAGCCAGATATACCGGATTTTTCGCCGACTTATAAGCATCAATATAATCGATCCCCACCAAACCGTTATCGTCATAATAACGGTCGACTTTTTCAAAGCATACCGGATAGGCCTGATATCCCGGAGGGGTACGCTGATCATCATAATACATCTCTACGGCCTTCACCATAGAGTCCTGATAAACGCTATAATTCCGGGGATCCAGCTCGGCCAACAGGTTTACGGACGAGAAAACACCACTCATCGGCCACAAAAAAGATACTTTCTGAGCTTTTCGGGCACTGTCCTGAAAATAGGTCAAATCCGGTTTATACGTATTCGGATAATATTCCGAAAACAACCCGTACTCCTTTACCCGATAATTATTCCATACCTTTTCAAACATCGTTTTGGCCTTATCCAGATAGGGAGTCGGTTTCTTCGCCACCTGACATCCTCCGGCCACAACACAAATCCATGCTATAATCAAAAAATTCCGCATTCTATTTTTTATTTTAAGATTTTAAGTCCATTGTTTATTAAACTCTGCCTAAAAATTGCAGATTTTAGATTTACGACTTTAAATTGAATCCGCAATCCTCCCCTTTGTGAAATCTGCGATTTCAGATTAACACGTTCGCATTATCCGCGGATTAGCGAACCTTCGGTTCTGCCAAGTGCGGCTTTGCTACTGTCGAGAGAGTTTAAGGCTGTCGAGAAAACCTAAAGTTCCTATCCGTTTTTCAATCTAAAATTTAAAATCTACGATATTTCAGTTTACTTCTTCTCCTGCATACAAAGCCAATGCACCGTACGATTCAATAACGGCGTCCTGCATCAGCAGCGAATAATACCGTTTCGCACTGGCACCCGTCCAATCTTCATAAAAGAATCCTTCGTCCGTCCGGGCATTGTCGTATCCGTTATTGATAAATTTCTGATAAGCCTTGATCCAGGCATCGGCACCCCGGTGCAAAGGTTGTAAATCAATATAAGCCCGTAACAACTTGGTATTAAACCAGGGATCGTTGTCGGGATAAGCCAATGTCACCCCATTCCGCGTCCGGACAAAAAAATCGTATCCACCCTGTGCGGAAGCGACCGCTTCCGTCAAATACCTTTGCTCACCGGTAATGCGATACAAGCAAATCCCATTCTGCACCATGACGCCGGTGTTGTATGTCCATTTGGTTTTATTGATCTCTCCTTTGGCATTTATATCATTCCAATAACATTTGTCCGAAGGATCTAATAAATTGGTCCGCAACCACTCGTACAAGCGCTTTGCAAAAGCCAATACTTCGGCTTTTTCAGAAGCCCCGCATACAGCATAATATTTCAACAAAAACTGCGTCGCATATCCGTTGGAACAACTCGGTTTATTGGAATTGGGTTCTCCTGTCATATTTTTCTGATCTTCATTCCACCATAAGGCTCCGCCCAATACATTGTCTTCTCCGCTCTGTAAGAATTTAACAATCCGACCAGCCCGCTGCAAATAATCGGCATTTCCTGTCACTTCATAAGCCTCTACCAAACTGATTCCGACAATCGAATTATCATCATAAAAACGGGTTCCGCCTCCGGTAGTCCCATCTGTCGAAGAGCCATATCCTCCGATATTGTTGCCATTAGCCCCATTTCTCCAATATTTTTCAAATCCGTTTACCATTTCCGGATAACCGACATCATATCCCAATTGAGTCAATAAAGCCGCTGACGATACCAGTCCGTCGTAAGGCCACAGAAAAGAGTATTCCGGATCGCCGGACTGGGAGGGAAAACTCTCTTTATACAAACCGGAATTACCGTGTTTGTAATACCTCTGTACCAAATCGAACATCTCTTTGGCCCGTTGATGATAAATAACGGTTTCCTCACCACCACCGGAAGGATCATCGGGATCATCATCGCCGGGAGACCATTTTTCCGAACCGTCACTACATGCCATAAACAGCAAACCCAACATCAAATAACATATTTTTTTCATACCTCGTTGTTTTTAAGTCCCCGGGAAATCAAAACACCATTTTCCCTTAGCGACTGTGAATGGATATTTTCGGATGAGAGTCAAAAGTCAAAAATCCAGGGACTTCTGACTTCCGACTTTCAGTTTCCATTGCCACATGTGTGGCAATCGTCATCTACAGAGGGAGGACATCGCTAAACTGATGCACCATCAACCCCTCTATATTCGTATTAATCGTAACAGTACATCTCTTTACATCAAGGCTACCGCTCATCTTCCACAAGTGATCCCACTGGCTCCAGCCGAACTCGCCCAGTTCATAGAACGACAACGGTTCGTTTCCTGTCGGACGTTCCGCAGATACATTATCCATACGTCCCCAGCATACTTCTACACCATTTACCGTCGCAATAAAATAATACCGTTCCTCTGTCCAACCCAGCCAATCCGGAGGATTGGTATTCGGACGATCCGGCTGTACAAATTCGATGGCCACACCGGTAGCTTTGAATATACCGTTCCCCGCATAGGTCAGGTCTGCAATCGTATTGTAATTACATCCCCAGATCATCCGGATGGCCGAAACAGTCTCGATTGTCATCGCCTTCGTATTGAAATTCACAGTCAGGCGCACGGGAACATCCTGCTTCGTTACTTCTGTCGTCGCATTGCCTTCCGTCAAAACTCCGTCTCCATTGACGTAATATTTTACGTCATCCTCTGTCACTCCTCCGGCAAAATAAATATTCCCGTCGGCTTTCAAGGTCGTATATACAACATAGATACCGTCACTGGCGATACGGAAAGGTTGTCCGGCAGCTCCGTTTTCGGAAGCTGTACCGAAAAGGTATAGTTGTTCGGGCAGCTCAAGTCCTTCCGGACGGGTAAGCGTCACCTCTCCCGTCGCGGCTGCTTCCTTCACGACACCTCCGCGGGAAGCTTTCACCGTCCATTTCAACGTACCGGTCTGACCGGTTTTTATTCCGGACAAACGGGCCAGTTTATTCAACATGACATGAGTCATCGTCAATTGAGGTTCTGCCCCCAGATCACTGGGAGTTTTATAAATCGGAGCCGAAAAATCCCCATCTTCTTTATCGAACAACACCTCATACAATAAAATACCACCGTCTGCTGCACCTCCGCCTTTCCACGAAAATACAACATTCTGAGTCGAAGTTAAATCCAACTGCACCGGTACCGGACTGATCAATGTCTGGGGTACGGTAAATTCAGCCGAATAACTATATTCATCTTCACATCCCGTCAACAGGAAGGAAAATACCGTTAAAAACAAAGCTAAATGTCTCATTTTGTGTTTTTGTTTAATCATTAAGTCCATCGACTTATTTACATTTTCACAATCTTCCTGAATCAAAGACGACCGGAATATTGAAATGTATCATTCATTTATAAAGTACTACTTTTTAGCATCCACCGACACATTCTTACCAACTCGGATTCTGGGTCAGATTCTTATTCAAATCCCTTTCATTCTGGGGGATCGGCCACAAGTAATGCTTAGCCGGATTAAATACCCGGTTTTCGATCCTCACATAACCGTTATCGGCACCGACCACATCACCGGTTTTTAATCCGTGACACCAGCCGTTCAATACATTCTCTGCCGTTTTCCAACGGATGATATCCTTATGGCGCAATCCCTCCAATGCCAATTCACACCGACGTTCCCGCCGAACGATGTTTTTCAAGGCTTCCGCTCCGCCACCGGGGAAATCCAAAGCTGTAGCATCGACAAATCCGGCTCTTTCCCGAATCAAACGAATCGTTTTATTCCAGGCAGAGGCATCCAATTGTCCCAATTCGGCTAAGGCTTCCGCATGCATCAATAAAACATCTGCATACCGCAGAATAATCATATTCAGCCCCGACATATGGGTACTCCGATACGTCTTATCCCAATATTTTTTAATATAATATCCCGTCGGTGAACAGTCGGAAGAGTAACCGAAACCGTCCGGAACACTTTCTCTGTCACAATTTATCACATGTTCGGTACCGTCTGCCAAAGTATAGCTATTACCCGTATAAGCGATGGTTGCAGCCAAACGGGGATCACGGTTTACATAAGGCTGTGATTCACTGTATCCCGAACCGGTTTCATGAATACCTTTACCGTTGAGCATCACATAATCGTCCACCAGTTCCTGAAGCGGAGCCAATTGAGCATATCCCCCCAAAGAAGGCGGTAAAAATTCATACTGTTCGTTTTGTTCCCGGTCTAAAGCAATATATTGCAAGTCCAGAATCACTTCCTGATTATTTTCATTGGCAACTTCGAACAAACCACTGTAACTCGGGAATAAACTGAACGGTCCTTCCTGCATAATCCGGCCGGTTACCTCTTTTAATTCCCCCCAGCGTCCTTCAAACAAAAGAATACGGGCTTTCAGTCCCATAGCCGCCCAACGGGTAATACGTCCTTTATCCGTATCTCCATAGGCTGACGGCAAACATTCCGAATCGATCACCTGACTCAAATCCGTCAACAGTTTTTCAACAATTTCAGCTTTCGGTGTACGGGCAATACTTTGTGACTGGGCAATCGAAATATCATTGGTAAAATAAGGAACATCCCCGAATTTGGATAACAGCTCAAAATAATGAAAATCCCGGATCACACGGGCTTCTCCCCGGTAACGCTCCCTCAATTCGTCGGATAACCCCGGTACTTTATCTATATTTCCCAATAATTTATTACATACCCGTATTCCGGCATAGCGGCTATCCCATACCAATTTCACATAGTTATGCGCCGTTGAATAGCTCCCGTTACCGATTGCCTGGTTCAACGTATTATTCACTTTCGTATAGGCATTATCCGACATGGCATCGGCATACAACAACTCTTCCGCACTGATCATTGTCGGATAACAGGCGTTTACTCCATTTATCGCCGATTCCGGTTTGTCCCAGGCCGTAAGATCAGTTTCTCTGTCGTAAGGAGCCGTATCGAGGTCGATGCAAGACACCGCAGCGACAGACATTATAGCCAAGAGACCTGTTTTTATGATATTTTTTTTCATTTTCAATCCCTTTTAAAATTTAACATTCAAACCGCAGGAGATAACTCTGGATACCGGATAAATACGTCCGCCACCGTCCGTTGTCTCGGGGTCCCAACCGCCTTTGATATGACTGTGGGTAAACAGATTCTGTCCGCTGACATACACTTTCAAATCCTTAATACAGGCCTTACGCAACCATTTGGCGGGGAAAGTATACCCCAATTGCAGGTTTTTCAAACGCAAATACGAACCGTCCTGAATCCAGAAATCCGATTTTGCAGCATTATTAGCCGATTCGGAACCGACAGTAAGGCGAGGATAGGTAGCATTCGGATTCGAAGGAGTCCAACGATCCTGGTGGAAATCCAGTACCGGTCCCTCGTTGTTGTTGTGGAACGCCTCTACAGCCTCCCCGCGCAACCATACACTCCGTTTGCCGACGCCTTGCCAGAACATCGAAAAGTCAAAACCTTTCCAAGAGAAACCGTAGCTGAACCCATAAGTATAGTGGGGATAGTTATTGCCGAGAATAAAACGGTCGTCGTCTTCTTTGATCACACCGTCCCTTTTTCCTCCGGGACCGGATTTATCGATATAACGGATATCTCCGGGTTTCGGCGTAATACCGTCCAGATGGGGACCTTTCGCTACCTCTGCCTCATTCTGGAAAAAGCCGTTCCAACGATATGCATAATAAGAATTGATCGGATAACCTTCTTTAATAATGGTATTGACATCATAGCCATTGATCCATTCCACCCCTTTCGTATCTACAACCTCATTGTAGCTATCGGAAATATTACCGGAAATCGTATGCTCTATACCACCGGTCTTAAACCGATAGCTTGCAGCAATCTCCCAACCGTAGTTTTTCACTTTACCGGCATTTTGTATCGGCGCACCGCCACCGTATATTCCCGGCACCGGCAATGCGATCAAAATGTCACGCGTCATATTATGGAAAAAGTCAGCAGATATATTCAGTGCATTGTCCAGGAATCCCAAATCCACACCGGCATTAGCCATACGGGTCGTCTCCCATTTCATATCCGCATTGGCAGAACCGTATCCGGCCGTATTGACAACATTATTTCCGAAATTATATCCGGGAGCAACACTGATCGTCGACAAATACTGGTAATTATCAATACGGTTATTTCCGACTAATCCCCAGGAACCGCGTAATTTCAGGGAAGGGATATAATCCCGGATACCTTCAAAGAACTTTTCTTCCGAAATTCTCCATCCCAAAGAGAAAGAGGGGAAAAGGGCCGAACGGTTCCCTTTGGCAAACTTCGAAGACATATCGTCTCTTAAATTGGCTTCAAACAAATAGCGTCCTTCGTAATTGTAATTCAAACGGGCAAAAACAGAATAAATCGCCCAGTCACTGGCCCATCCTTCATTACCGGTACCGGTCGTCTGAGCTCCGGCCATAATATCGTAATTCGGAGCATCGCTCAAACGATAGGTCTGAAAACTGTTGTCACGACTTCCTTCATAAGAATATCCGACCATAGCACCTACGGTATGTTTACCGAAAGTCTTATCGTACGTCAGCATCAGATTGGTCGTAATATTCTGCGTACGTCCGAAATTTTCCGTCATCCGGTTTTCCGTATCTCCGGACCCCGGGATATCGATTGCCTTCCGGTTTTCATGCATCCGGTTATTATACAACTGACCTCCGACCATACCTTTCAACTTCAACCCGTCCCATATATGCAATTCAGCTGATAAAGTGGCAGAAAGGTCGTCGTTCATACTCTTCCGGTATCCACCCCGTTCCAAACGGGCCAAAGCATTGGAATTACTTCCGCTCGGGAACGTATAGTTACCGTCTTTATCCTTGATCTCGTAAATAGAAGGCATACGGTTGGCCTGTTCGATCAACCATTCCGTCCAATAAGCATGATCCTTGATTTCATTGCGGGCATAAGCAATCGTCGCATCAATTGTCAGATTTTCATACATTTTATGATGCAAATTCAAACGGGCATTGTAACGTTTCAAACCGTAATTCGGCCCTTTAAACATACTGCCCTGATCCATATAACCCATGGATAACAAGTAAGTCGTCCTGTCATTACCCCCGGTCAAAGACAAGCTGTGAGATTGCTGAGGAGTTGCTTTCTTATATAACTCCTCGATCCATTTCACATTCGGTCCTCCATGCCGGTAATAGTTGATCTGTTCCGGGGTAAAAGCGGTCGGCCGTCCAGAATTCACCAATGCCTCATTCCTCAATTCAGCATAAACCCAGGAATCCACAATCTTCGGCAAGCAAGTCGGGTCCTGCCATCCGTACATAAATTGATAATTGATCTCCGTTTTATTCGCACTTCCCTTCTTTGTGGTAATCAAGATCACTCCGTTAGAAGCCCGTGAACCGTAAATAGCCGTAGAAGATGCATCTTTCAATACGGACATACTTTCAATATCAGAAGGATTTACATTCTGAATATCCCCTATAATCCCGTCGATGATCACCATCGGATCGTTATTATTCAAGGTATTCAATCCCCGGATATTAATACTCGGACGCATACCCGGTTGCGAATTGGATTGTTGGATAACCAATCCGGGCGTAGTTCCCTGCAAAGCCTCGACAACGTTTGCAACCGGCTTGCCGGCAAGTTCTTTAGAAGAAATTGAAGCCACAGCTCCGGTCAAATTCACTTTCTTTTGCGTCCCGTAACCGATAACCACCACATCTTCCAGACTAATCGTCTCCGGTTGCATAACAATATCCAAAGCCGTCCTGCCCTTTACCGCTATCTCCTGCTGCTGAAAACCGATACAAGTAATCACCAGTACAGCATCAGGTGCTGCATCCAAAGTGAATTCCCCGTTAATATCGGCAGCCGTCCCGACTCCGGAACCTTTTATTAATACTGTCGCACCTATCAATGCTTCCCTGTCGGCAGCAGATGTGATTTTTCCTTTGATCGCAATCGTTCCCTGTTGAGCAAACAACGAACCGGCCACAAGCATGTTCAAACAAACAAGCCAGACCATTGCAAACAATCGTTTTGCCACTCGTGATCCCTCCGAGGGCATAATCATGTACTTCTGTACATTCGAATCAGATGATTGTTTCATAATTGATTGAGTTTTGCAAAAATTTTTAACACACAAAATACTAATTGTCAATAAATTATTACCGTCTTAATTAATAT
>ERZ1027061.417-NODE-417-length-19042-cov-5.722652_pt1 | contig 19042 bp, 16 predicted proteins | sample MGYA00519283_ERZ1027061 | MGnify/ENA primary metagenome ERZ1027061 (study PRJEB26926, sample SAMN06164849) | human gut metagenome | biome: ENVO:00009003; feature: ENVO:2100002; material: ENVO:00002003 | host: Homo sapiens | place: USA | collected 2012 ... | reverse complement strand
ATAAGAGACAGATTAAATTAATATTTTTATTGGATAGGAGAGATAAGTATGAAAGCATTTGTTAAGGTTTTAATTGCAATCATTGTGGTTGCGGCTTTATGTGGTGGAGTTTATCTGATCCTGCCGGAGACTGCTCAGACATTTGTCAAAGGTAATATTCAGTACCGAACGAATGATGAGGCGAAGAAACGTGTAGATGATGCAAAGAACAGCCAGATAAAGTACACATACAAGGATAACGGAATCAAGAAGATATATGATCCGGGCACAACATATGGATCAGCACTTGAGAACAAAGCAAAGACAACTGTATGGTACTACGAGAGCAATGGAACCGGTGGATACACCATAACTTTCTATGGAACCAAGGTCAGCATGGATCTTGCCAAGTTCGGTTCGGATGGAACATACATTGATAAGACGCTTAAGGTAGTATTCAATTATAAGCCTAACAACAACGGTGGATATACAGGAACGGTCACATGGTATATAGACGATACAGCTTGTGACGAGAACATGGCACTTGCGGTTGTACAGGCTCTGTGCAATTAATAGATAATAAGTGAATAAAGGGAACCCCTAAAAGAAAAATAACCTCCAAACTGATGTAGGAAAAACTACTTGGTTTGGAGGTTATTTTATATTGAGAGCAGATGGATTTATTCATATACTCGAACAGAACAATATCAGTCGTTGCTGTTTACAAGTTCCTCTATCATGTTGACGATCATTCCTGTTGAATCAGCAAGGTTGCTGGATTCCATCGCCTGGATATATTTGTCCTTGTTGTTGTATACCTCATGTATAGCAGCGAACAGTGTGTCGGTATTCAGCTCTTCCTCCTGGATCACGCAGCTGTAGCCGCTATTCTCAAATGACTGGGCGTTCAGTATCTGGTCTCCACGGGAGGCAGCCTTTGACAATGGGATTAGGATGTTTGGCTTTCTGAGAGCGAGAAGCTCACATATAGCATTTGCTCCGGCTCTGGAGATTATGATATCGCAGAGTGCCAGCATGCTTGCCAGTTCCTTTTTCACATATTCATACTGAACGTATCCCTTCTTATCCTTAAGGCTTTCGTCCAGATTATCCTTGCCGCAGAGGTGGATGACATTGAAGGTCTCCAGCAGCTTGTCGAGATTTTCCCTTATTGCGTTGTTGATTATCACACTTCCTGAGCTTCCGCCCACGATGAGGAGGACTGGTTTGCTGTCAGTGAATCCGCAGTAATTGTATGCGAATGCTGAGTCGCCGCGGAAGAGTTCCTCTCTGATAGGAGTTCCGGTTACAACAGCCTTGCCATCCGGGAACAGATCCTTTGTCTCAGGGAAGTTGCAGCATACCTTTGTAGCCTTTGGAAGAGCCAGTTTGTTGGCAAGTCCGGGTGTCATATCCGATTCGTGGATAATGACAGGGATACCTGCCGAGTGCGCTGCAAATACAACAGGGACAGTGACAAAACCACCCTTGGAAAATACCACATCAGGTTTCAGTTCCTTCATGAGTTCCTTTGCCTCAGAGATACCCTTGAGAACCTTAAAAGGATCAGAGAAATTCTTCATTGAGAAGTATCTTCTTAGCTTTCCTGAAGAGATTCCGTGATAAGGGATCCCCATATCTTCTATAAGCTTTTTCTCCATGCCATCGTATGAACCGATATATTGAATATCATAACCATGTTTCTTAAGTTCAGGCATGAGGGCCATGTTTGGAGTGACATGTCCGGCGGTTCCTCCGCCTGTCAGTATAATTCTCTTCATAATGATTGTTAATCCTCCTGAATTTTATGCTGTAGCCAGATACTGCTTGAGAGCCTGAGCCAGCTGATCCGGACAGGATGTCGACTTGAATCCGCAGGTGGTACCCTCAAGTCTCTCGATCACATCTTCGGGTTTCATGCCCTCGACAAGAGCACCTATACCCTTGAGATTGCCGTTGCATCCTCCGGTAAATTTAACATTGTGAAGCTTTCCGTCTATCACATCAAAAGATATCTCAACAGAACAAGTTCCTTTAGTCTTATAAACCATAACAATACCTCTTTTCTTATTGTACTTTGCCAATCATTTTTATATTCGTGTATGCGTTGACTGTCTGAGATCCTACGCATTCTTCGCACTATATAATAACAGAAAAGAGCACAAAATCCAAACATTTGTCGAACGAAAATAATTGTATACCCGGGAAAGCCGCTCATATAATACTACCATCCGGACCGGCCAAACGGATATGAGGGGGATGACATGACAAAATAATTGAAATCAAAGAGGAGAGATTAGCTATGTTTGAAACTTTATTGAGTCAGAATGTATGTGTGTATGTGATAGTGATGTGTGGATTTATGGGAGTTGTCGGACGAATGATCATGGCTGGCTGCCTTGGACGACTGATAAAGGAGTCTGAGTTTATGGGAAGAACCAGAAAAAGGGCATTGGCTGAAATGCGAAAACGGTATGAGGATATAAGATCGCTGGATGTGGAGGTACGGGACACTGCGGCATTTGTGGACAAGTACATAGACAGACTGAAAATAGGGCCGATATCTGTGCGTGCGTGGAATGCGTTCGTAAAAAATTTTGGGGTGATAGCTGCCGGGACAGGCATATTTGCGGCGATATATCAATATTATGTAGTAGGTGACGGCGGTGAGACGTTGAAACTGCTGGTGAGTGCGCTGGCTGTGGATATGGTATTGCTACTGGCTTATAACCAGTGGAATCCGTCGTTGTATATAAAGACGCTGCGAGACAGTGTAATGAATTATCTGGGCAACAGTCTGATGAACAGGTTTTGCAGGGAAGACAGAAGACAGGCAGCTGCTGCGGAAGTGGCTGGAGGTATGGTGAAAGATGAGGAAAGTGATGCAGGGGGTGCGCCGCGGGTCGTATGCAGTGACAGTGGTGTTAAGAACTGCAGCAAAAAGCACACAGATAACGTGCGCCGGAAACAAGAAATAAGATCTGATGACGGTGGTACGGGCGGAGATGCCGGAGAGGATTATGACAGACTGCTTGATAAAATGATGCAGAAAATACTTGCGGATGGGTAGGTGAGTCAATAAATTCAGGGTGGAAACAGTAGTAATTGAAGAAATTGAGTGTGCTGAAAAAAAGAAAAATAGCAGTTGGAATATGTGCTGTCTGCATTGCTGGCATGTTGACGGGGTGTTCTATCTATGATAAGGCGGATCTGGATAAGATGACCGCGACTCCGGGTGATGCGGCCTGTGTGGACACTGGAGCAGAGAGGAAAGGTGATGCAAAAAAAGATCAGGCAGGATCAGATGATGATCAGAAGACTGATGATAATGGGGATAACACGGAAAAAAACGGGGGAGATTTGGAGAATGTCACGAAATTAAGGGATTACGGCGCGATTCCAACAAAGAAATATTCGTGGTACATAGTAAGGGATAAGAATCATGGGATGAGTGGATGCGATAACAGTTTTCCACTGGAACAGTATGATGCGTATTATGTAGATAGGTTTTGCGCGGAAAAAGGCGAAAAAGTGATGTATCTGACATTTGACTGCGGGTATGAGAATGGATACACAGATCAGATGCTGGATGTTTTGAAGAAACATGATGCAAAAGGATGCTTTTTCGTGACGATGACTTATATAAGGGACAATCCGGATATAGTAAAGAGGATGAAGGAGGAGGGACATCAGGTGGGAAACCACACGGTGCATCATCCGTGCATGCCGGAGAAGAGTGTGGAGGAGCAGAAAAGTGAGTTAAAGGAGTGCTCAGACTTTATGAGGAATGAGACTGGGTATGAAATGGATATGTATTTCAGACCGCCGAGCGGTGAGTACAGTGAGCAGGTTCTGCAGCTGGCCAAGGATATGGGGTACAAGACCATCTTTTGGAGTATGGCTTACCTTGATTATGATGTGAACAACCAGCCGGGGACGGACTACGTCATTGATCATTTTGCGAAATACTATCATCCTGGGGCAATTCCGCTCATACACAATGTGTCATCGTCAAATGCGCAGGCACTTGATACGGTTCTCACAAACCTGGAGAAGGAGGGATATGAGTTCAGGTCTTTGAATGAGATGAAATTTGAATAGCAGTATCAGAAACAGAAGCTCTCTGCGCGGATCATGCCGGTCTGCACGGAGAGCTTTTGCGTATAAGTGTTTATGATTTTATTTTAATTGTTTTTACTTTAAATGACAGATTGGCAGTGCGATCTGTGTGATATAAGCATCTTTATTTGCTCCGTGGGTTGGAGGACCCTCCATAAATGTATTGCGAAAATAACCACAGGTCGCAAGATTGTTTTCTTTTGCATAGTCCAATAGTTTCTTCTGGACGGTGTCGAAATTTTCATATGGACCACGATAGTATATACAGATAGCTGCAGTCTGTGGCATTTTTTTTATGTGTTCGTCGTTGGCGTCAGGATCTGCAGCGACAGGTATGACATATCTTCCGGCTGATGTTGATTCGATAAAAACCTCTGTACACATTTTGCCTGCGGTGTCCAGTTGATATTTTTTTGTTGCCTCGATAAAGGCCTTGCGCAGATCTTCAGTTTTTATGGACAGATCAGAGTCTTTGAACTCCTGACAAAATGCAGTGAATGAGGGCAGAGTGATAAAACGGATCTCCGGTTCTGATGTCTGGGACTGACGCAGCTGAAGCTGGGCTATGCACAGATCCAGCTGAGAGCGGAGCGTGGTCATACGTTCAATGACATCCTCAAGTTTTTCGGTGTTATTGAAATATTTGTTAATCTCAGACAGTGATAATCCAAGTCCCTGAAGAACTTTTATGATTCGTATATGTACGATGTTATCGGCAGAGTAGTAGCGGAAACCACTGCTCTCATTTTTGTATGCGGGTGTCAGAAGCCCCAGGTCTTCGTAGTTTAACAGCATCCTTCTTGTCACTCCAAGCATTTTAGTGACTTCGCCAATTTGATACAGATCTTTATTTGCGCGATTCAAATTGATCCCCCTTAAAAATAGACAAAAAAAATTGTAAATATTGCATAAATATCGCAAAATTATTGTTGACTTGAACATTGATGTACGAATTATAATTATCATAAATTGTTAAAGGGAAAGAGTCAAGAATTAACAGGAGGTAGTGGTTGCAGAGAGAAAACATTAACGGACACACGAAAAAGAGGTTTTATTGAGAAAGAGAGGGAAGTGTATGAAAGAAAGAAATCTATGTAGAAAAGTTATGGCATGGCTCATGGCAGCTTTCATGGTCATAACGTGTTTGATTTCGATAGGCGGTAAGAATACTGCCTATGCAGCGGCTATGGAGAATATCAAAGTAACAGACGTGGATGTCAGCACAGATGGACATCTGAGAGGTCTCAAGTGGGGTTGGACGACCAGCGGTTATGCCAGTGCGAGCTGTAAGCTTGGCATTCAGTCTGAGAAGTTCTCGACTGGAGATCTCACAAACTTTGGTGATTATCTGAACAGCCATAGGTACAGTGGATGGGCGAGTGCCGAGTCACCTGAAGGCTGCGGATTTAAAGGCTGGATAACAGAGAACTCGTTCTCAAGGAGTTCGGGTACATATGACAGAACGGATATCATTTCCGGAGAGGGAATAGATATGGGTATCACAGGTGTGTATTATCTGTATACGTGGACATATTACAATGGTTATGTATTCCCTGATATTTACATAGGAAGTATTGATCTGAATGCGGGCAAGATCGTGGACGCCAGCGGCAATGAAATAACATTCCAGATTGGTGGCTTTTCAGGCGGAGGCAATACAGATCCTTCGGAGGAAGAAGTTGTATTCATGAACAATGGATATCCATATGGCAAGAATATGACAAAGAGTTCGATCACTCTCGTTATGGACGTGACAGGGGAAGCTGCAACATATCAGTGGCAGAGCGCAACCAGTAAGCGTGGACCATTTACAGATATTGAAGGTGCAAATGGTAGTACATATACGTTCACCCCGACTCATGGATACTGGTACAGGTGCGTGGTGGATGGCACAGCCAGCAGAGCGGTAAAGGCAGTTTTTCCTTCCAGCGACAAAGGAAATATGTGGACAAAGGCGAATGAATGTTGGTATATAAGCAATGGCGTTATGGCATATATGGCCAATGGCAATGGGTTTGATATTGTTGGCTTGTATACCAAGGACGGAAAGAACTATATGCTTGGAACAAGCTATACGAAAACTTGGGCGATGTATAGCAGAAGTGATGCAGAACCTTCGAGTGAAACCGTATCATCATCATCACCATCAGTGGCAGATCTCACAGCTTTAAGATTGTCATTTGATCCGATGAATACACATGACCTGATCTTCGATGCGGAACTAAAGGAGGGGCAGCACTCATTCGCTATAGGAGCTGACGCGAATATTGGAAATGAAATCACAAGCTCTGACAGTGCAGATAAAGCGGTGCTTGCTGCCACTGTCAAGAATGGAGAATTACAGCAGATGGCGATGATGGGAGTCGCTAAATTGGCGGACGCGACAGATGAGACTCCGTCATTTGTACTTGCACCGATAACACAGGCAAGTTGTTACTGGATCGGCAATTTCAGAGAAAGAAAGATTTTTGCATACAATACTGTCTCGTCAACCTACATAAAGGAAACTGCTGAAATAAATGGCCAGAGTGTTGCCTCCTTGGTTGAAGGAACAGATTCGGGATTGACAATGTCATGGACAAATGTTGAAGATGGCGGACATATAGGTTTCAAATTCAGCGTTGGAGCAGTAGCAGAGGTAGGCGCTGTTACAGGACAGGTTGATTATATAACAGAAAAGCTGACAGAGCTTGATGGCGATACATCATATATCATCACTGTTGATGGCGAGTCATATGACATTGTGAGTGATATGTACGGTGATATAGCTCTTGAGGGAACAGATGATAACGACGTATCATATAGTTTGTTTGGTAAAAATATAAGTATCAGCAAGAAAGACAGTCAGGATACACCTGCTGATATAACTGTTGCAGCAAGACCGGAGGCACCATCTGCACCGAAGACTCTTGCAGACATACAGAATCCAACACCAGCCGATATGGAAAGTGCTGCAGACGGCGAAGGCGTTGAGATAGTAAGCGTGACTGGCGATTCTGTGACTGTAAGCCCGCTTGGCGGACAGCAGTATCAGTATTCGACGGATGGAGCGACCTGGACAGTTCTCGATGATCTGAATGTGTCAGATAATTATGTTATCTCAGGACTTGAAGAGAATCAGAGGGTATATGTTCGCACAAGATACGTGGCTAATATGACAAAACCAGCTTCATTGTGGTCAGATGCCAAGGTAGTCTCACGTGATCTGATCGCCGGAGTAACTGCGGAAGATACAACCTGCACTTATGATGGATTGATACATAGCCCATCTGTTACAATTGCAGATGGTCTGGAGGGAGTTTCTATCCGTTATTCGCTGGCAGAAGATGAGCCGTACACACAGGCGGTTCCTGAGCTTAAAAATGCCGGAACATATAAGGTGTATTACCTTGTTACAGCAGATGAGTGTTCACCGGTATTTGGTGATGTGACTGTGACTATCGAAAAGAAAACGATCACAGCAGATAAAATTTTGATGTATGGTCACATGTATATCAGCGGAGTTGAATTCACAGGACTTGTAGATGGAGAAACACTTGAATACAAGACAGATTACTCAGTATATGCACATAGTACGTCAGTTGAGGCTCCGAAGTTTATAGCAAACTATACTGTTTCCCTGAATGGCACTGGGGCGGCAGCCAATTATACTCTGGAAAATATAATGGTGAAGATGGTACATACACATGACTGGCAGTATGTTCCATATGGTGACGAGGGCAATATGATAAGCGCATATTGCTCTGAGACAGAGAATGTTGAAATGTGCGGATACCAGCTTGAGGGCGGCAGACCGATGGTATTTTCAATGACTGCTGAGGACAGCCAGTATAATGGTGAAGAATATGCAGGCCTTACATACAATGATTATGTGACAGAGACAACAGGAGCAAGGCTTGAGATATTATATGAAGGAACAGGAGATACGGAATATACTGCGAGTGAGACTGCACCGACAAATGCAGGAACATACAGGGCGGTTGCAAAGATAGGGAATACAACTGCTCAGGTGGCATTTGAAATAAAGCGACTTGACCAGAGCGCAGAACTCAGCGTCAGCGACTATACATTTGGCGACAGCATAGAAGGACCAAAGGTTATAGGTGCAAATGGCGATCCTGTTGTAGAGTATTACTACACAACGGAGAACAGCAATACAGAAGGCACGTTGTGGGAGAACTCAAGATCAGCAGAGCCGGGCACATATTATATGTATGCCAAGGTTTGTGCTACAACCAATTACAATGAGTATGTAACACAGCCAGTTCAGTTCACAGTTGCAAAGAGAGAGATAATTCCAGCAGCAACAACTCTCAAAGTAGGCAAGGTGACAGCAAAGACATATGGGGATGCAAAGTTTGCACTCAATGTAAAGTGCAGCAGAAATGACAAAAAAACATTTGTGAGCAGCAATACAAAAGTTGTCAAAGTGGACAGCACGGGCAAAGTAACTATAGTAGGTGCGGGCAAAGCGGTTGTGACAGTATCCGTTGCAGCAAATGAGAACTATAAGGCAGCGACTGCGAAAGTTACGATTACGGTAAATAGAAAAGCTGTGAGAGTGACTGCAAATGATGCATCGAAATATGAAGGCAAGGCGGATCCGAGATTTACATTCAAAGCTGAGGGACTTGTTGGTAAGGACAGGCTTACAGGAATTGTTCTCAAGAGAGCTGCTGGTGAGAAGTCCGGAACATACACGATCACGCCGAGTCAGAAACAGGGCGCAAATCCAAACTACAATATAACATTTGCTGTTGGACGTTTGGTTATAAAGAAAGCTCCAAATGTTGAGCTTAGTGGTACAGAGCTTTGTAAGAAGAATCTTCCGTTCTTTGTTATGAGAGGAAAGGGAGCAGGAACAAGGATAAATCTGACATGGGATAAGGTCAAAGGTGCAACAGGATATGATGTATATTGGTCTTATTGTAATGGAAAGAACAATTTTAATAAGCTTGGTAATGTCACAAAATCCCTGAAATATGCTGATAAGAGTCTCAACAGCAAGCGTGCATACAAGTACTTTACAGTTGCATACAAGATGTCAGGCGGCAGAAAGGTATATCTTGGCAAGACAAACATAGTACATGTTGCGATGCCTTATGCATCAAGGACAAATGCCCTGGCAGTTACTGTAAACAAGACTTCAGTAAGCCTTGCAAAGGGTAAGACATTCAGGATCATAAAGAAGGTTAGACTTGAGAATCCAAAGAAGAAGGCATTAAGACACTTCCTGAAGAATGAATTCTATATAACATCCAATGCAAAGGTGGCAACTGTTTCGCCGACGGGAGTCATCAAGGCAGTGGGCAAGGGCACATGTACGGTTTATGTAATGGCTGACAACGGTGTGTGTGCAAGGATCAAAGTGACAGTGAAGTAGTGCTTTATACATGGTTATAATTGAAAACTCCTCCAAACCGGTTATGGCTTTGGGGGAGTTTTTTGAGATTAATAGTTGATTATGGTATACCTATTTGCTAAAATTGAGACAATGTGAAAAATTTAATACAAGTAAGGAGAGAAAAGTAATGGCACAGACAGTAAGTTTCGATTTTAAGAATGCAAAAGCCATGGCTACAGACGCTGATATCGCAGCGATCAAGGATCAGGTTGTAGCTGCAAAGGCAACACTTGTAAACAAGACAGGTGAGGGAAATGATTTCCTTGGATGGATCGATCTTCCGGTAGACTATGATAAGGAAGAGTTTGCCAGAATCAAGAAGGCAGCAGCCAAGATCCAGTCAGACTCAGATGTGCTCGTAGTAATCGGTATCGGTGGTTCTTACCTGGGCGCAAGAGCAGCCATCGAAGCTTTAAGACACAGCTTTTATAACTCAGTTGACAAGTCAATCCGTAAGACTCCTGAGATTTATTATGCAGGATCTAACATAAGCAGTACATACATGGCTCACCTGCTTCAGGTGATCGGAGACAGAGATTTCTCTATCAACATCATCTCAAAGTCAGGTACAACAACAGAGCCAGGTATCGCATCAAGAATCTTCAAGAAGAAACTTGTTGAGAAGTATGGTAAGGAAGGCGCAGCAAAGAGAATATATGCCACAACAGACAAGGCAAAGGGAGCTCTTAAGACACTTGCAACAGAGGAGGGCTATGAGACATTTGTAGTTCCTGATGATGTAGGAGGAAGATTCTCAGTTCTCACAGCAGTTGGTCTTCTGCCAATAGCAGTAAGTGGTGCCGATATAGATAAGCTTATGGAAGGCGCAGCTTCAGCAAGAAAGGATTGTCTTGCACAGGACTTCGACGATTCAGACGCTATGAAGTATGCAGCAGTAAGAAATGTACTGTACAACAAGGGTAAGTCGATAGAGATCCTTGCAAACTTCGAGCCGGCACTTCACTATGTATCAGAGTGGTGGAAGCAGCTCTACGGCGAGAGCGAGGGTAAGGATGGCAAGGGTCTTTTCCCAACAGCCACAGACTTCACAACAGACCTTCACTCACTTGGCCAGTTTATACAGCAGGGTTCACAGAATCATTTCGAGACAGTTATCAATGTTGTAAACCCAACATGTGAGATTATCATGGAGGCTGAGGACTCAGACCTTGACGGACTTAACTATCTTGCAGGCAAGACGGTTGATTTCGCTAACAAGAGTGCAATGAACGGAACAATCCTTGCACATGCAGATGGCGGAATACCTATCATCCAGATCAACATCGACAAGATCGATGAGTTTACACTCGGAGAGTTGTTCTATACATTTGAGTTCGCATGTGGCGTAAGCGGTTACACACTTGGTGTAAACCCATTCAACCAGCCAGGTGTTGAGAGCTACAAGAAGAACATGTTCGCTCTCCTTGGCAAGCCGGGCAATGAGGAACTTGGCAAGGAACTTCTTGCAAGGATCAACGGTTAATTTATATACAGACGAAAAAGAGACAGGTACATGGCATATGTGTACCTGTTTTTTTGTGGCATTCTTGTAATCACATTTGCACAATGTTATACTTATTAAGTATGTAGGTTTTTGCAGATTATATTGTGGACGGAAGGATTAAGGGTTATTACCGATGAATGAAAAGAGAGATATAAACGGCGTGTACAATCGTTACAGGCAGGTGCCTGTGTATCTTATAGGACTTTTCTGTCTGATGACAGTTTTCATGTATTTTGTAGGCGTAGGTGCCGGGATAATCGCAACGATATTTACATTGGTATATGGTGTAATAGTTGTATTCACGTTTCTTAGGATGAATCTTCTTGAACGCGACAGATATGTGGAGTTTGCCATGGAGCACGGTAAGATGCAGAAGGAGCTTATAAAGGAGTTCCCTGTTCCTTATGCTCTGTTGGATGAGTCGGGAAAAATTGTATGGGTAAATGATAAGTTTTCTGTCATAACAGAGACCAGTAAGAGAAAACTGATGAAACTCAGTATTGTACAGGTGTTCGAGGAAGTTACAGAGGAGAATATTCCATACGAGGAAGATGTCACAGAGGGAGAGATCGCCTTTAACGGCAAAGAGTACAGATATGAGATAAAGCGTATTCAGGTGAATAAATATGACCCATCGGTCGAAGAACAGGAAAATGAGAATACTGATGATTGTCATGCTGCTCCTGAACATGCGTCTGTAAGTCACGGCAAAAAGCATGGAAAGACAGAAACGTTTCTTGCGTTTTACATGTTTGATGTGACAGTTGTCAATCAACTGACTCAGGAAAACCACGATCAGAAACTGGTTGCAGGACTCATATATATAGATAACTATGATGAGATATTTGAATCACTTGAGGAGGTGCGACATTCACTTCTGGTTGCGCTGGTGGATCGAAAGATCAATAAATATATGGCAAATGTAGATGCCATAGTCAAGAGTCTTGAGAAGGACAAATATATGTTTGTGATGCCGCAGAAATACTTGGACCAGTTGAAGGAGAACAAATTTGCACTCCTGGATGAGGTTAAGGCTATAAATATTGGAAATGATCTGCCGCTCACGCTCAGCATAAGCCTTGGAACTGATTACAAGAGTTTTATAGAAAATTTTGATGCTGCAAGATCCGCAATGGAGCTTGCCCTTGGACGAGGCGGAGATCAGGCAGTCATAAAATCGGCAGACAGGATAACATACTTTGGCGGCAAGAGTCAGGGAACAGAGAAATCAACCAGAGTCAAGGCGAGAGTAAAAACTCTTGCGTTTAAGGAATTGCTTGAGACCAAGGAACAGGTTATAATAATGGCTCACAAGAATCCTGATATGGATGCATTTGGATCAGGTATAGGAATATACAAGATGGTTGCGGCGCTGGGCAAGAAAGCCCATATCGTGGTAAATGAGGTGTCATCAGCGATAAGTCCGATATATGGAAGTTTCGCGTCCAGCAATGTGTATCCGGAGGATATGATCATAAACAACGATCAGGCACTCAGTCTTATCGATGACGATACGGTTGTGGTGGTGACGGATGTAAATAATCCGACACTCACAGAGTGCGAGGAGTTGTTGGCATACGCCAAGAGCATAGTGGTATTTGATCACCACAGGCAGACAAAGAATGTAATAGCAAATGCGACGCTCTCATATATAGAGCCATTTGCATCATCGGCATGTGAGATGATAGCGGAGATGCTGCAGTATATGGACGAAAAGATCAAGCTCAGACCTACAGAGGCTGACGCAATGTATGCCGGTATTCTCATAGATACGGATAATTTTTTGTCGAAGACAGGTGTCAGGACGTTTGAGGCGGCTGCATTCCTCAAAAGGAGCGGCGCTGATGTTATGCGAGTGAGAAAGATGTTCAGAACAGATATTGAGACTTACAGACAGAAAGCAGAGGGAGTAAGCCATGCAGAGATGGTTCTGGATGCATTTGCCATATCGATTATAACGCCATCGGAGAATGGCCCTGAGTCGCCACTTGTCCTTACTGCCAAGATTGCAAATGAGATGCTCAACATAGCGGGAGTCAGAGCGTCATTTGTCATTGCCCAAGTGGGAAATGATGTCAAGATAAGTGCAAGAGCGATAGATGATGTGAATGTACAGATCATCATGGAGCGAATGGGCGGAGGCGGCCATGCCAATATAGCCGCAGCTCAGTTTGAGAATTCAAAGGCAGAGGACATCAAGGAGAAACTGATCGATCTGTTAAATGAGATGTATAAGGAAGGAGATATATAATAATGAAAATTATATTATTACAGGATGTAAAGAGCCTTGGAAAGAAAGGTGCTATGGTTGAGGTTAGTGAAGGATATGCAAGAAATTTTATTATTCCAAAAAAACTTGGGCTTGAGGCAACACCAAAGAATCTGAATGACCTGAAACTTAAGAAGGCACATGATGAGAAGGTAGCTGCGGAGAACCTTGCAGAGGCAAAGGCACTTGCCGCGGAGTTTGAAAAGTCATCAGTCACAGTTAAGATAAAAGTGGGCGAAGGCGGAAGATCATTTGGTTCTGTATCTACAAAGGAGATATCAGATGCGATAAAGAGTCAGCTCGGTAAGGACATCGACAAGAAGAAGATTGTCATGAAGGATGCAATAAAGGCTATAGGAAGTTTTACGGTAAAGATAAAGCTCCATCCTGAGGTTCAGGCTGAGCTTTCAGTGAAGGTTGAGGAGGCATAATGGAGGATTCATTTGCCAAAAAGAAACTGCCGTACAATATAAACGCAGAGAAGTCTGTGATCGGTTCAATGCTGATGGACAGGGATGCGATAGTCGATGCGGCAGATATGCTGACAAAAGAAGATTTTTATTATGGACAGTATGGTATATTGTTTGAAAATATGGTCGAACTCTTCAAGGAGGGCAAGGCTGTAGATATCGTCACACTCAAGAATAAACTTGAGGAGAACAATGTGCCGGATGAGGTGATAAGTGTCAGTGTCATTGCCGATATCATGGATGCGGTTCCAACGTCAGTAAATGCAAAGCATTATGCTGAGATTGTGGCGGACAAGTCGCTGCTCAGAAAAGCAATAAAGCTGTGTGAGGGAATAGAAAAGGATTGCTATCTCGATTCGGAAGGGGTAGATGTTCTTCTGGAGAGAGCTGAGAGCGGTGTGTTCAATCTCATAAAGGAGAGAAATGGATCCAACAGTTTTGAACCTATCGACAGAGTTGTCATGAATGTAATAGACCAGATCGAGGAGGCATCACGAAAGAATACAAGGGTTACAGGTATTCCTACCGGATTCATAGATCTTGACAATATGCTTACAGGTCTCCACGGTTCTGAGTTCATTCTGGTGGCTGCCAGACCTGCCATGGGTAAGACTGCATTTGTGCTCAATATTGCACATCATGTGGCTGTAAGGAAGAAGATACCTACAGTCATATTTAACTTGGAGATGAGCAAGGAGCAGCTCGTCACCCGTATGATAGCCATGGATTCTTTGGTAGATTCACAGAAGGTTCAGACCGGACAGCTTGCGGAGGATGACTGGGATCAGATACTTGCAAGCGCTGAGAATATTGCGGCAGCACCACTTTTTATAGAGGATACATCGGCTCTTACCATATCTGAGCTGAGATCCAAATGCAGAAGACTTAAGAGCAAGAATAAGCTTGGACTGATAATCATCGACTACTTGCAGCTTATGAGTACGACCGGAAGAGTTGAGTCCAGACAGCAGTTCGTGTCTGATATGTCCAGATCTCTTAAGATGCTTGCCAGGGAGCTCGATGTTCCAATCATAGCATTGTCACAGCTCAACCGAGATGTCGACAAGAGACCAGATCACAAGCCTGTGCTTGCGGATCTGCGAGAGTCCGGTTCTATCGAGCAGGATGCCGATGTGGTAATGTTTATTTATCGAGATGATTACTACAACCCGGATACTGATAAGAAGGGGATATCAGAGATCATCATAGCAAAACAGAGAAAAGGTGCAACGGGCTCCGTGGATCTTGTGTGGCTGCAAGAGTACACAAAGTTTGCAAATAAAGAGCACTAATATCATGCGATATAAAATTATAGAATCATAAAGAGTTAAAAGGAGATCAAAAATGGTAGTAGAACCAAGAGTAAAGGATTATATTTGCACAACAGCACACCCTACAGGCTGTGCTCAGAATGTCAAGGATCAGATCGAATATGTGAAGTCGAAGGGAACTGTAGGCAGCGATAAAGTACCAAAGAAGGTTCTTGTGATAGGAGCATCCACAGGTTATGGACTTGCATCACGAATCGCTGTTGCGTTCGGTTACGGCGCTGACACACTCGGTGTTATGTTCGAAAAGGAGTCAAATGGACGTCGTACAGCCACAGCAGGATTCTACAATACAAGGGCGTTCGAGCAGGAGGCTCATGGAGCAGGACTCTACGCAAAATCCATCAACGGTGATGCGTTTTCACAGGAGATAAAGGATCAGGTCATCGAGACAATAAAGGCAGATATGGGAAAGGTGGACATGATAGTTTACAGTCTTGCTGCACCTAGAAGGACGATGGCTGACGGAACAAAGTACACATCAGTTCTCAAGACTGTTGGACAGGAGTACAGCAATAAGACTCTTGTACTTAAGGACAATACGGTGACAGATGCCCATATACCGGCAGCAAATGAGGATGAGATAAAAGCTACAATAAAGGTTATGGGTGGTGAGGACTGGATCGACTGGATGCAGGCACTCTCAGATGCCGGTGTTTTGGCTGATGACGTCATCACGGTTGCTTACTCGTACATAGGCCCGAAGATTACATTCCCTATATATGCAGAGGGATCGATCGGTCAGGCAAAGAAGGATCTCTACAAGTCGGCGGACATAATAAATGAAAAGTTCCCTAATATCAAGGCGAAGATTGCTATAAATAAGGCTCTTGTGACTCAGTCAAGTGCAGCAATCCCTATTGTTCCTCTGTACATTACACTTTTGTACAAAGTAATGAAGGAGAAGGGACTCCATGAGGGTTGTATTGAGCAGATGCAGAGACTGTTCATGGATAAGATACTTGACGATACCCAGGTTGATGACAACGGATTTATTCGCATGGACGACTGGGAGATGAGAGATGATGTGCAGTCTGTTGTGGCTGAACACTGGGATGCAGTGAACAATGATAATGTGAAGGATATTGCGGATATCGATGGATACTGGGAGGATTTCTACCACATGTTTGGATTCAGGATAGATGGTGTAGACTATTCGGCAGATGTAGATATCATGTAATTTTCGCTTGTTGGAGGAATATATGTATAAATACCTTTTGTTTGATCTTGATGGAACAATAACCAAGTCCGAAGAGGGAATATTTAACTGTATAAAATATGCTTTGGATTGGGCGAAGATACCGTATCCAAGCCCGGAGGTGTTCCGGAGTTTTATAGGACCATCCCTGTATGATTCATTTGCAAATACACTTCATATGGAAGATGCCCAGGCAAAGAAAATGGTGGCAAAATATAGGGAAAGATACAATACGGTCGGTCTCTTTGAGGCGGAGGTGTATGACGGTGTGGCAGAAACTCTCAGTGAGCTGAAGAAGAGAGGGTGTATACTGTCGGTGGCAACAAGCAAACCTACGGATCCCACACTCAGGATACTTGAGAAGTTTGGAGTGAGGGAATGTTTCGATGTAGTCGTGGGAAGCAATCCTGATGGAACGGGATCAGATAAAAAGGACATCATATCTAAGGTGCTAAATAGGCTGAGGGAGAAATATGGTCTGACAGATGACATTGCAGATGCAGGTCAGGCAGTCATGATAGGAGACAGACGATATGACATAGAGGGCGGAAAAGCCTGCGGGCTCCAGACAATCGGCGTACTCTATGGCTATGGCAGCAGAAAAGAATTTGAAATTGCAGGAGCAGACCATATAGTAGAAAAACCACAGGAAATATTGAATCTATAGAAGACAGAAAACGAGCCTGTATGTATGTGATCGATAGTTATAAAAAGTGATCACATACATACAGGCTCAATATTTTTATATGTGTTAGGCGCGACGTGCCCTGTAGTATGGTCATTTCCTGACGTTAGATAGGTAGCCAAAGAACGCGCCAATTATACCGCCTATTATATGGGTAAGGTTGGATACATTGTCATTGATAAATACCCCATCCACGATTTGTCCACCTATATAGAGGATTGCAACAAGAATAAATGTGAGAGGTATTGAGCCATCCTTTATGCATGCAAAGGATGACAGTAATATAAATGCGAAAACAACTCCGCTTGCACCGAGAAGTGCTGTTCCCGGGAAAAATATAAAGTGGACTATACCGGTGACAAATGCGGTGGTCACAGTCACGATGAGAAGATCCGAGGATCCATATTTTTCTTCGAGAAGTGGTCCAATGACAAGAAGTAGTGTCATGTTGTTGATGAGGTGGCTCCAGCTTGCATGTCCAAGTACATGTGTGAACATTCTCACATATGTGAGTGGATTTGTGAGCGAGGAGCGGTAAACCTCGAACAATAGTACATTACTCTTTCCACTTGTCAGGCAGTTGAGCAGAAATGCTGCAAGGCATATGAGTGCAAAACTGAGGACAACAGGGGAGTTAAATGATATACGCAGTATGGTCTTTTGTTTGTTTTTTGCCATAATTTATGATTCTCCGTTAAGCATCGTAATCCGGCATATCGTTAAAGTACATCTTGAGGAAGTTGGTGCTGTTCTCAAGAACCTTCATGGTTGAAGGAAGTGGCACTGCGATAAGATCGTTGAACACATATTCGCCGGCTGCCGAGTCTATCTCATGTCCCATCTGGGTTTCATTGTGTGTATAATCAGCATTGAATCCGCCGTACTTGTTGCCTCGCGCGTCCAGTCTGATCCATTTTCTCAGATCCGGATGATATACGGCATTCAGTGCATGCATTGCAAGTTTGCCGCCCTTGTGCTTGATCCTTATATAGCAGAAACCTGTGTACAGATTGTTGGCTCTGAGCAGTGCTGCCAACAGGTTTGCCTTTGAGTAACTTATTCCTGTTCGAGCCTCCAGAACATCGGAGGCACTTATCGTAATAACTGTAAAATTGCTGTCGTAAGTGTGAGAAATCTCATCCCGGACAAAATAGTAACATGCCTGTATGATCTCATCGCTGCTCTTACAGTTTGCCGCAAGTTCTTTTGCTTTGGCAGCGACAATAGGATTGTCATAATCTACATATTTATCATATTGTAAATATGCTGAATCCTTATTTCTCTGAATTAGTTGCATTGTGTCATCTCTCCTTTATTACTTGGAATATATAGAACTTCAGATAGTAAGATTCATCTGCAGCCCATAATATTGGGTGGTCAGGAGCTTGTGTACGGAATTCGACCTGGCGAAGTCTGACATGAGAATTCATGGCTGCCTGCCTTATAGTCTTTGTAAAAAGTTCAAAATCCATAAAATGTGAACATGAACATGTAGCCAGGAAACCGCCGTCCTTGACGAGTTTCATGGCGCGTAAATTTATCTCGCGATAACCTTTTACGGCGTTTTTAATTGAATTTCTTGATTTGGTGAATGCGGGTGGGTCAAGTATGACAACATCAAACTTTTCACCCTTTGATTCCAACTCTGGAAGAAGATCAAATACATCTCTGCACTCAAATGAAACCGTATCCTCAAGTCCGTTGAGTACTGCGTTTTCTCTGGCCTGAGCTATAGCAAGCTCTGAAGCGTCTACTCCCAAAACGCTTGAGGCACCTGCTATGCCTGCGTTAAGTGCAAATGAACCGGTGTGAGTAAAACAATCAAGCACCTTTGCACCTTTACATAATTTCTGAATAGCAAGACGATTATACTTCTGATCCAAAAAGAATCCGGTCTTCTGACCATCCTTCACATCAACAATATATCGAACGCCATTTTCATTTATGTGAACATTGGTGTCAAATTCGTCACCAATAAATCCCTTGTATGGCTCCATCCCCTCGTGTTTTCTGACCTTTGCATCGCTGCGCTCATAAACACCCGATATTATTATACCTGTCTCTTATACACATCTCCGAGCCCACG
>ERZ1027061.415-NODE-415-length-19091-cov-6.033621_pt1 | contig 19091 bp, 20 predicted proteins | sample MGYA00519283_ERZ1027061 | MGnify/ENA primary metagenome ERZ1027061 (study PRJEB26926, sample SAMN06164849) | human gut metagenome | biome: ENVO:00009003; feature: ENVO:2100002; material: ENVO:00002003 | host: Homo sapiens | place: USA | collected 2012 ... | reverse complement strand
GGCTCGGAGATGTGTATAAGAGACAGCTTTCACCTTTGGATTTTCGAATGTCATCTGCTTAAGTTCCTGCATATCATCCTCAGTGAGATCTCCCACCTCACTAGGATGCACACCTACAGCAGCATAAAAATGTGGATATTTTCCGGCAAGTTCAACCGAGTTTCTGGATGACCGCATGTCCGCACCGACGTTCATCACCTTATCTATATCTTTTTCTAAAAATTCTGCGATGAGCTGCTCCCTGTCCTCGTCAAACTGCTCATCGTCATAATGTCCATGTGTCTCAAATATCATCTTCTCAACCTTCCTGTCTTGAACACCAGCCTGTTTTAATCGCCCTGTGATCTCAAATAAAGACACGATCTCATTTCATCTGTCACGCTGTATTATACATAAATACATTCAGTTTGTGAACGTTTTATTATTTGTTTATGGTTGTTTATTAATCTTTATAAATAGATTAATCTTTGAACACATTATTTTCACAATTCCTGGATATACTAAACATCGTAAAGAGTTTTTCATTTATTTGAATCCTCTCTCCCCTCATTTTTTACAAGAGGCAGCAGATCTCCCCGGTCTGTTACCTCTTGTTTTTTTGTGTCTGTAACTGTATATTTATATTTGGTATTTATTATGAAATACATCAGGTTACGCAGCCAGACGGCAGCATTCATGAACCGTCCGGATTTTGTATATACCAATATCTATAAAATTACAGGAGGACTTCCATGATATCAAAGAAATATTCAGCAATGTTAAACAACACTTCCATCATCAGGGAATTTGCGCAGTATGCTTCAAAGCGTGCCGCTGAGATCGGTGCTGAGAATGTGTTCAACTATACCATAGGCAACCCATCTGTGCCTACCACAGACGACTTCAACAAAGGACTTATCGATCTTATCCAGAATGAGGATTCACTGGCACTTCACGGCTACAGCCCTACACTTACCATCTACTCTGTAAGAAAGGCTGTCGCAGAATCACTGAACCGCCGTTTCGGCATGGAGTATGTTCCTGAGGACATCTTCATGACATCTGGAGCTGCCGGAGCCCTGGCGCACGCCATCAGATGTGTCACTGAGCCGGGCGACGAGGTCATCACATTTGCGCCATACTTCCCTGAGTACGTGCCATATGTAGACGGAACAGGTGCGGTACTCAAGGTCGTTCCAGCTGACACAACTTCATTCCAGATCAACTTCGATGCATTCCTCGATATGATGAATCCAAATGTTCAGGCGATCCTCATCAATTCGCCGAACAACCCATCAGGAATCGTTTACTCGACCGAGACTATAACACGTCTTGCCCAGATCCTCTCAGAGAAACAGGAGGAGTACGGACATGACATTTACCTTATATCAGACGAGCCTTACAGAGAGATCGTATTTGCGGGAACCGATTCGCCATTCATCTCAAAGTTCTACGACAACACGATCTGCTGCTACTCATTCAGCAAGTCTCTGTCACTTCCTGGAGAGCGTATCGGATACGTGGCTGTAAACCCTAAGTGCAAGGATGCAGAGCTCATCATCAACATGTGCGGACAGGTATCACGTTTCACAGGACACAACTGTCCTTCATCTCTGATACAGCTCGGAGTTGCAAAGGTTCTTGATGAGACTTCTGATCTGTCAATCTATGAGAAGAACAAGAACATCCTGTACAAAGAACTCACCGCCATGGGATATGAGTGTGTTGAGCCGGGTGGAACCTTCTACATGTTCCCTAAGACTCCTATCGCCGATGCAAATGAGTTCTGTAACATGACAGCTCACGAACTTGATCTGATCCTCGTTCCAGGCGACAGTTTCATGTGCCCTGGACATATGAGACTGGCTTACTGTACCACAACAGATATGGTTGAGCGCTCACTGCCTCTGTTTGAGAAGGCTATCAAGATGTGTAAATAATGATCTGTGTATAAGTTTCTATATCAATAACAGATATTATTTGCGCTAATCTTGTTTATACAAAATTATTTTAGGAAAGTATTGAGATATAACATATGACTAACATAAAAATAATTCTCGCCTCCGGATCTCCGAGAAGGAAGGAGCTACTGGCTCAGGCAGGATATGACTTCGATGTATGTCCGAGCCTATCTGAGGAAGATCTTGAGGTGATGGCTCCATCAGAATATGTGATGCTCCTTGCCAAGATGAAGGCAGATGAAGTGTGCAACAGGATCATTGCCGAGGATGTGGGAAGACGCGCAAAAAAACTTCCAGAAAAGTTCGTAGTTCTCGGAGCCGACACAGTCGTTTCACTGAACGGCAGGATTCTCGGAAAACCGTATGATTATGACGATGCATACAATACCCTGAACAGTCTGTCAGGTCAGACCCATCAAGTGTATACAGGTGTATGCCTGATATATGTGAATGGCAGAGCTAAGTCATCCAGTTCATTCTACGAAAAGACCGACGTGACCTTCTACCCGATATCCCACGATGAGATCATCCAATACCTTGCGACAAATGAGCCATTTGACAAAGCTGGAAGTTACGGCATCCAGGGCAAAGGCGGATTGTTTGTAAAGGAAATAAACGGCGACTACAACAATGTTGTTGGGCTGCCGCTGGCAAGAGTGTACCACGAAATTGAAACGCTGATCACATCATAATTTAAACAAAAATTCGTTTATATTTTCGATAGGCTGCGAGTACACTGCACTGATGAGCTTACTGCTGTCCCTCTTAACAAGGTAAACTTGTAAACTATAGCGTCAAAATAACAGATATGTATTAGAACAGAAACGGCAGGTGTCCATAAACAACATACAGACACCTGCCGCTTTCTTTATTACATCTTATATATCTGCTCTGCGATTATCGCAGGTCTTCCTTCACATTGAAGATCGTTCCAACTACCTTTGGTCCGGCATTTGAGGCAACCGCTGCCCCGATCTGGAAATAATCTGAAGGTCCATATCCAAGCTTTTCTGTCATACGGGCTGTCAGCTCATCTCTCACAGTTTCATCATTGCCATACACGATCTGATATTCTGAACCAGGCTCCATCTCGTCAACCGTGACATCCACCATCTTCGACATAAGTTTCTTTTCGCCGCGGCATTTGATCGCCGTGACTATCTCATTTGCCCAGATCTTCATGATCGGCTTGACGCCAAGTGCATCTCCCACCAAAGCAGCTGCACTAGGAATCCTTCCTGATTTAGCCGCATACTTGAGACCATATATTCCGAAATATATTCTTCTCTTTGGAAGTTCTTCTCTCAGATACCACACGATATCCTTGACATCTTTTCCCTCCTGAGCCATCCTTGCAGCAACAACAACCGGATATCCATATTGTCCGCTGTAGCCTATTCCGTCAAATACATATATACTGCATTTGCCTGCACACTCTGGGTATTCCTCTTCAAACTGATCTGCCGCCTGCTGCGCATTTGCATATGAGGCGGAACCATCCTTGTTGATACTCACATATATGATATCTGTGTATCCCTGTTCAACCAGTTCTTTGTACACCTCTCCAAACTGGTAAGCTGTGATCTGTGATGTCTTTGGAAGATCATCATTCTCAGCCATGAGCTTATAAAATCCTTCGTTATCAAAATCTACTCTGCTTTGATATGATTTGCCACCGATGACAACCGGAAATGGAAGGATCTTGATTCCAAGTTCCTTCTCCTCCTTCTCGGATATATCACTGGCAGAATCTGTCATAATTATAACTTTTCCCATAATTCACAAAACTCCATTTATTACCTATCGTTCTCCATACGCCACTTGATACATCTGTTGAGATAATGAACATAATCGGGATTCTTGCACATACCCTTGCCCTTATCATCAGATATCTTTGCAACGTCCATACCATTACATGCTGTGGTCTTCATTACAATGTTGAGCGGTTCATCACAAGTATCATTGGATATATATGTTCCTATCCCAAATGCAACCTTTATCTTATCCTTGAAATAGCTGTTGAGCTTATCTGCCTTCTCAAAGTCAAGGCTGTCACTGAACAGAAGTGTCTTGGTCTTTGGATCAAGCCCAAGTTCCTCATAATGACGTATCATCTTGTCGCCCCACTCATACGGATCGCCGCTGTCGTGTCTTACTCCGCTGAAAAGTGTCGCATATGTGAGCTGGAAGTCTTTCAGGAAACAATCTGTTGTGATCGCATCTGTGAGGGCTGTTCCATTGAGCACCCCATACTCTTTTACCCACGCATCAAGGGCATACCAGTTGGAATATGCCGGATTGTGCTTATGGTTACCCTGTCCAACACACATGATCCACTCATGCGCCATAGTTCCAACAGGAAGCAGATCATACTTCTTTGCCAGATATACGTTGCTTGTTCCGACAAATGTTGAACCTGGATACTTGTGACCACTGAGTTCCTTCACGGCAAGCTCCTGAGCCTCAGCAGAAAGTCTTCTTCTAAGTCCAAATTCACTGAACGCTCCAAGATTGTACTCACCTGACTCGACCTTACGAACCTTCTCGTCAAGTTTATCTTTGAATGATGTAAGCAGTTTATCATAATCATCATTCATCCTGAAGTAAACTTCATTGACTATAGCCAGAGTAGGTATCTCATACATAGAAGTATTGAGCCACGTTCCTCTAGCCTCTATCTTCAGGCCGCACTCCGCATCATCCGATATCTCAAAGTCCTCATATCTCGCTTTCCAAAGTCTCAGAAAATCAACATATGAGCCCTTTATCCACTTGATATTGTGCAGATACTCAAGTTCATCCTCAGTAAATCTCAAATCACAGTAGAGCTGTATCTGTCTCTTGATCTCATCGACCATCTCTTTGGTGAAGAACACATCCGTATTCCTGCACTTGAATGACCAGGTTGTCTTGTAGTCGCTGAACTGATGGTATATTGCCTGTCCCATGCTGAACTTATACATATCAGTTTCAAGCAGACTTGTAATTATTCTCTCCATAAAATTATACGCTTCTTTCTCCTTATAATTCGCCATTCCACCCGGTCTGTCAGCCCACATCAGATAGAAAATGCCGAAAGCACCTGTAAGTTAAAATACTTCCACTTATAATAAGTTAGCACACCGCCCCGTGTCAAGCACTATTACCTTGCAACTCCCACATATTGTATTGTATAATGTTACCGTTCAGAGCCATGCAGCACAATATAAGAAGTGGCTTGTCATGCTTGCATGAACAAGGCACTTCTTATACTGTGCTATACGGCGGATACGCCGCACCGAACAGGCTCGCAAGAGACTGTGAGGTGGCTTGGCTCTGAACCCGTCAGAGACACACGCCGAACAGGCTCGCAAGAGACTGTGAGGTGGCTTGGCTCTGAACCCGTCGGAGACACACGCCGAACAGGCTCGCAAGAGACTGTGAGGTGGCTTGGCTCTGGTTTTACTTATTATGAAAAGAGGATAGATTATGTTAGAGCAGAACAACCAAAAAAAGCCTAAGAAATACGCTGGCATTCTGGCTCATCCGACATCATTTCCAAGTCCTTACGGAATCGGAGATCTCGGACCTGGAGCTTACCAGTTTATCGACTTTCTTGCAGCCTCTGGATTAAATCTTTGGCAGGTACTCCCACTTGGACATACAGGTTTCGGTGATTCACCTTATCAGCCATTTTCAGCATTTGCAGGACAGCCACTCATCATCGATATTGATTATCTCAGAAAGAAAAAACTCTTACTCGACGAGGATTTTGCAGATATGCCTGCATGGGATCCCGAGAAGATTGAGTACGGAACACTTATCGAATTCAAAACAAGTCTTTTGAAAAAAGCCTATGAAAGATTTGTCGATCCCGACTACACAGACGAGCTGTCATCCGACAAAGAACTCATGGAAAGATTCAACGCATTTGTAAAGAACACAACATGGCTGGCTGACTATTCTCTCTTCATGGCTGGCAAGGACGCCCATGAGGGAATGCCGTGGTACATGTGGGATGATTCACTGAAAAAGCCAACAGCGAGACAGAAGACCACATGGAAGAAGAAACTCGCAGACAGCATTGGATACTACAATTTTCTCCAGTTTCTTTTTACCGAGCAGTGGCAGGCTCTCAAGACATACGCCAATGACCTTGGCATCAGCATCGTAGGAGATACGCCTATATTCCTGGCATGGGACAGTGCGGACGTATGGTCCAATCAGGAATTGTTCATGCTCGATTCCAAGGGCTATCCTATCGAGGTTGCAGGTGTGCCACCTGATTACTTCTCTGCAACCGGACAGCTCTGGGGCAATCCTCTGTACAACTGGAAAAAGCACACCGAGACAGGATATTCATGGTGGATAGAGAGGATCAAATACCAGCTCACCGTCACAGACTTCCTCAGGATTGATCACTTCAGAGGATTTGACCGCTACTGGGCAGTTCCTTATGGTGAGGAAACCGCTATAAATGGTGAATGGAAACCAGCCCCTGGTCTGAACTTTTTTACACAGCTTGAGGCGAATCTGGGATATCATCTTCCTATCATCGCCGAGGATCTTGGTGAGATCGATGAATCGGTTATAGAGCTTAGAGACAAATTCGGTCTTCCCGGAATGAAGATCCTACAGTTTGCATTTGAAAATCCAAATGAGAACGACTTCCTTCCGCATAACTACACACCTAACTGTGTATGCTATACAGGAACACACGACAACGATACAACTCTCGGATGGTACACCAAAGCATACGAGGCATCAAAAGATAAACTCAGGAGATATTACAGCACCGATGCAAGCGACATCTGCTGGGTTATGATCAGGGCATGTTTTTCATCCGTTGCGAACATGGCAATCGTGCCTATGCAGGATGTGCTCAAGCTCGACTCAACGGCTCGTATGAACACCCCTGGCGTGGGTGAGGGTAACTGGGCATGGAGGTTCCAGTCTTCCGACCTTAACAAGCAGCTGTCAGACAGACTTCTAGAGACATCAAAGCTCTATGGAAGATTCACTCCAGTTCCGAAGAATGAGCCTACCGAGGAGAAGTAATTTTATAATATAAGGAGAATCTAAATTGAGAACAATTTTTGCATATATATTTGCTTTTCTGGGAATTCTTCTTTGCACGCCTTATCACCTTTATCTGTATCTTCTTGCAAAAAAGGATCAGGAGAAAGCGTACAGGCATGCCCAGAAACTTGTCCAGGGATTTTTTGGAATAGTCCTGTTCATATGCGGTGCAAAGCGAACCGTCATCGGCCTTGAACGAGTACCAAAAGATCAACCTGTTTTGTTCGTCGGCAACCACAGAAGTTTTTTTGATATTCTGTGCTGTCACAACGCACTTAACAGACCTCTCGGTTTCATGTCAAAGGACGGGATCCTCAAGGTTCCTATACTCCCATGGTACATGAAAGATATCGGCTGTACATTTTTGGACAGATCAGATCTCAAGAAAGGGCTTGAGACTATCCTGCAATCAGCCGACATCGTAAAATCAGGTCATTCCATGATGGTATTTCCTGAAGGTCACAGAAATGATGGCGAAGAACTTCTTCCTTTTAAAGACGGTGCATATAAGATTGCACAGAAAGCCGGCTGTCCGATCGTACCCGTATCCATATGCGGAACCGACAACATAATGGAGGCAAACAAACACAACTTTATCAGAAGTCACAGGGTCATCATCGAATTTCTTGACCCAATAGATATAAACGGACTTAAACCAAAGGAGCGCAAAGAGGTTCTTGAAACCATCCCAGCTCTCATCCAGGAAGCAAGATTGAAAAATCTTCCCCTTGCAACAAAAAAATGATAAGACTATAATAATCAAACGACACAATATTTTCAGGAGGAACCTAACATGGCATGGTGGATATGGTTGATAATCATATTGGTTATCGTTATAGGCGTAATGGTTGCTTTATATATCGTAGGCAACAAGATGCAGAAAAAGCAGTCAGCACAGAAAGAAATGATGAAGGAACAGGCACAGCCTGTCACAATGCTGGTCATTGACAAAAAGATGCTTCCTATGAAGGATGCAGGACTTCCTAAGGTAGTTATGGAACAGACTCCAAAGCGTTACCAGAAAGCTAAGATGCCTATCGTAAAGGCTAAGATCGGACCTCAGATCATGAACCTCATCTGTGATGACGGCATATATGATCAGATGCCTGTACGCGGCGAAGTAAAAGCAATGGTCAGTGGTATCTACATAGTCAGCGTGAAGAATGTCAGAGGTAAGATCGTTGAGAAACCTGGCAAGAAGACATTTGGTGAGAAAATCCGTGCAAAGCAGAGAAAGTATCAAGATATGTACGATAAGGAAACCGCCGAGGCAAACATGAGCAAGGAGCAGAAGGCTGCTGCCAAGGCTAAAGCTAAAGAAGATAAAGAGAGAGCTAAAAAAATCCAGAAAATGTAATATTCAGTACAGAGAGGGGAGGTTGCTTTATATGAGAAATGATCATATCAATCTCCGCGAGCTCGGAATTGCCGTTCTGGCACCAGTATGTATGGTACTTGTCCAGGACTGTATATCTGCAGCTGTTCAGCTACTGTACAAAGACAACAGAGATACCGGTATACCGGTATCTCTGTTGTCTTATACAGCAATAATATTTATCGCCGCATACCTATATTTCGGCAAAGACGAAAAAAAACGTGCAAAAAAGAAACAAGCTCCTGCTCTGCGCGTTTTTCTTATATTCATCCTGCTCTTTATAGCAGGTGTATCATTACAGTTTTTTTCCACTGGAATACTGAACATCATTGACATGTACAGACCAGAACTTTTAAGTTCCTACAAAGCCATGGTCAAATCCTCTTTTTCTTTAGACAACGGAATCCTGCGTGTATTTACTGTCATGCTCATTGCCCCTGTAGGGGAAGAACTTGTATTCCGCGGTTTATCTCTCGGATCATTTCAGCGAGCATTTTCATTCAAGTATTCAAATGCAGTGGCAATCTTCGCATCAGCACTGTTGTTCGGACTATTCCATGGCAACTTAGTCCAGTTCTGCTACGCACTCCCAGCCGGAATACTCCTGGCACTGCTCACCACATGGACCTCAGCCCTGCTGCCTTCCGTATTTCTCCACATGATCATAAACATATCGTCCTATGCAATAAATCTGTCAGGATTTACCAGTTTATCGCCTGCCGCAATCATATCACTCACAATAGCCTCAGGAGTAATCTGTACAGTGATTTTCCTGCTGCTTTACAGAACGTTGAAACTGCCACCTTATAGGGAATCATGATATAACCTTATCCACGCAGTCTATACAAAATATCTCGACATGTGATAAACATACATCTTCTCATCCGGATCCTCTTCATATCCCGACAGCTTTACAATGTTCTTGAGCACGAAATATCTGCTGTCGCGCATGACCTTCTGATACTCAAATGTCGGATAGTACAACATTAGATAAATATCCCTTGGACATCTGCTCACAGAATCTATTATATTGTCTATGACCGTCTTAAATATCTCAGCCGAAAATGGGTTGAAGAAATAGAAATAATTATCCCCATCAGCCACCTCATACTCCTGAGCCGGCATATTGTAAAAAAGCATTCTGTCTTCCTGATCGTAGAACCTCTTCTGATATCCCTCTGCATTTTCCAGAAGTTTCTCATACACTTCCCTGTCAGCCTCTATCCCCGTGGTCCTGCAGTAATGCCTAGAATTACCATAGAACAGCACCCGTCCCAGTCCACAGCCAAAATCCACAAGGGTGTCCTCCGGTTCCATAGAAACCATGTCAAATATAGTCACAAGATCCCTATAGTATGTAGCCTGATATATATTGTTGTCCTCCGATGGCTGTTCAGCCCCCACGCACTCTATCGTGTTTATCGAAAGAAAGTCGTCAAATGCTTTATCACCGTTCATACAAAGTCCTTTCCGGCTAATGTTTCACCAATATCTTCAGAACATTGAACGAGAGACAGTCATTTCCATAATCCATAATATACACTATGGATATCTTTATCTCAGTCTCCGTATTTTCCATCTGATATCCTTCAGTCAGTATGTTCATCGGAATAAGCCCGGCTGGCGTTGAATAATATGCATCCGTTGTCTCTCTGCACTTAAATGACATCTCGGAGCTCACGTCGCCTTTCTTTGTGAGCACCAGACTATCCCTATCAAACTTGAGAAGATTCTTTACCGGCTTATCAAGGTCTTCATAATACTCATCATATTTCAAATAGAACATTCCATCTTTCTCATGCAGATTTCCCTTTGTGACAAGTTCTATCGGCTCAACCGTTTTCTCTTCCCTGTTGCTTTTCTGTTCGCCAACAACCTTGACTGTAACATTGTTTATCATATGCTATCTTTCCTTTGCCATCTCTATAAGGGTAGTCACAAGCTTTTTAATATCATATCCCTTTGCATTCCACAGCATTGGGTACATACTTATATTTGTGAATCCAGGGAGGGTGTTTATCTCGTTAAATACCACCTTGTTTGTATCCTTCTCAAGGAAGAAGTCCACTCTTGAGAGACCAAATCCATCAAGTGCTCTGAATATCTTCACAGCATCCTCTCTTATCTCAGCCTCTGTCTCAGCCGGTATATCAGCTCCAATCACTGTCTTCGACTCTGCATTGTTGTACTTTGCATCAAAATCATAGAACTCCGCAGCTGCAAGGATCTCTCCTACTCCCGATGCCTGGGTGTTGTCCTTGTATCCGAGAACACCGCACTCAAGCTCTCTTCCGACTATAGTCTCCTCAACGAGTATCTTATTGTCAAACTTTACAGCCTCCTCAAGAGCAGCCTTCAGGCTCTGTCTGTCCACCGCCTTGCTGACACCCTTTGATGAACCAGCCTTTGACGGCTTTACAAATACTGGGTATTCAAGACCTGCCTCAACTCTGTCCATTGCTGCATCCAGATCCTTGAAATCCTCTGCCAGCACAGGTACAAACTTTGCCTGTCTCACACCTATATTGTCCACAATTATCTTGGTGTAAAACTTATCCATAGACGCCGCCGAAGCTAGAACTCCGCAGCCAACATATGGAATATCCGCCATCTCAAACAGCCCCTGTATAGTTCCATCCTCACCGTACATTCCATGAAGTACCGGGAATATCACATCCACTCTCTGTCTCTCAACCTTATCTCCGTCCAATACGAGAAGTTCCTTTGTGGTATCCGGAGATATAACGGCTGTCACCTTGCTGTCTCTCCAGCTGCCGTCAGCTATACTCTCTATATCATCGGCTCTCAGCCATTTTCCCTCTTTTGTAATTCCAACTAATGTCATATTATATTTTTCTGTGTCAACCGCCTTTGCAACAGTCTGAACAGAAATGCAGGAAACCTCATGCTCTGATGATCTTCCGCCAAATATTACTACCAGATTTTCCTTAGCCATAGCAAATGCTCCTTATACTTTAATCTGTGGTTTCCACCCGCAATGTCACGCACAGGCACACCACAGCTCAAAGTATAACACCTGCTGTCCTTTTTATCCAGTTTTATCTATCTTATCTGTCCACAAGATCCACATTCAGCGTGTGGTAAAAACCCGCAGGACAATCTTCGCCGCAGTCATCAAAATACTCATATGATAAATGGGCGTCTGAATCCACTTCCGCCCCAAGTTCATATGCGGCATTTCGGGCAATATCATCTATCTTATCCATCACCATATTAAGGTTACGTCTCATCTCCACATAGCTGTATCTGCTGCTGTAATCATCTCCCAGCCATTTTTCCAGCTCATCCAGTATCACATTCCCAACATGGCTTGAGACCTGTTTATCCAAAGTCTCAGTCCTATCTGATCCATCATAATCCACCTTTATCCTTATCATGCTGTTGTCATCACTCTCCCCATTATTGTACATGACCGCATTTGACCTTATCTCCCTGTCAAGCCTGCTCTTATAGTTTTTCACATAAGACACCTGTCCAAATATCACTCCACCTATGACACCGATCACTACACCTAAAATACCTGCCCTGAACATTCTCCACATAAAAAATACCTCCTGCATATGCACATATATTTACCGCCACACATCTTCTGTCCCGCCCTTTTTAAGGGCTGCCAGACAACGTCCTTTGTAATGCGTCCTAAGGTATTCTTTTGTACTGTTCGTGCCCACCTTTTCCAGCACATTTTTATCCGTCACCACAGTGACATAACTCGTGACAAATTCGTTTTCAAGTTCATCACACACTATGTCCAGTACATGCTCATCCTCCGCCACTATATATTCCACATGACTTGTATCAAGTCTGTTAGCATGTTCCGCATTATATTTTTGCCGCACGCTCTCAAATGAATATGCATCCACACTGTATATCTTTTCTTTTGATACCCCAGCACCGTCTTCACCTATCTCAGGAATTACCAATGTGTATTTAATCAAATGTTCATCTGTATTATCAGTATTTTCTACAACCACCACCGTGGCATAATCCACATCCTCCACCGACTCATAGGCACATGCAGTACACATATAGGTTCCTATTACCCCTATGAACAATAATCCTCCCATCCTTGCCGCCCTCTTCCAATTGATGGCAAGAACAGGCAGTATGATCGACAGAGGAACATCTATAAGCAAAAGATAACCTGGTATGAATCTGTAAAGTTTCTCCACGGGGGAAATATTTTGAAGATACACACAGACTGCAAATGCACAGACTGTCCATATTCCTCTGCACACCGCAGGATGTTTAACTATATTTTTATCTATTGTACTGAAAGCGCATGCAACATGTGGAGTTATAGCCATCATTCCCCATACCACAAGAAGATAGCAAACAATCATCAACGGTCTTATCCTCACCCCTCCCGGAAGTTCCATAGCACCAACTATATATAGTATATTTTTTCTATCTGTACTCAGCGCAGCAATGCCCAGCGTTGTTATCACTATTACAGAACCAATAATACCAATCACCAGGGAAACTCCAGTTGCCGCAACCAACATTCCTCTGCGGCGGTCTCTCACCTCCATATAGATCATTGTCACCATCTCCATGAACGAAAATCCCAGGAATAACAAGCCGCCCCGGGTCATCACTCTGTTGATAGTACAGTTTATCCCATTCTCTTCACAGAACTGTGTATATGCCTTAAACTGTGACAGATCAACGTTTTTCAGACTCATAATAAACACGATACACCCAGCTATCACTGTTAGCCAGAATACAGCCTCTGCAAACCTTATGACACCGCCAAGCCCCCGGCATCCTATATACACCGCAGCTACAAGCACGGGCAAAGCTACAGCCATACTGCCATATCGCCTCAGAACAAGTTCCCTGGCAGCCTCCGCCACCATAAATATCAGGATTCCTGTCTTTATAGCCATTCTTCCCTCAAAAATCAACCCTATAGCCCTGTTTTCGTGTATCCTGGGAGATGCAGCCCTATAAGCAATCAATCTGCTATACGCAACATATAGTAGTATCACATAAGCAAAAGCCATACTTAGCATCAGAAAAAGTGACACTATTATGCAGTTTTTCCCATAAACTGACGGTATTAATGTGGTTACATATATTATTGTGCCGGTCAACATTAGAGTTGAAATTTTAAAAAACCCCTTAAATGTCACATTTTTGTTATCATCAAGCAACAACCTCACCTCTTTCTGACCAGACGTCTTCTTTGCCCCGGCATACACCACGCTGGTCTGTGTATCATTTTCTTTATAGGAGATCTAAGGACAAAATCCTGTCCCTCACTCTCCGTATATCCACATGACACAACAGGTGACAGATAGGGAACACCGAAACTGTCCAGCGATGCAAGATGAAACATCAGCATGAGCATTGCAAGCAGGAACCCCAGTATTCCATATATTGCACTGGCAAATATGGTCACGAACTTAAGGAGACGGAATACTGATGCAAATGCCTCATTCGGTATCGCAAATGAGGCTATGGCAGTGAGTGCCACAACTATCACGACTATCGTGCTCACAATGCCAGCCTCTACAGCAGACTGCCCCACTATCAAACCTCCCACCACACCTATGGTGTTTCCCAACTGGCTTGGCAGCCTTATTCCAGCCTCACGGAGAAGTTCAAACAAAAGCTCCATTATAAGAACTTCTACAACAACCGGAAATGACAACTGGCTTCTTGCATCTGCTATAGCATAAAGGAGTTTATCCGGAATTATCTCCCTGTGATAACAGGTGATAGATATATAAAGTCCTGGAAGTCCCACCGCAATAAATGCAGCCAGATATCTTATCATCCTGGCAAATGTTGCAACCGGCCATCTGTTGTAATAGTCATCCGATGTCTGAAAAAGTGTATTCAGAGTGGCTGGAGCTATTATCACTTCAGGAGAATTATCAAATACCATCACCACACGCCCCTCCACAAGCGCGGCAGCGGCCTTGTCTGGTCTGGTGGTGGACTGATATATTGGAAAAATCTCTTTCCAGCTCTCCTCCATGAGATGTTCTGCCATGCCGCTGTCAAATATAGCATCTATACAGTACTTGTCCACCTCCTGTTTTACCCTTTCCACAAGCTCTGGACATGCTATATCTTCTATATACATCACTCCATACTGGGTTCCTGATCTCACTCCAATGGTTCCCTGTTCCAGTTTAAGTTTTGTATCCTTTATTCTTCTCCTTATAAGAGCTGTGGATGTACGGAAGTTCTCATTGAAACTGTCCCTCGGACCTCTCATTCCGCCCTCGGTGGAACTCTCCTCTATTCCTCTGACCGGGAACTTCTTGGATGACACCACCATGGCTTTACTGGTCCCGGAAACAAACACCGCCGTGTCCCCCTTGAGTATAGATTCCGTTACCGAATCAAGATCATTCTCCTCTGTAATGTCAGCAGTCTGGCTCTCCACATTCACGATCCTGCTCCACAGATTTTCCGGATCCACATGTGTATGTTTCCACTCCCATGTAACAGGTTTTATCACTGTATTTTCTATCAGTTCATGGTCACACAACCCATCAATATACACCACATATATGGACACTTCTGTGATGCAGTCTTCCCTGTCAAGGACAAACTCCTTTTCTACTATGTCCCCCCATTTGTCAAACATTGTTTTTATTTTTGTGATATTATCTTGAATATTTTTACTGATCTCCGTCATTGCATGTAATTCCTATTCTCGTGTCATTCCTATTTTTAGGATCCTGTTTCTTGTTTTATCCCTCATAGTCTATATTTTCCATACCACAGATCTTTATTCACGCGCTGTAACAAAACTATAAAAAAATGCACGATATGCGTTCTCCGCATATCGTGCATTTTTTATAAATCAGTCTTTTTGAGCCTTTACTGCATTTGCTATTACGATCTTCTCCTGATCATATATGTGCCTTCTGGTAACATCTGTCGCTCTCTCTTCATCGCCTTTTAATATTGCCTCCGTCAATGCCTCATGTTCTGACACCAGCTTGTTGTGATGATCCAGATCTTTCACATACTCAACTCTATATCTGTATACCTGTTCCCTTAGTGTCTGCGATATACTCACAAGTCTTGCATTGTGAGTTGATTCATATATAACATTGTGAAAAGTCACATCTGCATCAACTATAGCAGACAAATCACTGGATTTTACCGCTGCCCGGAATGCATCACAGGCGGCTCTAAGCTGTTTCCTTCCATCATCATCTATCCTTCGGCAGGCAAGCTCAGCAGCAAGTTCCTCTAGTGCCATCCTTATTTCAAGAGCGTCTTTAAGATCTTTCTCTGTTATACGGGCTACCTCTGCCCCTTTCTTCGGGATCATTACTACCAATCCCTCAAGCTCCAGCATCCTCATTGCCTCCCTTACCGGAGTCCTGCTGACACCAAGCCTTTTTGCCAGATGTACCTCCATAAGACGTTCCCCCGGCTCGAATTCACCATGAATTATAGCAGCTCTAAGGGTATTAAACACAACCTCCCGCAGCGGGAGATATTCATCCATGTCTAATTTCAGCTCCATAAATTACCTCTCTCTGTTATATGGTTCCACAACACAAGCCTGCTGAACAAGTCCCATATCCCGCAGACACTGAACCGCATCCTGTGCCATATCCTTATCTTCAAATATGCCAAATACCGTAGGTCCGCTTCCGCTCATAATGGAATTCAGCGCGCCTCTGTCTTTCATGATATTCTTTATCTTTTCGATCTCAGGATGTTCAGGTATCGTCACTGTCTCGAGCACATTCTCCATTCTGTCAGCAACTCCCCTCAGATCTCCCGACTTTAAAGCATCTACCATTCCGTCTATATCTGGATGCCGCTCAAGCTCAGACACTTTCAGATTCTGATAAACCCATTTTGTAGACACTCCAACTGGCGGTTTTGCTATAGCTATGTAACAGTCCGGCATAGGCGACACAGCCGTGAGTACTTCTCCAATTCCCTCAGAGAGTGCCGTCCCCTGCATCACGCAATACGGAACATCTGCGCCTATTTTGACTCCAAGTTCCATGAGTTTTTCCTCTGTAAGGTTAAGGTCAAAGAGTCTGTTCATTGCTACAAGCGCGGCTGCCGCATCCGTACTGCCGCCTGCCATTCCCGCAGCAACGGGAATCTGTTTATCCAGTTTGATCCTCACCCCTTTTGTTATGCCATATGTCCTTCTCATAAGCTCACATGCCTTATATATTATGTTGTCCTCCGTCACTGGAATGTCAGCGGAATTAGTCTCTATCTCAATTGCATCGGCATCTGTATCACAAAATGTCAATCCATCATGCAGTTTCACGGTCTGCATTATCATTTTCACCTCATGATAGCCGTCTTCACGCCTTCTCACAACATCCAGTCCCAAATTTATCTTTCCATATGCATTTAATGAAATTTCCATGTTTCGCATTATCTCCGTCCGTTAATATATCACTTTTTCTTAACCGAAAATCCAAATTTACCTATTTTCTTTCCAAGTTCAAAATACTCACCGTGTGAGTATGCCACAAGTCCCGTGCTGTTAAGATTGAATTTTCCCGTGCCATCCATATACTTCTCGCTTATCTGAACCCCCACAACTTCAGCTATGAACATATCATGTGAGCCAAGTGCGATCACCTTTTTTACTTTACACTCTATATTCACCGGGCTCTCCTCTATTCCCGGACATGATACGTTTACTCCTCTGCACTCATGAAGTCCCATCTCTTTGAACTTATCAACATCCCTGCCTGATTTTACACCGCAGAAATCAGTTGCAAATGCCAGATCCTCAGTCACCAGATTTATAGTGAACTCTCCGGTCTTCTTTATTATGTCATATGAATATCTCTCCGGCCGCACCGAAATTGACACCATCGCAGGATCACTGCATATCGTTCCTGCCCACGCTATCGTCACTATATTTGCCTTCTCTCCTGGTCTCTGGCAGCTCACCATAACTGCCGGCACCGGATACAGCATATTGCCTGGTTTCCAATTCTGCTTTGACATATCTCTACCTCTTTCCTAAACAATTCATTAAATATCTGCTCAAACCGGCTGCCCATTTGATCCGCATGTGTACATCCTATCTGACAGGCAGAATATCCCCGTGGATATCCTGCATATCCTGTCATATCACAAGCCGTCAATCTGCGCACCGCATATCCTGTAATTTATAATACATGGCAATACGCCAAAATACAACATTTCAACTCTCCCTCTTTTATCTTATTTATTGACAGCGTATTTACTATTAGAATATGTCCTGAAATCTCAAACGTTCCTTTATCGAAGAAAACACCGCCATATATCAGATAATATTCATCTGAAATAGGCGGTGTCTCCTCTATTGCTCTAAATATTCTCTTACTATCTTCAATACTCCTTCACTGTCATCGCAGACAACATACACAACAAAATTGCCATGTATATACAATACTGCTTTGTCGAGTCTGGCAACCTCGGAGGATTTATCATTGATATAAATCCTGATCATATCATCTCTCCGCACTGTAAGCTTGTCAAGTATTGCAGATGCTGAACTCGCTGATGCAGCCTCAAACACTGCAAGTTCCTCAGCTGTCGCTCCTGTAGACATCATGACTTCCCCAGCATTTACCATACTATTGTCGATTCCATAATACTTTAGTGCTCTGTCTAGAGATATCTTCTCAACAGAATCTTCAAACTTGATCCCATCTGTCAGCTTTCCCGACAACGTATACACATCGGGCTGGATAATTTTCTGACTGTCACTCCCCCCACAGCCTGCAAGGCTGCACATTGCCAATACTCCTACGAGCAACATCATTATCTTTCTGACCATACCGTCTCCGTTTCTGTTATCTTTTCACAGTCACATTACTTCTTATATAATCCATGATCTTCAGACTGTATTCTTTATTGAAATGTATTCCATCAGTTCCTGCATCCTCAGGCAAAACGCCATCAACCGCCACACTGCTTGCTATATCCAAGTATTCAACACTGTCATATGTCTCACACATTTCCTTAAGTGCCATATTAAAACTATCGACTCCTGGGTTATTGTATACAGAGTCCTCAGATGACAACTTTGCCGAAACCGGAAGTATAGACATGACATATATCTGCGCCCCCGGCTGAGCCGCTGTCAATTTGTCAAGGAAGGTTCTGTATGCCGAAATAAATCTTTCTCTATACCAGCCAAGCTCTCCTGTTCCAAATGATACATATATACTGCTGTATGTATTCTTTGAAAGCATTTCCAAAACGGTACACGCCTGTCCGAAATCGTCTGATACGATCTTGCTGCTCTCTACCGTCTCTATGTCCAGATTTCTTGCGGCACACACATCCCAGTCCGACGGTCCACTATACAGACCAAGAGTCTCTGCCCTGGAATCTCCTATCAACAATGATGTCGCAAAATAACTGTCATCCACCTCTGTGGTGAGAGACGATCCATCATCCAGACTCTCATTCACACTCTCGTTTATGCTCTCTGATGTACCGCCCTCCGGCTTAATCTGTTCCTGTCCATGTACCTCTTTCCTAAGATTTCCTTGTCCAAGGGCGCACACAAACACAATCACCACCGCCAGACCGACAATCCTGCTCAAGAGTCTATTGTCTTTATAGTATCTGTTATTATCCTTAGTCACTTTGACCTCCGAGTAATCAACACAATTTTCTAATATAAAATGCATATACGGTAGATAGTATATCTGTCTCTTATACACATCTGGACGCTGCCGACGATA
>ERZ1027061.396-NODE-396-length-19386-cov-5.624334_pt1 | contig 19386 bp, 13 predicted proteins | sample MGYA00519283_ERZ1027061 | MGnify/ENA primary metagenome ERZ1027061 (study PRJEB26926, sample SAMN06164849) | human gut metagenome | biome: ENVO:00009003; feature: ENVO:2100002; material: ENVO:00002003 | host: Homo sapiens | place: USA | collected 2012 ... | reverse complement strand
TAATTATATATAATGTAGAGGAGAATAATATGAACACTATTGCACGCACTATCGATTACAAAGGCGAATCCTGTATCGAGCTTATAGCAGGAGATTACCGCGCACTCGTTGCCCCATTCAACGGAAGTAATGTTATGAAACTTGAAAATACAGCATTGGATATTGATGTATTCAGAAACGATCCTGAACTCACACCGGCACAGCTTAAAGGTTCTGCCGAGATATACGGTATGCCTACCCTGTATCTTCCAAACAGACTTTCACATGGCAATCTCAAGACATCGGATGCGATGTATCACTTCCCATGCAACGATCCTCTTGGCAATCACCTCCACGGATTTCTCCACCTCAGAAATCATACTATCAAAGAAGTAACTGTCATTGGCGAGAATGCGGTTGGAAAGACAACATATACATACGATGAGAACGATGAGTTCTTCTCCACATACCCTGTAAGTTTCAGAGCGGACTACACATTTACACTTACACCTGAAGGACTTAACTATGAATTCACTCTCACCAATCTGTCCGACAAACAAATGCCTTACGGAGTATGCAACCATGTGGCATTCAAGGGACCATTTACAAGCACAGGCAAAGGCGAGGATGTTCGCCTCTGTGTACCCATCGGGGACAAATGGGAACTGGACGAGCATGCCATACCTACAGAGAAGAATCTCCCTATAACAGATTACGATCTCCAGTATAAGAACGGAACTATGGTTCCTGTCCTCAAGGATATCGACAATGATCTTTACACCGCAGAGATGAACGAGCTTGACGGCAAGCCTTTCTACGGAACGATCATCACTGACACGGCAACCGGCAAAAGGATCTGTTATGAAGTTGACAAAACAATGAAGTTCTGGATCATGTGGAATGACCACGGCGACAAGGGATATTTCTGTCCTGAGCCAATGAGCTGGAACATTGATGCGCCAAATCTTTCAGGCGACCCTTCTGTTACAGGCTACACAGAGCTTGCACCAGGCGAATCCAAGACTGTAAAAGAGCGTATTTTCACGCTGGCATAAAGCTCACATATAACAATTCAAAATAGATCTTAGAAGCAAGGAACGACCATCCCATATCACGAGTCCGACACATCCAGACTCTGATATCTGGTCGTTCCTTTCATCTTATTAATTATGTTTATGCTGCGTTGTTTTATCCATTTTTTTATACTAAAATATATTTATCAACAGCCGGATAAAACCGCATATGAAATCCTGCGGATCCGGATAAGTAACAGTCGAGGGAGGGATTACATGAAAAAATATTTATACCTATCCATAATCCTCTGTGCTTTGTTCTGTTTTACCGGAATAAACGCATTTGCAGATGAGGGTGATGACCCGGACACATACTATGTCACTCTTGACGCAGCCGGAGGAACCATATCCGAAGAGGCATCCACCGAGATCGTTCAATCCAAGTCAGATTTTCAGGATATCGACTTATCCAATTATATTCCTGAGCGCGATGGGTTCACTTTCACCGGATGGTACAACAAAACCAAAAAAATCACCAGAATAAAGAGTTCAGACTTTGGCGACAGCGCAAACAGGATTACCGTCACTGCCATGTACACCAAGAACAGCTACTCAGGCGAGGGTCTCACATTTACCCTGAATGCCAACGGCGGAACCATCGTGGATTCTGATAGTGGTACCTACGATTTTGATGTCGCTGGCAAATCATACGGAATAGCTCTTGCAGATTACGTTCCTGAGAGAAAAGACTATAAATTTACTGGATGGAACACCAATGCCGATGGTTCAGGCAAGACAATTACTATGCTTTACTACAACGATTTTGAGAAAGCTGCAGATGGAGGATACGACTACTCTGATACAGACAATGACCCACAGAAGAGAAACCTGACCTTCTATGCACAATGGGAAAACGCTCCTGCAAAGGGCAAGATCACCATCGGCAAGAAAAGTTGGGACTCTCTCCAGGGTGATATTTCATTTGACACATATTATAAGAAAGCGGTCAAGGTCAGCATATCTGTTCCAACCGGAGCCGAAGGTGGATACATAATAAGCAGTGATACTCTCTCCGAGGATGCCCTCGCCGAAAGTTCATTCACCAATTATGACGGAGCATTCAAGATAAGTGACGATGGATCATATGTAATATATGCCCAGATAAAATCCGGCACCAAGACTACTTACATATCATCCGAAGGCTTTACCATCGATTCCAAATCCCCTATATTCGATGGAATAACAGACGGCTCTGTATACTGTTCCGAGATCAGCGTGACAGTTACTGAAACCAACCTCGAAAAACTCACTGTAAATGACAAAGAGATAACACTTGATGACTCAAAGTCCTTCAAGCTTTCACCAGCAAAGGGTTCCCAGACCGTGATCGCCATCGACAAGGCAGGCAACAGAACTGAAGTGTCCGCGACCGTGAACAAGGATCACGTTGCAGCACCTGACGATAGTAACTGTACCACTCCTATAGTCTGCAAATACTGCGGAAAGGAACTTATAAAAGGTAATCCTGAGCACAAACTGAGCAACTGGAAAAGCAATGGCAACAGCACCCACTCCAGAACGTGCGAGAATAAGGGCTGCGGTTACAAGCTCACTCAGGACTGCTCTGGCGGAAAAGCTACTTGCACCGAGAGAGCAACCTGCTCCGGCTGTGGTGCCAAATACGGAAACAAAAGCAAGACCAACCACACCAACCTGAAAAAAATTGATTACGTTGCTGCAACAGCTGCGGCCAAAGGAAATATCGAATATTGGTACTGCTCAGCATGCGGCATGTATTTCAGGGATAAGGCATGTACCGACAGCATAAGCAAAGATGACACCGTGATAAGCAAGACGGCTCCTAAGATAACAGGTGGAAATAACGTGAAATGGAAACAGTCCAGCAGTGACACTTTAAAATTCCGATCGGATGCAGATTTTGCAGATTTTGTATGTGTGCTTGTGGACGGAAATGAGATTTCCTCTGCCTACTACACAAAGACCGCAGGAAGTATAGTGATCGAGCTTAAGACATCATATCTCAACACACTTAAGCCTGGAAATCATACTCTCACAATCCGCTCCAAGACTGGAGATGCTGTTGCAAACTTCTCAGTGGACGCAAAGGCGACAACCACCCAGACCGTCACAACAGAGATAGCAACCAGAGCAACAACTCAGGCTACAACAGAGGTGACAACCCAGTTTGAGCCATACACAACAGAAACTCCATCTGAATATACAATGCACGAATACACAACAAGGGCAAGCAAGACCACAGAGACCACCACAGAGGTGACAACGGAACGCAGCTCAAGGCATATAGACAATTACAAGTCCAGCGATACCGTGGACAAAAGAAAAAATCGTGTCCGCAACCTCCAGCTAGTCATTCTGCTCACAGTGCTTGTGACGATCCTTGCGTCATTCGTCATAATACTGATATCCGGAAGAAAGAAGAAATAAAAAGGACAAGATAAGAAGAACCGTCAATGTGGTATGTATCCAAAATCCTGGATACATATCGCATTGGCGGTTCTTTTTATTGTTTATATTTAATTTAAGTTATTTATCTGATTCCGAATCACCGCTCTCAACGGTTCCTCCAAGATACCATTCACCATCCTTTTCATAACATATTATATCCATGTCCACATCATACGGAGATGTCTGTCCATCATATGTCAGCAGGATAGTTCCCTTAACAGGCACAACATATCCTTTCTTCACCTCAGCCTTTTCAGCAGTCTTGTTATACAAAGCTTTGCTAACTGCATCAAGCTGACTGTCAGATGCCTCATATCCCTCTCCTGTTGTATATTCAAGTGTATACTGTATTCCATTGTCATTGTACGTCTGGAATATCTTTACCAGCGTGCTTATAGAATCATCATCCACCGTATCCGAATCCATGACACTCTTTACCTTATCAACATCCGAGTTTCCGAGTCCTTCCATATATGTGCTTACAAGATTTACGCTCTCTGCCTTTCCTGTGTTGAGTTGCGTGGCAGCAAAGTAGACTACAACAGCAATTATCGCCAGCAAGACAGCCGACAGTGCTATCACCAGTTTTATTTTTTTCTCCTTTGCCACATCATCTGCCAACTGCATATCACGCTCATCCAGTTCCATATCGGAAGTATTGCTTCCGCCGACATATGTATGTCCTTCTCCGTTCTGTACATTATCATCAGTTATATTATTACGATCATTGTTTCTGCTCATATTCTGCAACTCCTGTTATATTTATTTGTCTGCTCAATACAAACGCACAGACACTTTTACAGTATACCATACCAGCATAGATTCACAACCTGCTAAATCAAATCGTTTTCCGATCTGGTACCCTACCTTTTTCATGTCCAACTTGTACAAATAGAACCATAACTTTGTTGTCTTTTTAAGTCATTTATTATATAATCAAACTGTATGGCTTACTTTTAAGGGAGAAATAGCACAAGCCGATACAGAAGACTTCAGAGGGGGCTTATGAGAGCTATCTGAAAGCGAACATAATACAATTGGAAGGAAGGTATATGCTACATGAAATTTGGTTATTTTGATGATGCCAACAAGGAGTATGTCATTACATCTCCTAGAACTCCTTATCCTTGGATCAACTACCTTGGAACACAGGATTTCTTTTCACTGATCTCAAACACTGCGGGAGGTTACAGTTTCTACAAGGATGCACGTCTTCGTAGAATTACAAGATATCGTTATAACAACGTGCCTATAGATATGGGCGGACGTTATTTCTATATCAACGACAACGGTACGATCTGGAATCCAGGCTGGTCACCAGTCAAGACAGAGCTTGATGAGTACCAGTGCCGTCATGGTATGGGATATACAATAATAACAGGTAAGAAGAATGATCTTAAGGCTGAGGTTACTTTCTTTGTTCCTCAGAACTACGCCGGAGAGGTTCAGCAGGTAGTTCTTACAAATGAAGGCTCAGAGGAAAAGACTTTCTCATTCTTCTCATTTGAGGAGTGGTGTCTCTGGGATGCACAGGATGACTGCACCAACTTCCAGAGAAACTTCAGTACTGGCCGTGTGGAGGTTGTCGGTTCAACTATCTACCACAAGACAGAGTACAGAGACAGACGTGACCATTTCGCATTCTACACAGTAAATGACGAGATCGATGGTTACGATACAGACAGAGATTCATTCATCGGACTTTACAACGGTTTCCACAACCCACAGGCTGTTGAGGCCGGCAAGGCAAATGATTCATTTGCTGATGGATGGTCACCTATCGCTTCACACTACAAGAAGATCACTCTTGCTCCAGGCGAGACAAAGACTCTTGTATTTATACTTGGATATGTTGAGATGCCTGTTGACCAGAAGTTCGAGGCTGACGGCAAGACTATCAACAAGGTAAAGGCTCTCGAGATGATAGAGAAGTACAACACACCTGAGAAGGTTGCTGCAGGTCTTAAGGAACTCAAGGAGCACTGGAACAGACTCTTAGGCATCCTCAACGTTAACACTCCTGATGACAAGGTAAACCGTATGGTAAATATCTGGAATCAGTATCAGTGTATGGTTACATTTAACCTTTCACGTTCAGCTTCATACTTCGAGTCAGGTATCGGCCGTGGTATGGGATTCCGTGATTCCAACCAGGATGTACTCGGATTTGTTCATCAGATTCCTGACCGTGCAAGAGAGAGAATCATCGATATAGCTTCAACACAGTTCCCAGACGGTGGATGCTACCATCAGTACCAGCCACTTACCAAGAAGGGTAACGCAGATATCGGTGGAGACTTCTCAGACGATCCATTATGGCTGATCCTTTCTGTATCAGCTTACATCAAGGAGACAGGCGACTGGGGCATCCTTGACGAGATGGTTCCATATGACAACGATATGTCAATTGCAAAGCCTATGCTTGACCACCTCAAGGTTTCATTCTACAAGATCGTGAACAACCTTGGACCACACGGACTTCCACTTGCAATGAGAGCTGACTGGAACGATTGTATCAACCTTTCATGTTTCTCAGACACACCAGGTGAGAGTTTCCAGACATACACCAACCCTAAGTTCGCTGCTGAAGGCGGATACTCAAAGGTTGCTGAGTCAGTTATGGTTGCTACACTCTTCACATATACAGGTCCTAACTACGTTGCTATCCTTAAGCACCTTGGAATGGACGCTGAGGCTGATGCTGCTCAGGCTGAGATCGACAAGATGAAGGCCAACATCATGGAGTCAGCATGGGACGGCGACTGGTTCCTCAGAGCTTACGATGCAAATGGTGAGAAGATGGGATCTAAGGAGTGCGAGGAAGGCCAGATCTTCATTGAGCCACAGGGATTCGCTATTATGTCTGACATTGGCAAGGATCAGGGCTGCGACAAGAAGACTCTTGCTGCGATCGACGAGAGGCTCAATACACAGCACGGACTTGTACTCAACAACCCAGCATTCACAAAGTATTACATCCAGTATGGCGAGATTTCTACATACCCAGGCGGATACAAGGAGAATGCCGGAATATTCACACATAACAATGCATGGATCATCTGTGCTGCTGCTTACGCAGGTGCCGGCGATCAGGCATTTAAGTACTACTCAGAGATAGCTCCTGCTTTCACTGAGGAGACATCAGATATACACAAGACTGAGCCATATGTATACGGCCAGATGATCGGTGGCAAGGATGCCGGTTCTGATATCGGCAAGCCAGGCAACCACTTCGGACAGGGCAAGAACTCATGGCTGACAGGTACAGCTGCTTGGAACATGGTAGCTATATCACAGTACATCCTTGGTATCTCAGCAGACTTCGATGGTCTGAAGATTGATCCATCTATACCTGCTGCATGGGATGGAATGACAGCTACTCGTCAGTTCCGTGGTGCTACATACGACATCAAGGTTTCTAACCCTGATCACATCAACAAGGGCGTTAAGAGCGTTGTAGTTGATGGCAATGCCATCGAGGGCAATGTTCTTCCAGCATTTGGCGACGGCAAGACTCACACTGTAGAGGTTGTAATGGGTTAATACCTTACATATCACAGCTTGCTGTGATACAGATATAACATACATATGAAAACAGCCATCTCTGTTTTAACCGCAGAGATGGCTGTTTTTTATGCCCGTCCCCCTTCGGGGGACGGAGGTGCCTGACCCCCAGATAGCTACTGGATCAGCAACATAGGATCTACTGGATTTCCATCTTTTTCTATCGCAAAGTAGAGATTTGTTCCCTCTTTGCTGTAAAATCTACTTGGCGCACCGACAGTTCCAACAATATCGCCCGCTTCAAGATATTCACCGAGGGCAGTCTTAACATCCTGAAGCTGTCCAAGGGTTACTATATAGTCATTTCCCAGATCAAGCTTTACATAATTGCCAAGCTCTGAATTGCTTGATACCTCAGCTACCTTACATTTATATACTGCTTTTACCTCGTCACCAGTCTTTGCCTCAATCACCATTGCCGGACTGCATTTGTACTCCTTTAATGTCTCAAAATACACTGTGGTATCCATACTGTACGGAATTATTACATTTCCAGCCAGAGGCCAACTGATGCTCTCTTTAGGATCATAGTTTAATGTCGTTTCTCCAGACATATCCGATGATGTCTCTGACACATCATCGAAATCTCCATCTGCTGTATCCTGCATCTCCTCTGAATCCATATTGCTCGGTTCTGTAGTTCCTTCCGATTCACTTTCTGCATCATCAATATCTGTATTTTCATTTGAGGCAGATGTCTCCGATGCTGTGGTGTCCTTGTCCTTTCCACTCAGAGTCTCTTTTGCCTGCATTTCTGTCTCTGATGTATCCTCGTATGGTGTATTCTGTCCGATCTCAATTACTTTTTCTTTTGAACTGGTCTTTGCGTTATAAAGTCCCAACACAGTCACAAGCACTGCCATGCCCGTGATGAGCGAGATATAAAATATATTTTTCTTTACTCCGCTCAAAAATTTCTTCATATTCATCACCTCATCTGTAGCATGCACATATAATTTTACAATTATACAAGCACTGCAAATTTTCTCTGATAAGGTTCTGTTTTATAGCGAGTTATTTTGATACCGTCACCCCTGTATAGTAATACCGAATGATCTCATCATAACTCTCCCCATTTGCGGCTAATATCTCCGCACCATAAAGAGACATCCCGAGAGAGTTCCCCACCCCGATGGTTATGACCCGATAATCATCCCCTGGTCTGTCTATATGTACATTTGCCGACGCTAAACCCAGTTGTCTGCAGAAATCCTCAGCATCTATCTCTCTTCCAAATACACTTATTGTTTTTGCAAATCCTGACTCTGTTGCCCGCAACACACAGACTTTATCATTACCCCCTTCCACATTTTTATCCAGCCATCTGGCAAATATCTTTCTTAGCCGATCCTCACTGAACATCTCTGTTGTTGAGAACTCAGGAGCAATTCTGTCTGCATCACTGTCAACCTGTCTTAAGTATGGGATGTCATATCCGTACAATTCTTCTGCACTAACTGTATGCCCCACGCTCACAATATGGTATACAGGAAGAATCACTTTTCCATCGTATCGGATCACCACTCCTCGGGTATCCAAAACAGCCGATCTGGAACGCTGGACCGCATCCTTATACCCATCCCCCCACATTTGCCTGAGTTCATTATATGTATATCTTATTTCTCTAAGCTCTGACTCGTTTATAAGATTTGTATTTCCCGCTTGAGACATATTTTTTGACTCCATCTGATAATACATTCCGGTGCGCAATATAACCGCCATAGTCTTCAGCATCTCGTCACTCCAGTTATCCTGCATCACACCCAACAATATAGTCTCTATATGATCTTCAACATCTATCAGCTCATATTGTCCATCTTCATATATACATACACTCTTTCCACTAGGTTCTCTTTCTGAAAGACTGGCAGAATATCTGCATTTAGCATATACCGCAGAGATAATGTATGATATCACGACAGCACCTGCAATTCCAATTATGATCTTTCTTACTTTCTGCATATTCTCCCCCTTGTTATAACGTTCTGTATATTTCATATGCCGTTTTAACCCCTTTTCTACATCTAGCAGCATATCCTCCCCTTGTACTATGTATATCCAAAATCCTTCAATTATATGATCCCTGTCAAACTCACTGTTACCCTTCAAAACGACATCTCTTTTACCCGGAATTTAAGAAAGGATTTTTAATAATATCATTTATTGACAAATGGAACATGACATAATATGATAGTAGCGTATTCAAGATTAACGGTTCGATTGCTATATAAGGTAAACTTTTCTTTAGAGTATTCTCTGTAAGATATTCTCTATAGGGTATATTGTAGTGTTTTCATTGAGTACAAAATTTCAATATTTTAGGAGGTACTCGTGATGAAGAACGGTACAGTCAAGTGGTTCAACGGAGAAAAGGGTTATGGATTCATCTCAGACGATGAGACAGGAAAGGACGTATTTGTTCATTTTTCAGCTATCAACGCTGATGGATATAAGACTCTTAACGAGGGACAGAAGGTTTCTTTCGATGTAGAGGCAGATCCTAAGGATGCTTCTAAGGAGAGAGCAACAAACGTAACAGTTGTAGCTTAATTAGCTGGCACTGACATGTGGTATACCACATCATCAAGATGACTTTCAGGTCACTGAAAAAGCCGGGATACAGATGATTCATTTCATTCTGTATTCCGGCTTTTTATTTGCGCAGGCAACAAGCCAAAGTTTGTGTCTGCATCAAGCCTGTCAGGCTTTGCTTCCAAGAGCCTTTCTTCTCGCTCTGTATGCCGATCTGATATATCTTCCAGCTGCCGACAGCTCAGAGGTCTTCCACTTGCTCGTCTTGCGTGTCTTATACGACAACAGAGAACATGATTCATTCTTGTTGGAAAGGCTCCAGCAGAAATAACTTATGTTGTATTTGTCCAGCCTTGCAAACCACTTTTTCATATTCGCAGCACTTATGCCACCGCCGCCGCTTGCAGCCGACATTCCATACTCAGTTACCATGACCGCTATCCCCTTTTTCCTCGCATACGCAAGCTTTGCCGGGAGATACTTGTTATGACTCCATTCATTTGCATAGAAATGAAGTGAATACATGATATTCCTGTACCCTCTTATCGGACTGTCTGCAACCTCGTTATGGGTTCCATCTGACCCCAGCTGGGACCATGTAGGTGTGCCTACGACTATTATACCGTTCTTGTCATATTTTCTGATAACCTTTATAACCTGTGCTGCATATGACTTGATTGATGTCCAGCTGCATCCATTTGGCTCATTGCAGATCTCGTATATGATATTGTTCTGTCTGCTGAAGTTTTTTGACATCATCATGAAAAATGACTTTGCCTGGGCAAGTTGTGTCATAGGATTTCCATCATTCAGTATATGCCAGTCAATTATGACGTACATTCCAAGCTCTGTTGCGTACTTCACGCCCTTGTATATCTGCATTCTGAGCGCAAGCTGGTTTCCGCCAGAACAATATCCATTGTACTCTGACGTATACATGGCAAGACGAACGGCATTCGCCCCCCAGTCATCGCGAAGTGTCTGGAATGCAGCCTTATTCACATACGGATATCCCACATCCCAGTTGATCCCATGGGTGCTGACTCCTCTGAGCTGGAACTTTCTGCCCTTTGCATCCACCAGATCCGCACCCTTCACTGACAGTCTTCCATGGGTTGCCACCGGCGTCTTTGCCGCAGCAAATGCATCTACATCCGGCTGGATCACTGCCACCGTAAATACCATGACAAATACCAGCAGAAGTGAAACGATTCTCTGCCATACTCTTCTTCTTTTCATATGTATATAACCCCCTTTTTGAATACTGACCCTGCAAATTCGCCTTAGGCAAATTGCCGGTGCCATTCGTTTCCCGCGAAAACCATATATATTTATCATACCATAGCTACAGAGGGGTTGACAAGATTTACAACAATTGTATAACTCTACGACAACTAATCAAACAAATCTGTGATATCTCTTCTCTCCACGTCAATTCCCATACCATTGAGATATTCTATGTTTCTATCATAGTGTTCTCTCAATAATTGCATGCCCTGTTCATAGTTTTGCTGATTAATTTGCATTTCTGCCCTATCTTTATATAGTTCGTTCTCCCATTCTTTTACTTCTTTTAACTCTTTTTCTTTTTCATCACCGACCAAAGGACTATTAATTACTTCATTTTTTAATTCATCAAAATTTTGCTGAAATGCACTTAACGGGAACTTTTTTCTTAAATAGTATAACGATTCTTCTGCTATACAATCATCAGTCAAACTCCAGTCTGACTGTATGATATTGCCTGGGTTATATCTCATCAACCAATTAAGCGTGTTTTCCATGTTTTGAACATTATCAAATTCTTTAATCATATCACTTATCCCTATCCACATTTCCCCTATGATTTCATCCATTGTCTCTTCTTTGTAATAGTACATTTTTAGATCTCTTGGATATTCTATTACCTGATTTGGGAAATTCTTTTTTCTAAAAAATTTTGTATAATCCACCAACCAATCATTATTATGTTTAGGTGTAACAGAAAAATTAATCTCCTGCCTGTATACCGTTGCTAACCCACATTCCAGATGTGCTACCTTGTAACCATCTTTTGCTGACATGCCAGTATCAAGTGTTAAAATATGCAATATCTCATCATTTATAACCCTAACAAAATACGGCTGTCTTCCCTTCACTTTGATAAATCCAAGTGATGCCAGCCTTTCTTTATAATATTTTACAAACTCCCTCTGAATATTTCTTGCCATTCTTCTCTCCTATTATATTCTTTCATTTATTATCGGTTTTAGGTAACCCCATGTATTTCAAGCTTTATCCTGCCACCTCCTTCTACATTATATCTGAGAAGAAACGCAAGTACAATCCAACATGCATTAACGACATTATTTCTTCATAAACGACATGTTTTTACTTTCAACAATCTAATATCAGGTGGCACACATGCAAACAAAGGGCTGCCAGAATCTTACGCGAATTCCGGCAGCCCCTGCTGCATTCTATATTGATAAATATAAATTACTTGTCAAGTGAAACCTTAACCTTCTTAAGCTTCCAGATCTCCTTTGCATACTCCTCGATAGTTCTGTCTGATGAGAACTTTCCAGCGCATGCTGTGTTGAGCATAGCCATCTTTGCCCAGCCCTTCTCATCCTGGTATGCCTTGTCAACCTTCTGCTGAGCCTCTGCATATGAATCGAAGTCCTTAAGGATGAAGTATACATCTTCCTTTGTGAGAGAATCATAGAGATCTCTGAATCTGTCCGGATCATCCTTTGCATAAGTGCCATCGATAAGCTGTGTGAGAACTCTTCTTACAGCCTGGTTGTTATTGTAGATATCCATTGGGTTGTAGCCGCCCTCGCGCTCATACTTCATAACCTCTTCTGCTGAGAGTCCGAAGATAAATGCGTTCTCAATACCAACTTCCTCAACGATCTCTACATTTGCTCCGTCCATAGTTCCAAGTGTTGGTGCACCGTTCAGCATGAACTTCATGTTACCTGTACCTGAAGCCTCTCTTGAAGCTGTTGAAATCTGCTCTGATACATCTGCTGCTGCGAAGATGATCTCGGCATTGGATACTCTGTAGTTCTCTATAAATACAACCTTGATCTTTCCATCGATTGATGCATCGTTGTTGACAACATCTGCTACTGAGTTGATGAGCTTGATGATAAGCTTAGCTCTCTTGTAGCCTGCTGATGCCTTTGCTCCAAAGATGAATGTTCTTGGGTACATATCGAATTCTGGCTCTGTCTTCAGTCTGTTATACAGATGCATAACGTGAAGAATGTTGAGGAGCTGTCTCTTGTACTCATGAAGTCTCTTAACCTGTACATCGAAGATTGAACGAGGATCTACATCCACATTGTTATGCTCCTTGATGTACTTTGCAAGACGGATCTTGTTCTGGTACTTGATGTTCATGAACTCATGCTGGCACTTCTCATCATCCACATATACCTTAAGTTTCTTAAGGTGTGAAAGATTGGTTATCCACTCGTCACCGATCTTGTCTGTGATCCAGTTTGCAAGAAGTGGATTAGCATGAAGCAGGAAACGTCTCTGAGTGATACCATTTGTCTTGTTGTTGAACTGCTCTGGTCTCATCTCGTAGAAGTCCTTAAGCTCTCTCTCCTCAAGGATCTTGGTATGAAGAGCTGCAACACCGTTTACTGAGTAAGAACCTGCAATTGCAAGATGAGCCATCTTAACCTGGCCATCGTACAGAACTGCCATATTCTTAACCTTATCCTGGTTGCCCGGATACATCTCCTGGATCTTTAATACGAATCTTCTGTTGATCTCCTCAACGATCTGGTAGATACGTGGAAGTAATCTTGAGAACAGCTCGATAGGCCACTTCTCAAGAGCCTCTGCCATGATCGTATGGTTGGTGTATGCACATGTTCTTGTTGTGATATCCCAAGCGTCATCCCACTCAAGACCTTCCTCATCCATGAGGATTCTCATGAGCTCGGCAACTGCTACTGTTGGGTGTGTATCATTCATCTGGAATGTCACCTTCTCTGGCAGCTTGTGGATATCCTTGTTGAGCTCCTTGAACTTGAGGATAGCTCTCTGTACTGAAGCTGAGATGAAGAAATACTGCTGTCTCAGTCTCAGTTCCTTACCTGCGTAGTGATTGTCATTCGGATAGAGAACCTCGACAATAGTCTTTGCAAGGTTCTGCTGCTCTACTGCCTTCTCATACTCACCCTTGTCAAATGAGTCAAGGCAGAACTCCTGGATTGCCTCAGCATCCCAGATTCTAAGTGTATTTACAACGTTGTTGCCATATCCGATGACTGGAAGGTCATAAGGTACGGCACGAACTGACTGATATCCTTCCTGTATAAAGTAGTTTCTGCCATTCTTGTTCTCAACTCTGACATATCCACCGAACTTAACCTCAACAGCGTACTCTGAACGCTTTACCTCGAATGGGTTGCCGTCCTTGAGCCAGTCATCCGGCATCTCTACCTGATAACCGTCCTTGATGCCCTGCTTGAACATACCATACTTGTATCTGATACCACATCCATATGCGGGATAGCCAAGTGTTGCCAATGAATCAAGGAAGCAGGCTGCAAGACGTCCGAGACCGCCATTACCCAGAGCGGCATCAGGCTCCTGATCCTCTATAAAGTTCAGATCAAATCCTAATTCATCAAGTGCTTCCTTAACTGCATCGTAGTAGGTCAAGTTGATAAGATTGTTACCGAGTGCTCTACCCATAAGGAACTCCATAGACAGATAGTAAACTGTCTTGACGTTCTTCTTCTCAAACTCCTTGTGTGTAGCAATCCATCTGTCAATGATGTCGTCCTTAACTGCGTAGCTGACTGCCTGGAATACCTGCTGTGGAGTAGCCTCCTCGATAGGCTTGCGGAAAAGGGTCTTTACGTTAGTAATGACTTCCTTCTTAAAACCTTCCTTATCGAAATCTGCTAACATCTTCATCTGATTCATTCCCTCCTTGGATAAATAACTATATTTATTTCCATTTTCACTGTTTTATTCTATCATCAACCTTTTTTTTTAACAATACATGAGGAAAAATTTGTTAAATAACGCGATAAAATTAGACTATAGTCAAATAGAATTTACAGTCATTTTACACACTGCATCGATAAATGTCTGATAATATCGAAATTTATTGGGGGCTCATGCGTTTTCGATGATTACTAGAATATTGTAAACGTATCACGTATATGCTATAATGTGACCAGACAGAAGATATTAAATCTATCATTATGCTATATAAGGCACGAACGAACCCCCTGGGAGAGGCGACTCCCAGGGGGTTCTCCGTCTTTTATGACAAGGCGACGTGTTCCTTGTGCTGATTGCCAGAGCTACTTGTCACTATCCAGCCATTTGCAAATATAGTAGGCGATTATACTTGCTATGATAGAAACAACGAAAGATATTAAAAAACCTATCATCTTATGCTATCCCCCTTTCCTTGCCTGTCTAGGGGTGGCAATGTTGCCATTGTAACACAATAGTTGATGTTCTACGACAGTTTTTAACAAACTCTCCAAATATGATTACTTTACATAAAAACAGACCTATTGCATCATCACAACAGGTCTGTCTTTTCTGTTCTAATTTCTACCATATCCACCAGGCATGCAGCACACGCAAGGCACACCGCCCATGCAGCATGACATGAGGGTACATATAGTACAAAGGTTATTGCAGAACTTTCCGCCAGTCGGCATATCCATTCCGTATCCGGCGCCTCTGTCCATGTACCACTGGTGTCCGCTCTTGATGGCCTCATATGCCTGTCGGTACTCCTGATTGCCAGGATCAAGCTCCATCGCACGCTTTATCATCTCCATGGCTCTTATCTGATTGCCAAGTCCGGCGTTGCACACACCACTGTAATAATGCCATCTGGCATCGTGGTTATCTATCTGATTGAGGACGTTTTTCGCCTCCTCATAGCTTCCGCTGTTCATGTAGTTCTTCGCAGCCTGAAAATATCTGGAATCCTTGTCATTTGGATCGTAATCATTCTGTCTCTGATATCCTCCAAAGCCAAATGGGCCAAATCCTCCGAAACCACCAAATGGATCGTCGTACTGTCCATAACCTCCTGACGAACCACCATAAGAGTTTCCGCCATAAGAACCGCCAGATCCATAACTACTGCCGTAGCCCTGCGAGCTTCCGGTTCCATACCCACCAGCACCACCGTAACTTGCACGGTCGGCCTCACCACTCACAATGGACTTGTACGCCTGCTGTATCTCCTTGAACTTTTCCTCAGCCTCATCCTTGTGGGGATTGTTGATATTTGCATCCGGATGATACTTGCGGCTCAGCCTTCTATATGCTTTTTTCACTTCTTCTTCGCTGGCACCTCTTTTGAGTCCCAGTACCTCGTAAGGATCTTTCATAATCTGTTCCCTATCCTTTTCACCAGACCATTTATAATCGTCTTTGACTAGGCCTAGTGCTATAATCAAGTAATCTTGTATTTGATGACGTTTTTATTTATCTGCATTTTCACCATCTGTATTTTTATCTTCTGCGCATCCACATCTTCTGTTCGTAGTTGCATAATACGCTTCCCATATCCCTGAGTATATTATATTCCTGAGTATTCCTACATTCTCAATAATAGGGAGCATCTCATACTCCTTTGCAAGCGGAGCCACCATCATCATCAGAACGTCCTTCGTCCACTCTGCAAGCTCCTGCCATTTGCCCGGTTCTATGGGCGAATCCACACCCACTGATTGTACATCAACATCCAGCTCATGTGCAAGTCTGCATACAAACGGATTGTAATTTCCTGCTCCTATATCCTTTTCTATATCGTCATATGCATCCATTATGTAGACAAATTTGCCTAAATAATAGCCTATTGTCCTGAGATATGATTCCCACTCATCATGTCTTGGTGCACAGATCTCTGCCATGATATCGCCAAAATGCCCCGACAATGCGTCCATATCATCAGATCCCGCGTCCTCCAGCTCGCTTATCGCCTTGAGGTTCTCCACTATGATGCGAATCTTCTGTGGATAATCTTCCTTGAGTCTCCTGCCATTTTTCCCAGCGAGCAGCACATCTGCATAAAGTTTCCGGGTAAACATATGCTCATCGTCCCAGTCATCCATACATTTATAATAGGTAAGGATCACATTCATGTCAGCAACATAGTCTGTGTACTCATTCTGTACATAAGTATTCTTTGATGCCAGGTGTGCGATGCACCTTCGGCTGCCCGAAAACTTCTCCGGTTCATATAGCCCTGTCAGAAGCAGCACCAGAAATGTCATGTCGTAGCTGAGACTGATCTGTCCTCTGGCACCGTATCTGTCCTTCAACGATTTGCACAGGCCGCAATAATACTTACGGTATTCATCATATTCTTTCATCTTAAGCTCAGGCTGGTTCACCACTATATATCCAAACATCTCTCAATCTCCACACTGTATTCCAATATACGACTTTATCAGTCTGCGCTGTTACTAAGACTTCTTCACAAATCTGTTGCCACACTTAGGGCATCTGATCTCTATCTTTCCCTTTCCCCTTGGAACTCTGATCATCTGCTGGCATTTACTGCAGACAAATATCTTGTATTCCTTGCCGGCTTCCTTCTGTTTCTTTGCACGCTTGAATATATTTCTCACGCCCGCGGTATGCTCCATGAACCATCTGTTCTGCGCTGCACGCTTGTCATAATTCTTGGACATGATCCTCACATATCCGTAAGCGAACATGAAAAGCCCAAGGAAATAAAATATCCCTGTCTTGATAAATGCATCCAGCACCATAAATATCAATCCGCCCCAGGTAAGAAATGATGACAACTGATCGTTGCCGTACCTGGACCTCATAAATCTTATAAATTTGTCTTTCATAATCACCATTCTCCTCGAAATTTACTAAATATTATATATAAAGATACCCGATATTCCAAGTCTTCCATTTCGTATCGGGGGTCAGGTACCTCCGTCCCCAGGCTACATTGTCTCCAGTTTCTCTGCGGATTCCTGGAGCTGTCTGTAGGCTTCCTTCATCCTGCCCATCTCCACGTCATCTACATGATTCATGTCTGTTCGTGTCACAAGTTTCCTCAGATACTCGCAGTCGCTCTTGATCCGTTTCATTTCTTTTTTATCGAGCTGTGCGCCCTTGGTCTCAAGAAGATTCTCTACCTTATATACATACGCCTCGGCCTCGTTCATAATATCTTTGAACTCTCTGGCTCCAGCCACATCATCCTCGTACTTCTTCGCATCCTCCCTTGCTCTGCGGATCTCCTCCTCCGAAAGGTTGGTGCTGGATGTGATCACTATCTGCTGTTCCACACCCCTGCCAAGATCCTTAGCAGAAACCTTGAGAATACCATTTGCATCCATGTCAAATGTGACCTCGATCTGAGGAACTCCCGCCATGGCTCTCTTGATACCGCTTAACCTGAAGTTGCCCAACAGCTTGTTATCCCTTGTGAAATGTCTCTCACCCTGGTACACCTTGATCTCGACATCCCTCTGGAAATTGCCCGCCGTGGTAAATATCTTTGACGCTCTGGTCGGAATGGCTGAATTTCTCGGAATGATGACATTTGCCACGCCTCCAAGGGTCTCGATGGACAGCGAGAGAGGCGTCACGTCCATGAGGAGAATGTCATTCACCTTATTCGACACGGTGAGCTCGCCACTGAGCTTGCTTCCCTGAACCGCCGCACCCATGGCAACGCACTCGTCCGGGTTCATATTCTTGGATGGCTCCCTGCCGGTTATGGCACGAACCTTATCCACAACCGCCGGTATACGGGTGGAGCCACCCACCAGCAGCACTTTATCTATCTGATTTCTCGTTATGCCCGCATCGGACAGCGCCTGATTCACGGGTCCCGCCGTTCTCTCCACCAGGTCATAGGTGAGCTCGTTGAACTGCTCCCTGGTTATCGTCATGTCTAGATGCACCGGCTGATTCTTCACCGTCGATATAAATGGCAGATTGATGTGTGCAGTCTGCGCAAATGAGAGCTCCTTCTTGGCATTCTCACAAGCCTCCCTCACTCTCTGGGATGCCGTGATATCCTTCGCCAGATTGACCTTTGTCTCCTTTTTAAAGGTCTTGATGACGTAGTCCAGCAGCCTCTCATCAAAATCATCTCCGCCTAGATGATTGTCTCCCGCGGTGGCAAGAACCTCTATGACGCTGTCCCCTATCTCTATAACAGACACGTCAAATGTTCCTCCGCCAAGATCGTACACAAGTATCTTCTGCGCCTGACCATTGTCCAGGCCATAGGCAAGAGCCGCCGATGTAGGCTCATTTATGATTCGAAGCACATTCAGCCCCGCTATTCTTCCGGCATCCTTGGTCGCCTGCCTCTGGCTGTCGTCAAAATAAGCCGGGACAGTTATGACTGCATCAGATACCGATCTGCCTAGATAACTCTCAGCATCACTTTTCAGCTTTGAAAGTATGATGGCCGATATCTCCTGCGGCGAGTAATCCTTGCCGTCTATCCTCTTTCTGTATGTTGTTCCCATCGCTCTCTTGATGGATGTGATAGTTCTGTCCACATTCACAGTCATCTGTCTCCTGGCAGCCTCACCCACCAGTCTCTCGCCATTCTTCGTGATGGCTACTATGGAAGGTGTGGTCCTGCCGCCCTCCGAATTCGGTATGACGGTTGGCTGATCGCCCTCAAGCACTGCCACACAACTGTTTGTTGTTCCCAGATCTATTCCTATTACTCTGCTCATATATATCAACCTCTCTGTAATGGTATTCTAATCCACTCATGGGGACGGAGGGGTCAGCTGTCTCTTATACACATCTCCGAGCCCACGAGACGCGTAGT
>ERZ1027061.385-NODE-385-length-19595-cov-6.705834_pt1 | contig 19595 bp, 26 predicted proteins | sample MGYA00519283_ERZ1027061 | MGnify/ENA primary metagenome ERZ1027061 (study PRJEB26926, sample SAMN06164849) | human gut metagenome | biome: ENVO:00009003; feature: ENVO:2100002; material: ENVO:00002003 | host: Homo sapiens | place: USA | collected 2012 ... | reverse complement strand
GGCTCGGAGATGTGTATAAGAGACAGGACTATAACCTATATCCATATGAAAAAAAAGGGAATTATTATATATTTTTTACTTGAATTAATGCACATTCATATTGACAAAAAAACCCCCGCCGCGCATAATACATAAAAAAGATGTTGATTTTTCAACATTAATGTAAGGAGGTAATGAGTATGTCCATGTCGGATCGATTTGATATTTTTACAATGACAATAACTCAGATATACCGCAGTCTCCAGCGTATCAAGAACCGCGAGATGACGGAGGTAAATCTTAAAGGAGTGCATGTAATGTGTTTACACACGCTCAACCACAACCCGGGCGGAATGACATTAACCGCACTCAGCCAGGCATGTGAAGAGGACAAAGCCGCAATGTCAAGAACAATCGCAGAACTTACCAGACGCGGGCTTGTGACCACATCAACGGAGGCTAAGTACCGCGCACCGATTATACTTACCGATACAGGTCGCGAAACAGCAGCCAAGGTCGATGAGATGATCAATGAAGCCGTGGATGCCGGCGGAAACGGACTTACCGATGCCGAGCGCGCCGAGTTCTACCGCATGCTCACGCTCATATCCAATAATCTTATTAAATACCTTAAGGAGGACTGACAACATGTTCTGGGCAAAGAAAATTTACTGCCGATGCTACCAACAGATTTTTCATATAGCAATCCCGTTTCTTCCATATAGAAAGCCGAAGATACTTCAGGGAATTGCAGAGCTTCCTACCCTGCTTCATAAGAAGAAAATAACATCTCTCCTTCTCGTGACCGATGCAAGCATCCGTTCATTCGGACTTACCGCACCGCTTGAGAAACTTCTTGCCGATGAAGGAATTGAATGCATAGTATATGATAAAACGGTTGCCAACCCGACAACTGTTAACGTTGCCGAAGCACTTGAACTTTATAAAGAAAATAACTGTGAGGCACTTATAGGTTTTGGCGGAGGTTCATCAATTGACTGTGCCAAGGCAGCCGGTGCAAGAATCGCCCGTCCGGGCAAAGAACTTTCTGATATGGAAGGAATTCTGAAAGTAGGACGTAAACTTCCGCTTTTAATTGCAATTCCGACAACTGCCGGAACCGGAAGCGAGACAACGCTTGCCGCCGTGATCACAGATGCCGAGACCAGACATAAATACCCTATCAATGATTTTCCGCTCATACCACATTATGCGGTTCTCGACCCGGAGGTGACACGTTCACTCCCGCCGTCACTCACTGCGACAACGGGAATGGATGCACTTACACATGCAGTCGAGGCATATATCGGACGCTCTACAACCGCCGGAACCCGCAAAGATTCCATCCGCGCCGTGCAGCTTATTTTTAAATATATCAGAACAGCTTACAACGATGGCAATGATATGAGAGCGCGTAAGCAGATGCTTTATGCTGCATACCTTGCCGGAAGTGCTTTTACCAAATCATATGTCGGATATGTGCATGCGGTTGCACACTCACTCGGAGGCAGATACAACACCCCGCACGGACTTGCCAATGCCGTACTTCTGCCGCATGTACTTGAGGCTTACGGCGAATCTGCCGCGCACAAATTATGCAGACTTGCCGTCTGTGCAGGCCTTGCCGATGCCGGTACCCCGGATGATGAAGGTGCTGCAATTTTTATCGAAGCAATCAGGCAGATGAAAGAGGACCTCAACATTCCGGATGTGATTCCCGAAATCAAAGAGGAGGACATTCCGGAGCTTGCACGCTTTGCCGACAAAGAGGCTAATCCTCTTTATCCTGTTCCGAAGCTTATGAACGCTTCCGAGCTGGAAAAATTCTACTATTGTGTCATGTCATTGGGACAGGCAGACTAACGGAGGACATTATGACACCGGAACAGATTAACAGAATAATTACAGACCAGAAAAAATACTACGCCGAAGGCCACACACTTCCCGTATCCGCAAGGATCAACGCACTTAAGAAACTTTATTTTACAATAAAAGAACGCGAGAGCGAAATCCACGCGGCAATAAAGGAAGACCTCGGAAAAGGTGCTTTTGAAAGTTATATGTGCGAAGTCGGTCTTTCACTCAGCGAAATATCATACATGATAAAGCATGCCCGCAGATTCTCACGCGAACACCGCGTTGCAACTCCGATTGCACAGTATGTGTCCCGAAGCTATGTTAAGCCATCGCCTTACGGAACCGTGCTTATCATGAGCCCGTGGAATTATCCTTTCCTGCTTACGATTGACCCGCTTGCGGATGCGATAGCTGCAGGAAACACTGTGGTTCTTAAGCCGAGCGCATATTCACCAGCCACAAGTGCCGTCATCGACTCCATTATCAAAGATTGTTACCCGGCTGAATATGTAACGGTTGTTACCGGAGGCCGCGCAGAAAATTCATGCCTTCTTGAGGCGGAATTTGATTATATATTTTTTACCGGAAGCCAGGCTGTCGGCCGTGAAGTCATGCGCAAAGCCGCCGAACACCTTACGCCGGTATCACTTGAACTCGGTGGCAAGAGCCCATGCATCATAGACCGGAGCGCCAATCTTAAAATTGCCGCCAAACGTGTCGTATTCGGCAAATATCTCAACTGCGGCCAGACATGTGTCGCTCCCGATTATATTTACTGCCACGCAGATATAAAGGATGCTTTTATCGCTGAAGTCCAGAAACAGATTGCCCTCCAGTACGGGGATGACCCACTTGCAAATACTGACTACGGTAAAATAATAAATGCGAAGCATTTCAACAGGATCAAAGATTTGATTGACCATTCCAAAGTTGTGTACGGTGGTTCATGTGACGAATCGTCGCTTAAGATTGCGCCGACGGTCATGGATAATATAACGCGCGATGACGCTGTCATGAAAGAAGAGATTTTCGGACCGGTCATGCCGGTTATGACTTTTACCGATTATGAGATGTTAATAAATGATATTAATTCACAGCCGCACCCGCTGGCACTGTATATTTTTGCCTCGGACCGTAAACTTATAAAAAATATCACATCCCGCATAAGCTTCGGCGGTGGATGCGTGAATGACACGATCATCCACCTTGCCACAAGCAATATGGGATTTGGCGGTGTCGGCGCGAGCGGTATGGGTTCCTACCACGGCCGTGACGGTTTCAATACTTTCTCACACTACAAAAGTATTGTCGATAAGAAAACATGGCTCGACCTCCCGATGCGCTACCAGCCTTACCGCAGCTTTAACGGTAAATTAATAAGAATGTTTTTAAAATAATTACTTGTCGCTGTCGATGTACACTGCCGCCTCATCAAGGTCCTTGCACACGGCAGCGACTTTCTGTCTCATTACATCATCCGGCTGCCACAGATCCGGCACCATAATAGTCCGGCAGCCCGATGCCAGTGCTGCCTTAAGCCCGCTTTCCGAATCCTCAAATGCGTAGCACTCGCTCGTCGGAAGTTTTAGTTTTGTGGCCGCCTCAATATAAATATCAGGTTCAGGCTTTGATTTAGCCACCATATCCCCACACATGATAACATCAAAATATTTATCGATATCTGCGTCCTTAAGATGTGCTTTTACAACATTTTCCGGTGATGACGATGCGACCGCAATACGGTATCTGTGGCCTTTAAGATAATCAAGAATGGTTTTAAGTCCTTTTTTCACCGGAACATGGTTATTGGCATAGTAATCATCAATATATTCATAGGTCATGCGCTCAACTTCGGCCTCATCGCACTTCCCGCCGAAACGTTCACGCCATTTCTGCTTAGTCACCTCAAGATTCATCCCCAGTGTCTCTATCACCATAAATCCGGCCGGGCCTATTCCAAGCCTGTCCCCTACATAGTCCCACGCTTTCACAAAAACAGACTCAGTGTCAAACATGAGCCCATCCATATCAAATATAGCACCTTTCATTATGCCATCCTCCTTATATTTCAGTATAAGTTTTAACATAAAAAAGTCTTTTAATACATCTCGACAAAATGTCGAGATGACAGCGATTTTTGTCTGTCTTATTCTGTTGACTTTTGGCATATTTACCGTTAGAATAGCACTTGTAAGAACGAGATGTTCTTATTACCAAACCCCCTCTTATTTCAGAGTTAATACTCTGATATTAACCCACATATATCCTTAAGATTCCGTTACCCTCCCAAGGTAACGGTTTCTTAATTTACGGGATTAATTTCTATATTACAGCGCCGACGCCGCCGCGCATTCTTCCGTATACGCGATTTCCGCACACTATGCAGTTACGGCCGCTGTTCTTCGCTTTATATAAAGCTCTGTCGGCTTCCTCGTACATATCGTCAAACGCATAATCTTCCCCCGGTACCCCATATGCAATTCCCATACTGACAGTAACATATTCCGACACTCCTGCATAAGCATGTGCTATCTTAAGGTCGGCAACGCTCTTTCTTACTTTCATTGCAAATTCGACAAGTTCTGCTTCCGTCATATTCTGTACAAAAATAATAAATTCCTCGCCACCTGTTCTGGCTGTGATATCAACATTGCGCTTAGCCGTATTTTTGATCGCATGTGCCACTTCCTTAAGGCATTTGTCGCCTGCCGGATGACCGAATCTGTCGTTATATTTCTTAAAAAAATCAATATCAATTTCAATGAGTCCGACATTGGTCTGCGTTCTCGCGCAGTACGGCCACAGAACCGCTGCTTTTTTGTCAAGTCCTCTTCTGTTAGCCAGAGCCGTAAGCGGATCCATATCCGCAGAAATCGATTTCGCACGAAGTCTGATCCTCGTCTGTTCCCTTCCGCACACACATCTTTCAATGACTGCCGCCGCTGCCCATGACATAACGCACAGACATACCACTTCCGCGATATCCTCTCCTGCACGATGTGCCATGATTACAGACACCATTGCTGCCACAGAATAATATCCCATAAACAGCTTAAAATACAATCCATCAAGAACCGGAATGAGTATCACTCCCGCCGCCGATATGATATATCCGATTGTACTTCCGGTAACATTCAGATAAAATCCTGATATAATAAGTCCGAAGGCCGTTACCGAATAGTATTGTGTCATATAATACAGATTATAATAACTGCGGTAGCCCTTTGAAAAAATAAAATATCCGGCACATGCCATACCCATTTCAATCACCTCGGCAACTATAAGCCATGCAGTAACCGCTGTCATATGGGAAGCATATGTTCCGGATAAATGGTTTATAAGAAAATATACCGGTATTATAAATATGAGCGCGAGCGCAACAAAAAAAGCCCTGACCGCATTCTTATGTCCGAGCACTTCACCGATTTCTTTAACAGCTACACCTCTTTGTCTGCTCATTTTAAACACCACTCTCGAATAATCTGTACTTGTAAACAACTATTGATAATAGTATACATCATACATATACCGGATTGCAATACCCAGTCCGACATAAAGCGAAAATTTTCGCAGATATTCTCCTTACTGTTCCCAGTCTGATGCATCTATTTGATACACAGCATACATATATTCCATAATCGGTTCCGTGACCTCATTGATTTCATTTATCAGTATTCCGTTATCCGTCTTACGCATCCAGTATACAAACAGGTTTATTCCCTGAACATAGGCCGGATTTTTGGTATCTATGTCACAATCTGTCACTACAAACACAAACATATCTCCCGGCTGTTCCGTCCGGTCGGTATATCCCCAGGTCATAAAGCAATTCGAATCAACCTGATGCATGTATTTTATATCTGCATGCTTAATATGTGCCACTCCGTTGCCTTTTGTATCTTCATCAAAAAGATACAACATCAGTTCTCTGTTGGTATACAAATCAACAAGTGTATTCCAATCCCGCTTATTAATACACGCTATCTGTTTTTCTATAACTTCACGGTATTTCTTAAACACCGTTTCATCCGCAACCGTAACCGGTTCCTGCGAGGATAATTCAACCGTATAATTCGGAACTGTTGTTTTACCGCAGGATACGAGGCATAACGATGTTAAAATAATAATAAGGCTTAAAATATATTTCATATGATTATTCCAATCTAAAGCGAAACACTTTATTATTCATATAATTTCTCGCTATTTTTACAGCATTATCAGCGTTACTTCCAAAATTATCCCACGGTTCCATCGGATAAGTAGGATTTCCGTTTTTATCTGTCCAAGCCGCTTCTGAATATGTCTCATATTCTGTTTCGTACTTTTCTATAATTTCTGCTGCTTTATATTTAACAGGCGCAACCGTATGTGATTCAGATTTATGCATACATCCGCAGCATAATATAATTGGTATTACCAATATAATCACAACTTCCGATATTCTTATCTTACTATTCAAACTCATATTCCAACACCTGGCAGTTATCGATTCCGAATGCCGCAAATTCCTCATTCGTCATATCGTGGAAATACGACTGCACGGCTCTTGCAATTCCGTTGTGAGCCACCAGCAGATACGTCTTGTTGCTGCCCTTAAGTTCCTCTAACAGGCTGTAAATTCTGTAACACAGATGTAACATTGTCTCGCCGTTGCCGAAATGATTGATGAAGTTTGACTTAGCTGCCCTGAACTCTTCTCCGTTACGGGCTGTCGATTCATATTTGCCAAAATTCTGCTCGCGGAGTCTTTCTTCCACGCGCATCGGTATTCCTGTAATTTCCGATACATGTTTTGCCGTATCATAGGCACGTTCAAGCGGAGAGCAGAGAATTTCGTCAATCGCATATCCTGACTTCTTTATGATTTCTCCCAGTTCTTTGGCCTGTTCATGTCCTTTGGCGGTAAGCGCTATGTCTGTAGCACCGCATATCTTATTTTCAACGTTCCAGACAGTCTGTCCGTGTCTTGCAAAATATATTTTATTCAATATCCGTTCCCTCCATATCCATCGGTCTTAACTTCCAATATGCCCCGCCGGCAGCATAAGATGCAGCTTAAGTCTGTACATTTCAATTCTCTCAGATAAATCCAAAACGCTTTAACGCCTTCGCAATTCCGTCGCGGCTGGCATTGTCCGTAACATAGGCAACCTCGTCCTTAAGTGATGCCGGATCCGAATTTCCCATCGCCACACTGTTTTTAACATATCTTAACATTGGCAGGTCATTGCTGCTGTCGCCAAAAGCATACGCGTCATCAAAATCCAGCCCGAAATGCTCCACAAGGTACTTGATTCCGGTTGCTTTGGAATAACCGTGCGGAACAAATTCGAGAAAATTATTGCCGCGGTCAATGCACTGGAAATATTTATCCGTGACTTTTCTGAGCTCTTTGACCTGTGTCATAGTATCATACCATACAACAAGCTTATCGCAGGTATAATCTTCCGCCTCAAGCGGATGCGACATATCATAGTGAAGCGACTTGAATTCCTCATAAAGTTTCTTCGCCGCCGGATTCCTGATTCCGCGGCTTAAGTCAAAAAGAACTTCCTCGCGTGATTCAAACACAACATCCGCATCCACCTTGCGCACCTGCTCAAGAATCTCCATCGCCACCTCATGCGGCTGGTGTACATGCATAAGCTCCTTGCCGCCGTAATAGATATTGGTTCCGCAGCCGCACACAATACCGTCAAATCCAATCTCCATAAAACGCGGTTCCACGTTCTGGTAACATCTTCCGGTATTGATAAACATAAGATTGCCATTCGCCCTCGCCTGCCTTATCGCAAGAATCGCACTGTCGGGAAGCGAACCGTCCACCTCTGACGTCAGCGTTCCATCTATATCAAAAAAAGCAATTTTGGTACTCATAAATTCTCCTTAATTTTCTTATCATGTATGTGTCTTGCCAGATATACAAACGGTGTGTCCAAAAGGCTTGTTACCACATAGATAACGTAGCTGCTGATAAAAATAGAGCCGATTGTCTTTAAATCATATGTGCCCCAGAAGGCAAAAAGTGTAAACAAAAGCGTATTGATTATCTGGCTTACCAGCGTGGAGCCGTTGTTACGCAGCCACAAAAATTTTCTCTTGTCGCCAAACCGCTTCTCCGTGAAAGCCCACCACTTATGATAAAGCCACACATCAAAAAACTGGCTCACAACATATACCACAAGTGACGCAAGTATCATCCTCGGCGTGTTCGAGAATACCGCTTTTATGGACGGCATCATCGTATCGCCGGCCGACGGCACATACAAAAGCCAGCTCTGTGATAATAATAAGAAGAAAACGGATACAAAAATACTCATCGTTACAGCTTTATTGGCCTCTTTACGACCCTCACACTCCGACAGAATATCCGTGATAAGGAATGTCGATGCAAAAAGAACATTTCCAAGCGTCTGCTCCATTCCAAATGCCTTCACAAGTATTATCACTTCAATGTTGGCCAGCACCGTCGCTATTGCGGACACACAGAACAATCCGGCCTTTCCGAATAACTTATATGCAAGAATAACTGTTCCAAAAATAAGAACAACGGAACCTATTAAAAGCAATTCATTCATAATCTCAGTCTCCTACTCCAAAATCAGTATTATTGATAAGAATATCCACCCGCTCATTATCCTTGTACTCAGGATATATATTGCGGACGAATTTTTTGATCACACGCTTACACGGCTTTATACCGGTCGAGTTTGCGCACATAATATTAATACATATTCTCTCAAAATTTGCAAGACCGAGTTCAATATCTTTACGCATACCATCCTCTGTCTGCCCGCGTATGCCGAACAGAAAATTGGCCTCATCAAAATTCCTGCTTATCACTTCCGGATCTTTTTCCGGGATTCCCTTGTGAAGTATTTTTTCCCTGAAATCGTAATCAAATGACTCCAGCCCAAGCTTCATCTTAAGTTCAAAGTCCGCAAATTCCCGGCGCAAATCTTCTATCCTGTTATTGTAAAGATAATGCGCTTCAAAATGTATTGTATGGATCATGCATTCCGCACAGCGTTTCTTAATCAGTTCGATTGTCCTCTTATCAAGCTCAAACACCGAGCCCGAATTGATTATTTCGATATTGCCGTACTTTCCGGTAACCTGCGACAGCGCCGCCCGGTTTATCATATAATTGACATCCTCATCCTTGCCGCTGTCACTGTAATAATCGCAGAATGTGCATTTCTTATACACGCATCCGCTGCCGCGCAATAGCACTATTTCCCTTGGATTCTTATCTTCTATTACACTATATCTGTCCATCCTGTCCTCTGTGTACCTGATGATATCGGCATATTGCGGATACTTCCCCGCAAACTGCATGATGACCTCCGGTTTGTCCCAGTAGTGCATCGGATAAACCGCATCCGCTTTTACTTTTTCAAGGAGATATTCTATTCCTCTGAACATATCATCCCCCTGCCTTGAATCCACCGGCACCATGACCGCATCAAAATGCATCCCTTCAACAGCCGTCAGATATCTGCGGTATGAGCCTGTCATCCATTTATTCACACGCTCGTCTTCGCCTTCCCATACCCAATCATTCAAGTCTCCCGCGTGGTATACCGACCTTGGCACTCCGCCGTCATCAAACGTGACAACATATGCCACTCCCTTATCTGTAGAGCGCAGTGTCCGGACCAGTGCGCCATTATCCAGTGTGTATTCCTTATCCGGCTCCGCTGCTATGATTTCCACGCCCTCCATATGGGATGTATAATTGCGCGGTTTAATATCATATGATATAATTCCCGTCATCCGACGCACTTTCTTTTCCCTTAATATCTCAAAAACATACGGATTATAATGATCCGGGTGCCTGTGGCTCACAAACACATACACCGGCTTATCCGCATCTGTAACAGGAAAATCCGCTCTGTAATAATCAAATATATAATAGGCATCAGCGGACTCCACAAGGAATCCGCTGTGATAAATGTATGTAATCTTCATAATGATACACCTTACTTATTCGTATGCATAAGCTTATTGCTGACAAATCCAAATGTGGCACCCACCGCACCGCCGATGATGTGTGTAATATTGGACACATTACTGGTAATGGCTATAAGCTGGTATATCTGCTCGCCTATATAAATAACCGCAACAAGTATGAATGTGACCGGAATGCCTCCGTCATCAAAGCTCGTAAGTGACGACAGCAGAATAAAAGCAAACACGACTCCGCTGGCTCCAAGAAGTCTTGTAAACGGGTTGAAAATCATATGAAACGCACCCGTTACAACCGCTGTTATCAATATTACCAGAAGGATATCCTTTGAGCCGTATTTCTCTTCAAGCATAGGCCCCAATATAAGGATCATCATTATATTATTGATGAAATGGCTCCATCCGGCATGTCCGAAAATATGTCCTATAAGCCTCACATATGTAAGTGGATTAAGAAATGACGAGCGGTACACGCTGAACAACTTAAGTGTACTGATTCCGCCCGTAATCTTATCAAGTATCAGTGCCAGCAGGCACACACCCACAAATGATAAAATAACCGGCGAATTAAATGTAATACGTATCCGTTTCTTAGCTGTATTATCTGTCTGCATACAATCTCTCCCTAAAAAATATTCTACAGACATTCTACAATTTCAACGGATTTTTAGCAAGATTTTTTTCAGGCGTTACATTTCATTCAGTATCTTCTGAATCTCCTCCGCAGGTATTTCTGAATATTCACTAATTCCATTCAATCCCTTCAAATCCGGATCTATCACAAATTCATCTCCGAGTTCGTACGAATTATCTGTACTGTTATAAACAAGCTTATTCTTTACAAGCAGGCTGATAAGCTCCCTATAAGTATCCGTATACTGCGCATACGCCGTTACCCAGAATCCGACATATGGACCGTCTTCACCAAAATATATATATTGGTTCTCGCTGTTTAAGCGTATGTCTCCGATTTCGGTATTCTCATTAATTTCTATATTATCAATGACCTCTTCTCCACCTGAAAGTGAAACTCTGATTTCAAGATTATCATCAGACACTTTTTTACCTGTCACACTCGTAACGTCATCAAATTTCTTAAAATAGTCTTTCGCGGACAGTTCCACTGCCTTATGTGTCTTTCCATCAACAATCACGCAATAGCAATTGTTGTCAAATTGTTCCATCATTCCCGAATAAAAACTGTTCATCCTCACTATTACGTCTTTCACTCCGTCTCCGTTGGCATCACGATATAATAACCGTGGAGTTCGGCTGCCTTTATACATATCTACTATTGCAAGACTATCATTGACAGGCACTGTAACAATTTCCCACTTTGAAACATCATCATCATTATTAAAGTTTATTTCAAGGCTGTCAATTTTATCAACTACTGTTATCCCATCATCTGTCACAAGTGAACGCAAATCATAATCATACTCTGTTTCATATGACATCGAATAATCTGGATATAGTATTTTACCATATCCTTTAAGCCACATTCCATCATACAGTCTTCCCCATACTCTTTCAATTATAAGTTCATCCGTCTCCTCTTTAGTTAATATTCTTTCTACACTTGATTCCGTTTTCTTCTTCTGTTCGATTTCTCCCATTGATTCCGTTGACGTTTCGTTCGCAATTTCAGGTGTCTGTCCGGCCTCCTCATTCTGATTGTTTACCGATGCGCATCCTGTAAGAAGGACTCCCGCCATTGCCATTGATAAAATAATTTTTCTGCTCCTCATAAGTTCTCTCCTTATATGTTTTATATATTAAGTATATAATGTTCCTCCTCCATATTTCAATGCCAAAATTGTTACATTTTTGTTACATTGTTTTAAAATTCAGTCAATTGTTTCCCATATACGCACAAAAGCTGTAAAGACCTCTTACCGGCCTTTACAGCTTCTAAAGATTTCGTATTATTAAAGCATTATCCCTGCGTATATCTTGACAGGAACTGCCTGGTTCTCTCTTCCTTCGGATTATCTATGACATCATGCGGCGCACCCTGCTCCACAATCAATCCGTCATCCATGAATATGATATGATCCGCAACGTCTCTGGCAAAAGCCATCTCATGAGTTACGATAATCATGGTCGTGTGTCTGTCCGCAAGTCCTCTTATGACCTTAAGCACCTCTCCGGTAAGCTCCGGGTCAAGTGCCGACGTTGGTTCATCAAAACACAGGATATCCGGTTCAAGCGCGAGTGCTCTTGCTATTGCAACACGCTGCTGCTGTCCGCCTGAAAGCTGATGCGGATAATGATCCATTCTCTCCGCCAGTCCCATCTGTGCTAACAGTTCTTCACCGTGACTATTTATTTTATCATAAATCTCTTTCTTAGCAGTCCTGAAATCCGGGCGCTCCTTTGCAAGAAGTTTTTCTGCAAGCGTCACATTTTCAAGTGCCGTGTATTGTGGGAAAAGATTAAATGACTGGAATACCATTCCGAAATGCAGTCTTTTGGTTCTGAGTTCGCTCTCCTTGCGTTTCTGCTTAAGCGAAGCGTCAAAAAGCGTCTCTCCTTTGACCTTAATCGTTCCTCCATTCGGAGTCTCCAGGAAATTAAGGCATCTGAGGAGTGTCGTTTTTCCCGAACCCGAAGAGCCTATTATCGCAAGCGCACTGCCTTCTTCAAGTGAGAAGCTGACATCTTTGAGAACGCTTGTACTGCCAAAATGTTTTTCAATATTATTGACTTCAAGTATCGCCATATCCGCTCCTCCTATTTGAAATAGCTGAGCCTGCGCTCAACATAATTGAATATCAATGTAAGTATTCCTACAAAAAGCAGGTAGAAAATTCCGGTATAGAAAAGCGGCCACACAAGTCCGGCTGATTTCATAAATGAGTATCCGGTAAAAGTAAGTTCGTATGCCGCGATTGTTCTGGCAAGCGAGGTATCTTTGACAAGCGTGATGATTTCATTGGACATCGGCGGCACAATTCTCTTAATCATCTGAACCAGTGTTATTTTTCTGAAAATCTGTCCCTTGGTCATTCCGAGCACCTCTCCGGCCTCTCTCTGTCCCGCGGGAACGCCTTCGATTCCGCCTCTGAAAATAACGGAAAAATAGCACGCATAATTAATCGTAAATGCAACAACCGTTGCCGTGATTCTTCCCGTCTCGTTGCCGCTCCACACATGCCAGCCTATCATACCCGGTCCGTAAAAAATAATAAGAAGCTGAAGCATAAGCGGCGTTCCGCGGATAATCCACACAATCGTATGAATCAGCCACTTAAGCGGCTTAAACTTGCTCATCGAACCGAATGCGATTACAAGTCCGAGCGGAAGTGCAAAAAGCAGTGTAAACGCAAATATCTCAAATGTTGTCAATAGACCGCTTAAAAGGGTCTGTGTTACCGTCCAAAACATAGCATACCTTTCCTAATGTTACTTATTTGATACAACAACCTGTGCGTTATTGCAGTATGCGTTGGTGCAGTCCATGGCAGCCGTAACTTCGTCTGTAATTGTCATACCGTTCCATACAACGTCAATAGTCTTAGAATCAAGTTCCATTGACTTATTGTCCCAGTCAATCTCAACGAACTGTACTTCAACTCCAAGCTTCTCAGCTACAAGTTTAGCCATATCTGCATCAAAACCGATCCACTCTTTGCCATCCTCTGACTTATAGTCCATCGGCTCAAAATCAGTGATACCTACAACAAGAGTTCCTTTATTTTTAATGTACTCAACATCACTATCGTCATTCTTAACATACTCGGCATCTTTCTGCTCAACAATGGCTTCCTGAACGCCATACTTCTCTGCGGTTGCTTTCATGGTGCCGTCAGCATATGATGATGCAAAAACAGAGTTAATATAAGATACAAGATCTGAACCCTTACGGCATCCGACACCGTATTCCTCTGTTGTAAGCTTGTCCGTGTATTTAAGATTCGGATAACTTGTTCCCTCGCCAATCATCGCTCCGGCCATAAGAAGGTCGATAATAGCGGCATCAGATGTACCTGACGCAACTTCCATAAGGGCATCAGACTGTGCAGCTACCACATTGGTCTTCCAGCCGTTATCCTTAGCTACTGCCTGTCCAGCTGAACCTGCCTCAACAGCGTATACTTTATTATCTGCCGAGCCTGCACCTGCTGTCCCACTTGACTTCTTGCCACACGCTGTTGCCGCAATACCCATAGTAAGGGCAAGTGCCATAACTAATGCTAATTTCTTTTTCATAAAATTGATCCTCCATTCCAACTGCGCGCAAAAAATCCTCCGCGCATTTATTTAGTATTCTACCATAGTAGTACACTAAAGTAAAGCCGGAGAATTTGCGATTTTACTTCTTCTCCTATCCGAACTGCAATTTTTTCACTTGATATAACTTAATATTCTGTTGGCCATGACATTTCGCGTGCCATTCTTGAAATCATAATGCTTCTATATGTGAGTTCATACACAAAAGGCAAATACTGCTCACCCGACAGCTTCAGGCTTATTGGCATCAATAGTGTTATGAGCGGTGGCCGCTTATTCACACGCCCATTTGGGAGGAATAGCAGCATGGCGTTATACGCCGCTGAAAGAACGGCATCACGATATATAATACGATATTTTCACCCTTTTGCGGTCAAAATCAGCAACTTAGTGTTACTAATTTGCTATATGTGATAATATAGTATGATAATATATAGCAATATGTATATTAGAGGATATAGAGAATTTAAAATATTATATCAAGAGCCTTGCAAAATTATCACCGATTGCATCGAAATCTGTAAAAAAGTGTGAATTAGAAAATTCCAAGCATAGAATACGTCAGGTATGCCTTCCGGAAATGCCTTGCAACAGAATGCATCCCCCTTTTTGCCTATATAATTTTTACAATCCATACATTGAGAAAAAACAACCATTATTATTCCTTCTTTTGAACATAGAAAAGTCCCTGCTACTGAAAGATGTTCTCTACTTACGAACTTTATATTTTTCCATCAGCTTTTCATATACTTTCCGGGCTTCAGGGTTATCAATTGGCAATGGTTTCTTCCCAATGTCTTTTGAATCATCTAACCAAAGTATCTTTTTTTCTTCTTTCTTCATTTTAATTAATCACCTTCCCAGTGCCGTTATAATAACTAAATTAACTCTCTATTCACATTTGTGTTTGCTTCGGTTGCCGCTTCATAAAGCCAATCCTCTTCTGCACCAGATTACACTTTTCATTTATGCTTTCCGGCTAATATTCACCCTATAACATATCTAATATTGATTCGCACATTTTACCATCTTCATTAGGTGAATAATCCCCATTGAATCCTTTTTTCTGTAAATATTCTGAAGCCTTTTCTTCAATTGCAACATGATCATCATCAGAAATATTACTAAATTTGATTGATATTCCAATCTCCTTCATAAATTCTATTTGGTTTTCAGCAAAGAGTTGTGTATTATGTTTTATTATACTACTTTTTCAATTTTTATCAAGTGGTTCTTTCCCCTTATCCATCAGATTATTCTCCGTTTCCGTTGACATAATTCCTATATGTACTGCACATATTCACTTTTTTGTAATATAAAAAGCACCATAGTGTTCTCTATGATGCTTTGTATTTATATTCGTTTGGAAAATCAACAATATTTCCGTTCTCAATCAGTTTTTCGTTATCTATATCTTGAGCAGCAAACCACTCACATGTATCTGTCTCCTTATTAACAATGACAGTTCTTACACCATAATATACTTCCTTGGGATTTCCGCCAAAAAACACCCATCCATAGCCAATATCAATAACCTTGTAAAAACCGATGAAGCCATCTTCTTGTAATAAATCATATGCACTTTTACACGCTTTCCGAAGCTCCATACAAATCACCTATTCTTACATGATGCAATACCTCTATCCGATGGATCTAATCCATCTGTTCTTCATAATTTTACATCATCTACTTTGGTAAAGTCAAGGTTATCGATAGGTATTCCCCTTTGTGCATCATATAAATTCAGTTTTCCGTCTATCTTTTCTGCAACAATAACGTGTCCAATGCCAGTTTTTTTTATTAACATATAAAAAATAATCATCTCTTGCATACCGACTCTTTCCAACTACAATAATACTATTTTAATTGTTCTCTTTCTAACTCTATTCCGCATTTAGAACAATAGTTCTCTAATTCACTATATTCTTTTCTGCATTTTGGACATATTTTCTTCATTCGGATTCCTTTCTAAAAAAGCACCCTGCTACTGCGGAGTGCTTTATTCGTTAAATCTTCCTACATTGCTATCTTCAAATTCTTCATCAAGAATCTCATTATATTTTTTCGATGCCAGCTGAAATAAATGTTCTTTTTCACGTTCATCTGAGGTGTCTCTTGCCTGTTGCAACAATGTTTTGTACTGCATGATTAATTTTTCTCTTTTACTTTGATTCTGCATACTATATTTCCTTTCATTGTTGTTTTCTCATCTTCAAGATCTTCAGGGAACCATAACAGCTCTTTATGATTTGATAAATAATCAAATTTATTCTCTATAACAATATCTACAACTTCATAAGTTGCCGAGGTCAAAACTTCTGCTTCTCTGTCTCCAAATTTTGATATGTGCTGTACGCCAACACCTGTCTTATTATCAATACATTCAAGTATCACTGAACTTCTTTCATATGATTTGATACCTCCAAAAGATATAGCCGTTCTGTTATTACTCGTCCAACTTTCAATTATACCTTTGTTTGGCAATATATCTCCAGGTTTCAACTCACTGAACATCTTTATGTTTTCACTTTTGAAAATCATCCCCCGATATATAGATCCTTTATACGTTGGTAACAAGTCCATACCGTTTCTGATGATTTGCGCTGTATTATTTTCTCCAGCAAGAATTGTTTCATAATCGCCACCGAAATATTCCAGTAACGCATTGTGAAACTCTTTCGCCTTTCCATCTGAATATCCTGTATCTCGTTTTATCTGTTCAAACGCCTTTTTATTATATTCCTGGATCTTATCATCTGGAATCTTGCCTTTGTATCCCGTATCTAATTGAACTCTTTTTTCTTTATTGTATATTAAATCTGACTTCTTTTGGAATAGTTTCTTTAATTCTGCATCTATTTTTTTTAGTTTCTCAAAGTCAGCATCTTTTTCTCCATTTCCAAAGCCATCTTCAATAGAACTAAAATCTCTATACCACTCATCATACGAATATCCATCTGTCAATTGTTTAAACTGATTTTTCAGTTTATCTATTTGTGTATTTGTAGATGCAATATCTTTATTTAATTCTATTCTAACATTTTTACTGTCTTTTACAAGTGCAGTTTTCGGCTTATTCATCGGATTATCATCCAGCAACCGCTTATACTTCTCATATTCCTTGTCCGTCATAGAATTAAGCACTGTCTCAAAATTTTTGCCATATTTCTTCTCCATGTCCGTAACATAATTCATATAGGCAATATTTTCATCTGACCAGTATGTTTTCTTCCATTCTTCATAATCATCCGGTGTTTCAAATGCGACTATTCGCTTCGAGAAGGTATCCATCTTGGTCATCCCACCTTCAAGGGTACCGGCTCTGGGTTTACAAGCAGATATACGGTACCGACTGGGTGCGGTTTGATAATTACGCAATCCGGTTCTGTCCGGAGTTTGCGATTATGGTGATATTTTGAGTTTCCAAATCAAATTTAATAATGTATAATAGAGTTACCAAACACATAGACTGTATTAAATGAAACTGAGGGCAGAAAAGGCAGCCGTCGCCCATTGTTAGGAGATGTGGGAAATGTCACCCCACCTTTTCATTCGGTTTGGAAGCAGGTAACTTCGGTTACCTGATTTTTTTACATAGAAAGAGGTGTATGTTATGAAATTAATTTATCCGGCAATTTTTACTCCATTCGAGGAGGCAGAAGGTTATACCGTAGTCATACCTGATCTGCCCGGTTGTGTGACAGAAGGACACGACTTAACTAATGCCACCGAGATGGCGATTGATGCCGCCGGCGGATGGGTTCTTGATGAACTCGAAAACGGCCATGCTGTTCCGGATTCAAGCTCGCCAGCTTCAATTACTGTTCCGGAAGGCTCATTTATGAATATGATTACTCTAAATATACCAGAGTAGTTTTCTTTTATACGTATTATTACGTATTCATGTATTGACATACGTATTCGCACGTATTATAATATAATCACGATAAGGAGGAGATAAAGTTAATGCCAATGACACCCCGAGAAATGATTAAACTTCTCAAGCAGAACGGTTTTAAAGAAGTTAGTCAGAATGGTTCACATATTAAAATGATCAATGAAAATACTAATAAACAAACCATTGTTCCTTACCACGGAAAAGCTCTTAAAAAAGGGCTGGAACAAGCGATTCTTAAACAAGCGGGGATTAAATAATCCCTACCGTATATGGAGGTATGTATATGAACAAATTATTTTACCCGGCATTATTTCATAAAGCCGAAGAAGGCGGTTTTTGGATTTCATTTCCCGATATTCCGGAATGCTTAACTGAGGGAGATAATATGGAAGAAGCCTATAACATGGCTGTTGATGCACTTGGGCTGTGCCTTGAAGATATGGAGAAGAATAATATTCCGTTTCCTGTTCCTTCATCTATTGACAAAATCACAGTTGATGACGATGCATTTCTTGTTGTTATTGAATTTGATATGCTTGCCTATAAGAAACGCACCAACTCCAAAGCCGTAAAGAAAACCCTGACCATTCCTGCGTGGCTTAATGAGAAAGCTATCCAGCTCAACATTAATTTTTCCCAGGTCCTTCAGGATGCATTATTAGAAAAAGTAGGAAGATAGTTTTTTTAAAAAAACGGCCCCCGGCACAGCCGGGAGCCTACGCAAATACCATACATAAGAGGTTCTGACAGACGTTTCACGGCACATATCGTAACGGCAAAAAACACTATATCAAGATACGAAGTGACAAATTCAGCCGTGACCCGGAACTTAAAGTTGAGAATTTCAAAATCAAAAAACACCCTGCATTCCTGCAAAGTGCTTTCTAGTTCTTCTTTTCTTTTAAAACTTCCTTTTCTTTTTCTGCAAGAAGTTTATCACGTTCTGTTTGAGACATTGATCTGAATTTATCAATCTCTTCCTTGTTCAGATTATCATTCTCCTTATACATTTTCCTTTACCTCCTTGGATGTGAAGTTATATAAATAAAATAAATATTTCAGTTAGCCATCGTGGGTTCGAGTCCCCGATTTACAAAAAAAGAATCACATTCGTGATTCTTCATTTCAGTGAGCCATCGGGGGTGAGACGGATTCAGATAAAGGTCCGGCGGACCTTTATCCCGTCGAACCGACCGAGCCTGAGTTTACGAAGGCGAGACGAACCCGGGTTCGAGTCCCCGAATAGCAAAAAAAATGCGGAAACCCTTATGTTTCCGCTTTCAGTGAGCCATCGGGGACTCGAACCCCGGACAACTTGATTAAAAGTCAAGTGCTCTACCACCTGAGCTAATGGCCCATATTAAATTATCAAACAACCTTTACGGTCATACCCGGTCGCCAAGCTGGGCTAGGTGGATTCGAACCACCGAGTGCAGCAGTCAAAGTGCTGTGCCTTACCGCTTGGCGATAGCCCAAGGTAAATTGAGGGTGGATAAAGGGATTCGAACCCTTGGCCTCCAGAGCCACAATCTGGCGCGCTAACCAGCTGCGCTATACCCACCATAATTATTGTAGTGGCAAATAATTGCAATATTAAATGTGCCCGAAGGGATTCGAACCCCCGACCCACGGCTTAGAAGGCCGTTGCTCTATCCAGCTG